>OGYL01003357.1_pt1 | contig 10451 bp, 9 predicted proteins | sample 1576541 | NCBI WGS metagenome assembly OGYL01 (sample SAMEA3541551, study PRJEB24748) | human gut metagenome | biome: human gut; feature: human-associated habitat; material: faeces | place: China | collected 2012 | reverse complement strand
CATTCAGAACATCTCCTTCCAAGCCAAGGAAAGCCGTACGCTGACCGGAAGCGACCAGGATGTAGAAGATCTTATTGTTGAACTACTCGCCAATCATACGATTGGCTAAGCTACGAGCAACAAGCGACAAGCTACAAGTTGCTGCACCATTATCCTAAACAGCACTTGTAACCTGTAGCTAGTAGCTAAAAACTAAAAAATATGAATAACGTATTTGTATATTGTGAGCTTGAAGGCACTGTAGTTGCCGAAGTAAGTCTCGAACTCCTTACCAAAGGACGCAAGTTAGCTAACCAACTGGGCTGCCAACTGGAAGCCGTTGTTGCCGGTACTAACCTTGCAGGAATCGAAAAACAAGTATTGCCCTTCGGTGTCGACCGTCTGCACATCTTCGATGCTCCGGGCTTGTTCCCTTATACTTCACTGCCCCACTCTTCCGTACTCATCAATCTGTTTAAAGAAGAAAAGCCGCAAATCTGCCTGATGGGCGCCACCGTTATCGGTCGTGACCTTGGGCCACGTGTTTCTTCTGCGCTAACCAGCGGACTGACCGCCGACTGTACTTCACTGGAAATCGGCGAGCATGAAGATAAGAAAGAAGGCAAAGTATACGAAAACTTGCTGTACCAGATTCGTCCCGCATTCGGCGGTAACATCGTGGCAACCATCGTCAACCCCGAACACCGCCCGCAGATGGCTACTGTTCGCGAAGGCGTGATGAAGAAGGAAATTCTCGACACCAACTATCAGGGCGAAGTCATCAACCACGACGTTGCCAAATATGTGCCTACTACGGACTATGTAGTGAAGGTTATCGACCGCCATGTAGAGAAAGCAAAGCACAACCTGAAAGGCGCTCCGATTGTCGTAGCCGGTGGTTACGGTATGGGGAGCCGCGAAGGTTTCAATATGCTGTTTGAACTGGCCAAGGAACTGCATGCCGAAGTAGGCGGCAGCCGCGCAGCCGTTGATGCAGGTTTCTGCGATCACGACCGCCAAATTGGACAGACAGGTGTAACAGTTCGCCCCAAACTGTATATCGCTTGCGGTATCTCGGGACAAATCCAGCACATTGCCGGTATGCAAGAAAGTGGTATTATCATCTCTATCAATAATGATGAGAATGCTCCTATTAACACCATTGCCGATTATGTAATTAACGGTACGGTAGAAGAAGTCATTCCGAAGATGATTAAATACTATAAAGAAAACAGTAAATAAATTTATAAACGAAATGAAGGGAGTCATCATTGCTCTATGTCTATTCTGTACGTGCGGAATGCTGAATGCCCAGAACAAACTTCCGAAAAACGGCAAGCATGTCTATTCATATGCCAACGGAAATGACAGCATAGTATGCTTCTATAAAAACGGAAGATTGGTAGGACAACGGACAGAATATTATCCCAATGGGCAAATACGGTTAATATCAACCTACAAGAATGGGCGCAAGCTGAACTTGAAGCAGTATTATGAAAACGGAGCCTTGAAGCGTGAAGAAGTCATGAACGGCGATTCTTCCGAAGGGCATCTGTATGATATTGACGGTAAAGAACTGGACTTCATTCCTTATATAGAGCTGCCTCAGTTTCCAGGAGGCAATGCCGAGCTATCAAAGCTGATAGCCCAATATACCAAGTATCCTCGGCAGGCCATAAAAGACAAAAAGCAAGGATTGGTCCTCATAAAATGCTCGATAGACAAGGAAGGCAATCCTAAGATGGCAGAAGTTGTGAAGAGCGTTTGCCCCGAACTGGACAAGGAAGCGATGAGAGTAGTAGGTTTCCTGACGATGACTTACAAATTCACTCCCGGGAAGATAGAAGGACAACCGGCTAACATGCACTTCACCATTCCCGTCAATTTTCGTTTATAACTAAAAACAATAAAAAGATTATGGCAAATTTTTATACCGAAGTTCCTGAATTGAAGTTCCAGCTGAACAACCCGATGATGGAACGTATCTGCGAACTGAAAGAGCGCGGATACCAAGATAAAGACAAATTTGACTATGCCCCGCAAGATTATGCGGACGCAATGGACTCTTATGATAAGGTTCTTGAAATCACCGGAGAAATCACCGGAGAGATTATCAACCCGAACGCCGAAGGTGTAGATGAAGAAGGTCCTCACTGTGCTAACGGTCGTGTGGAATATGCCAGCGGTACAAGACAGAACCTGGATGCAATGGTGAAAGCCGGACTGAATGGTATGACTATGCCACGCCGTTTCGGTGGTTTGAACTTCCCCATCACTCCGTACACCATGTGTGCCGAGATCGTAGCAGCAGCCGATGCCGGTTTCGGCAATATCTGGTCTCTGCAAGACTGTATCGAAACACTGTATGAATTCGGTAACGAAGATCAGCACAGCCGTTTCATTCCACGTATCTGTGCCGGTGAAACTATGTCTATGGACTTGACAGAACCCGATGCCGGTTCCGATTTGCAGAGTGTAATGTTGAAAGCCACTTTCGACGAAAAAGAAAATTGCTGGCGTCTGAATGGTGTAAAGCGTTTCATCACGAATGGTGATGCAGACTTACACCTCGTACTGGCCCGTTCGGAAGAAGGAACCAGAGATGGTCGTGGATTGTCCATGTTTATCTATGATAAGCGCGAAGGTGGCGTAGATGTACGCCGTATCGAAAATAAATTAGGTATTCACGGTTCTCCAACTTGTGAACTTGTTTATAAGAATGCAAAGGCTGAACTTTGCGGTGATCGTAAACTCGGTTTGATCAAGTATGTAATGGCATTGATGAACGGTGCACGTTTGGGTATTGCCGCACAGTCGGTAGGTCTGTCGCAAGCTGCCTACAACGAAGGCTTAGCTTATGCGAAAGATCGTAAACAGTTCAATAAAGCTATTATTGAATTCCCGGCTGTATATGACATGCTGGCTATCATGAAAGCAAAACTGGATGCCGGACGTGCATTGTTATACCAAACGTCTCGTTACGTAGATGTTTATAAAGCTTTGGATGATATTTCCCGCGAACGTAAGCTGACTCCGGAAGAACGCCAGGAACAGAAGAAATATTCTAAGCTTGCTGATGCTTTCACTCCGCTGGCTAAAGGTATGAACTCAGAATATGCAAATCAGAATGCTTATGATTGTATCCAGATTCACGGCGGTTCCGGTTTCATGTTGGAGTATGCTTGCCAACGCATTTATCGTGATGCACGTATCACCAGCATCTATGAAGGTACTACTCAATTACAGACCGTAGCCGCTATCCGTTACGTAACAAATGGTTCGTATGCTGCTACACTCCGTGATTATGAAACAATTCCTTGCAGTGAAGAAATGCAACCTCTGATGGATCGCCTGAAAGAAATGACAAATAAGTTTGAGGCTGTCACCAATGCAACGAAAGAAGCTGCCAACCAAGAACTGTTGGATTTCGTAGCCCGTCGCCTTTACGAAATGGCGGCTGTATGCGTGATGTCTCATCTTCTCATCCAGGATGCAACCAAAGCTCCTGAGTTGTTCGCGAAATCAGCTGTTGTTTATCTGAACTATGCTGAAGCTGAAGTAGAAAAGCACTTCAATTTCATCCGTAAGTTCAAGGCTGAAGAATTGGAAAGCTATCGCAAGTAATTAACCGATTACTATATTTAAAGAAGGCTGCCTCAAATCAATGAGACAGCCTTCTTTTTTAGGAATAAAGCTCCTTACCGGAACAGTCTCAACTGACTGCGTAACTCATGAAGTTCATTCTGCATCTCTTCCATACGCTGCAACAGGTGATGGATGGCATCAATTCCTTCAATGTTGATGGATAAGTCATAATACATACGGCTGTAACGTTCTATGTCCGGTAATTGAGTAAACGTCAGATAGCGTTCCCCACCCTCGGTCATTACTTCTATCAGGCCACCTTCCTGTAACAAATCGATAAACGACGGTTCAATGTGGCATTTGCGACAATACTCGCTGACTATGATTAATTCATTCTGCATAGTGCTACCTCCTTTTAGTTCATACTTTGAAGTTTACGGAACAACTCTTTCTGCTCTTCCGTCAAGTTCGTCGGCAGTTTCACGGAATAAGTCACAATGAGGTCACCGAACTGTCCTTCTTTCTTATATACAGGGAATCCCTTACCTTTCAAACGAGCCTTCGTACCGTTCTGTGTTTCGGGTTTCACTTTCAGTTTCACCTTTCCATCCAAAGTGTCCACCAATTGGTCACCACCCAGGATAGCGGTATAAAGATCAATAGGCACATCCACATACAAGTCATCCCCTAAACGCTTGAATACCGAATCATCCGCAATCACAAACGTTATGTACAAGTCTCCGGCAGGACCACCGTTAACACCTTCGCCACCATAACCTTTCAATTTAATTACTTGCCCGTTTGCTACTCCCGCAGGAATAGTAATGCGCACATTCTTACCGTTTACAGTCAACACTTGTTTATGAGTCTGGGCTGCATCACGAAGCGAGAGGTTTAAATCTGCATGGTAATCCTGTCCGCGGAAGCCTGCATTAGCACCTCCACGCCCCCGGTTTCCGAACATAGATTCAAAGAAATCGGAGAAGCCGCCACCATGACCGGAAAATTCCTGTCCATCGGATGAATACCAGTAAGAGCCACCATCCGTACCATATCCTGCACCCGAGCCGCCACCAAAGCCTCCAAATCCACCGGCACCCGCCTCCTGACGGGCACGCTTTTGTGCCTCAAATTCATCGGCATGCTTCCAGTGCTCACCATACTCATCGTATTTTTTACGCTTTTCAGGATCACTCAGCACTTCATTTGCTTCATTAATTGCCTGAAATTTATCCTTGGCAGAAGAATCGTTCGGATTCAGATCAGGATGATATTTGCGTGCCAATTTACGGAATGCTTTCTTTATATCATCCTGGCTTGCCGTCTTATCTACCCCAAGGACTTGATAATAATCTATATAAGCCATAGTCTATAAATTTTATTATTCTTATATACCCTATTACAAATAACGCACCAAGTGGGTGTTTTGAATATTAAAATACATAAACGAAAACTAAAAAGGAGTATTAAAAAGCATAAACCATAGATAATCAACAAAATATCCATTTACAGAAAGATTCATTAACGTCTTTTTAATTCTAAAACAATGTAAACGACTCGTAACGTCAATTAATTATTCATGCTAAAACTTCCTAAAATAAACGGAAAACACTTTATTTGTATATAAAATAATGTATTTACAGAAAGCATAATTCCCCCAACCTTAATATATTGACTTATTATGAAAAGTAACCATTGGCTACTTACGGTAGCACTCACTTTCATCGTCCTGCAAACCAAAGCAGATGCATGGATACGTATAAACCAACTTGGCTACTTGCCGCAATCTGTAAAAGTAGCAGTATTCATGAGTGAAGAACCCACTGACATACAAGAGTATGCACTTGTAGATGCCTTCACCGGACAAACAGTTAGAACTTTCAACTCTATCAAATCAACCGGAAAGATGGGCCTAATGAAGAGTACCTATCGTTTGAATTTTAGCGATTTCAATCAACCGGGAACCTATTACCTGAAAGCAGGTAAAGCTGTCTCTCCCCATTTTCCCATCAATAACCATGTATACAATGGAACTGCAGATTTCTTATTGAACTATATGCGTCAGCAGCGCTGCGGTTATAATTCTTTCCTAAAAGACAGTTGTCATGTGCACGATGGCTACATCTTGTATCATCCCACTAAGACGGGACAACACATTGATGTCCGTGGTGGCTGGCACGATGCAACGGATTATCTGCAATATACCACAACTTCCGCCAATGCTATTTATCAGATGATGTTCGCCTATCAGGAAAACCCGGAATCTTTCGGTGATTTCTATGATGCTGCCGGACTTCCCGGTGCTAACGGTATCCCTGACATTGTAGACGAAATAAAATGGGGACTGGACTGGTTAAATCGCATGAATCCCGCTCCCGGTGAACTATACAACCAGATTGCTGACGACCGTGACCATGCTGGTATGCGTCTGCCCAACAAAGATAAAGTAGATTACGGATATGGCCCGGGTAACGGACGTCCTGTTTATTTCTGTAGCGGTGAACCTCAGGTACGTGGCCAGTTTATGAACGCAACTACAGGTGTAGCCAGCACGGCAGGCAAATATGCTTCCTGCTTCGCTCTCGGTGCACGTCTCCTGAAGAATTTCTATCCGGAATTTGCAGCCGAAATAGAGGCAAAGGCCGATGCAGCCTATCAGCAAGGTGTAAAGAAGCCAGGGGCTTGCCAGACGGCATCCGTCTTGTCCCCGTATATCTATGAAGAAGATAACTGGGTAGACGATATGGAGTTGGGAGCCATGGAACTGTTTAAAAGTACCGGAGACCTGACATATCTGCAGCAAGCCGTTGAGTATGGACGACGTGAACCTGTTACCCCATGGATGGGTGCTGACAGTGCACGCCACTACCAGTGGTATCCGTTCATGAATATGGGACATTACCACTTAGCAAAAGTAAACAATGACCGCCTCAGCAAAGAATTCATCCGAAACATGCATACCGGTATTGTACGTACCTACGAGAAAGCAGTCGAAAGCCCATTCATGCATGGCATTCCCTACACTTGGTGTTCTAACAACTTAACAACTGCCATGTTGACACAGTGCCGCCTGTATCGTGAAGCAACAGGTGATGAAACATACAAAGAAATGGAAGCCGCCATGCTCGACTGGTTGTTCGGTTGTAACCCATGGGGAACCAGTATGGTCGTAGAACTTCCCCTATATGGAGATTATCCTTCACAACCCCACTCTTCATTACTAAATGCAGGAGTAGGCAACACTACAGGCGGATTGGTAGACGGACCAGTTTACCGCACTATTTTTGAAAGTCTGCGTGGAGTAAATATGACTGGTATTCCCGGTACTCCCGGACAAGATTATGAACGCTTTCAGCCGGACTTGATGGTATATCATGATGCCATTCATGACTATTCGACCAATGAACCGACTATGGATGGAACAGCATGTCTCACTTATTACCTCTCTGCCATGCAAAAAGAGGGCATGAAGCAAGCCAATATTCAAGGCGATAAGAATATATATGTAAATGGTGGCATCATTCGCACTGATCCATCAAAAAAACAAATTACACTTGTCTTTACTGCAGCTGATAAGGCAGACGGTGCCGATGCTATCATCAGCACACTGAAAAAGTACGGCATCAAAGGTGGATTTTTCTTCACCGGTGAATTCTACGAACTCTACCCTGAAGTAATCAAACGTCTGCGTACCGAAGGACATCTGGTAGGTAGCCACAGTTATGGACACTTACTGTATATGCCGTGGGAAAATCGCGATTCACTATTAGTAACCCGTGAGCAGTTTGAACAGGATATGTTAAAAAGCTATGCAGGTATGCGCGAGGCAGGTATCGAATACAAAGATGCTCCGGTATATATCCCACCTTATGAATATTATAATAAAGAAATAGCTGCATGGGCAAAAAATATGGGCATCCAACTTATTAACTATACGCCCGGTACAATGAGTAATGCAGATTACACTACCCCGGATATGGGACAGAAATATCGCAGCAGTAAGTTCATCTATGATAAAATCATGGAAATAGAGAAAAAAGAAGGTTTAAACGGACATTTGATGTTGATACACTTCGGTACGGACGACCGCCGTACGGATAAATTCTATAATGGCTATCTGGATAAAATGATTAAAACATTGAAACGGAAAGGCTATACTTTTGTACCCGTACTCGAAGCAATAGGAATGTAGTCCATACGATTATCATAAAAAGGTTAGTTAAAGGTTATCATGCAAAGGTATTTAAGGTAATATTCAATCGGTTTGTTTTCAGTAGGCTTTTTCCCACCCCCAAGGGAAAAAGTTTCAAACCAAAGCTCCATGCCTGAGAAGGTCCGGAGCTTTTTTCTGTCATTTTTATAATATGATGAAGAAGATTTTGATGCAGATAAGTGCATCAGCCTATGCAGATAAGTGCATCGCCCTACACAGATAAGTCTTCAACCCGATGCAAATAAGTGTGTGGGGTGATGCAGATAAGTGCACAATAAGGAAAATTAGAAACTATCTTTTACAGCCTGTAACAAGGTTTGTATATCTTCCTCTGTTGTATCAAAAGAAGTCACAAAACGAATTTCATTTTCAGCTTCGTTCCAGAAATAGAAGAAGTAAGACTTCATCAGCTTATCAATAACCGAACGAGGCATAGTCAGGAATAACTGGTTACTCTCCATCTTCTGTGTAAAATGTACACCCGGCAATACCTTCAAACCATCATACAGTTTTTGTGCCATTGCATTGGCATGCATAGCATTCTTTTTCCACAAATCATCTGTAAGGTAAGCTGTGAACTGACAAGAAAGATAACGTAATTTAGAAGCTAACTGGGCCGATTGCTTCCGCACATAAAGTGCCTCTTTTTTGAGCTCTGGATTAAAAATGACTACGCTTTCCCCAAGCATCAAACCATTCTTTGTTCCACCAAAACTAAGTATATCAATACCACAATCAACCGTAAGTTCCTTGAAACTAAGATTCAAAGCTACACAAGCATTCGCCAGGCGTGCACCATCCATGTGTACATACATACCATGTTTATGCGCTAAAGCTGTTAATGCCTTCAATTCCTCCGGAGTATAAACAGTACCCAATTCCGAACATTGGGAAATATAAATAGCACCCGGCTGGGAATGATGTTGTTCACCAAAATTCTTTAGATAAGGCTGTACCAACTCTGGGGTGAGTTTACCATCCGGTGTTACAATCGGACGGATCTGGCAACCTGTCATACGTGCAGGAGCACCACATTCATCCACATAAATATGTGCTGTCTCCGCACAAAGAATCAAATTATAAGGACGCGTAGCCAACTGTAAAGCTACTGCATTGCTACCTGTTCCATTAAAAACAAAAAGCGGTTCACAATCAGCTGTAAATGTCTCCTTGATTTTACGGACGGCTTCCTCCGTCCAAGGATCGTCACCGTAACCTACTGCATGATTTTGGTTTGCCCGGTTTAGTGCTTCCATCACCAATGGATGTACACCGGAATTGTTGTCTGAAGCAAAACTTCTCATAGTTATATTCATTTTATCAATAAATTATCTTAGCACCCGAATTATCATTTACTACTAAGAGCATGCAAAGGAACAAAATATATTCGTTAGCAGAAAAAAAGAAGCGTGGATTTTAAAAATCCACGCTTTCGTTTAGGTTTTCAATCGGTTTTTCATTCTTTAGCCGATATAAACATTCACGCCCAAAAAAATGTAGAGCTCTTCGTTCTCTTGGTGCAATACAATCTTGTCTTCACAAGCTAACCATCCCAAGGCGGCTCCCAGTTCTTTGTCCTTCAGCCCGGACTTTCTCTTCAAAGTCCCATAGTCCCATTTGGCGTAATTGCTAAGCAACCTCCAAATCTTGCCTGCGTTCAGGCCGATGTCGCTTTTGTTCATCTCTTCTCGTCATTAAAAAGGTTAAATAATTGATTGGTTTTTGTTTAGGTTATCCTAATTTATCACCCTAAAGGTATCACTTTTTATTTATAAAACATAAAAAGCGAACAAAAGATATCTTTTTTAATCAAAATTGTAACAGTTTCGTAATAATATACAGGTAATATGAGTAGAAAAAGACTAGAAAAGAGAAAAAAAGACCACAGTACCTTCATAGAGATACTGTGGTCATTTATTATAATTATGAGTTCAGGGAAAAACGGGTATTACATCATGCCACCCATGCCGCCCATACCGGGAGCACCCATTGGCATTTCAGGTTTGTCTTCCTTTTTTTCAACGATTACACATTCAGTAGTCAGGAACATACCTGCAATAGAAGCAGCATTTTCCAAAGCTACACGAGCAACCTTTGCAGGATCAACTACACCGGCATGCAAGCTGTGCGGATATTGGAAGGTGTACGGCGACGTGGACCATGCAAAACGGTGCTTTGCCGCCTTTGACCGCTGCCGCGATGCACTGTACGCCCGCCTGCTGTCCGGTTCCCCTCTGGAACAGCTGGTGTCCGCTCCCGAATTTGCTGCCTGAATGACTTTTTAGAAACGATATTTTTTTACAGGAGGTTTTGTCGATGAATCGAATTGCTGTAATCTACTGGTCTGGAACCGGAAACACCCAAATGATGGCAGAGGCTGTTGCACAGGGCGCCAAGGATGCCGGAGCCGAGGTAACCTTGCTGTCGGTATCGGACACCGATGCTGCCGCTGCCTCCTCCTATGATGCGCTGGCGCTGGGCTGCCCGGCTATGGGCATTGCGGGCGCGGCCATCGCCGCGGCGCTGGTGATGAACGATTACAGCGTGCCGATGGGGCAGAACATGCTGCTGGCCATGCTGCTGATGGCGCTGGTGATCAACCCGTTCATCATCTTTATCTACCTGCACCGCAACCCCTACCCGCTGGTGTTCCGCTGCCTGCGTGAAAGCGGCC
>OGYL01003351.1_pt1 | contig 10459 bp, 5 predicted proteins | sample 1576541 | NCBI WGS metagenome assembly OGYL01 (sample SAMEA3541551, study PRJEB24748) | human gut metagenome | biome: human gut; feature: human-associated habitat; material: faeces | place: China | collected 2012 | reverse complement strand
CCGGACACCCTGATTAAGAGTCAGGTGCTCTACCAACTGAGCTAATGGTGCATATAGATAAAATTAAACCACTCAACGAGAATTTATTATATCATATTTATTTTAATTTGTAAAGTATTTTTTTCATATTTTTTGAAGAAACCGTCCCGCATTTGCGGGACGGTTCTCATTAACTGTTTATTTTGTTTTCCATTCAGGCGAAGCAGACGTATATGTCGCCGCACCTTCTATTGGTTTTATGTTGATTAGGTTTCCCCAAACCATGACTTTTGCAGTATCGGGTGAAGAGTTATAAGGCACACCAACTACAACGTTTTGCTTTTCATTAATGCTGGTGGTCACAACACCCACAAGCTGGTTGTCTTGATAAAGCGCTGTGATCACTGTACCTGTAACGGTTTTTCCGAAATCAACCTCAAATGTTGCTTTTGAGGCCGCCGTATCAAGCGTAATTACGTTGCCTGTACTTTTGGCAAATGTCAGCGCAAACACCCTTACAGTACCGCCGGCGCTGGATTTTTTAGAAATCGTAACCGTGTGTTTTCCTTTTTCCAGATAGATTGCCTCTGTCGAAGACAATTTAGTTGTACTGCCTGATGTTCCCGACAATTCATACGTAACATCATCAATGACATAATGAAATACCGTCTGGTTTTCAGGATTGGTATAATAAAGACCATAGTTATAATATCCGCTTTCCTCCACTGTTACGTCAAAGGTATATTCCGCGCTTCCTTCCACAACAATGTTTCGCAAATCGGAGTAAATGCCAACGGTAAGCTTACCACCCTGCCCGTCCTGATGAGGGAAATACCATCCGTTGGATAAATTTCTCCAACTTGAATGGTTCCATGCGGGAATAATTGTTTCATTTGTTATATCTGTTGAAATAGGACCATCCGTGCGCTGCAGTTCCATATTGTGAATCTCGGCAAAATTGCCGTCTAATACATTGATAATAAACTCATGCTCTCCTGCATTTAAATAAATAGGATTCGAAAGCCGTTTCAATTTTACCGGCAACGAGTCTCTTATGTTATTCGGATTGGAAGTATCCTGATACATTTTTGTGGTAACATCATTACCATCTATCGAAATTGTAAAAGAATTCTGATACATCATCGCATTTGCATACATGGTATAATACCCGCCGTCTGCAATGTTCAGCTTAAATTGATATTCTCCGGGACCGGTTATGGTATATACACCGTTATCAGGATCCACCACTGCGGTTCCTCCCAAAATAACGCCATAATCTAATCCAATTGCTGTTCGAATTGATCTTGCAGGCACATCAATTGTCGTACCCTGCGCAATATCATCTGAATGTTCACAAAGCAAAAGCCTAGCAATTCCTACTCCCGCCGTATTTGACGTAATGGTGATAGTATGCGGCCCCTCTGCAATATCTTTTGCTTCAAAAATTTTTCCAAGCTGGTTTATGGTAACAGTTTGCGGAGCCTCCTCGTCCATTACATATGTCACAGACGCATTCTGGGGTACAGCGCTTTCTATCATCTTTAAATCCGCCGAATCAAACGCCCCGGATTTAAATTTGAACGTAACACTTTCTCCCGCATTCAGGTTAATCATTCTTCCAGAGGTAGAGCCGGTAATAGAAGAAATGGAGGTTCCATTAAATTCTGCAGGCAATGTTGTTGCATCAATTATATTAGACTCTGTCGAGGGGTCAATTAAAATTTCTTTAAAATAAAATCCGGCAATTTTCGGTGTCGCAGGGTGGTCAAACCGAATTGTTTGGTTTCCTGCGCCAAGATATACCGATGGCATAGTAAAGATAAGGTCGTCTGCCGTGTTGTTGCTATAGGGCACTGTTCCAATCAGGGTTCCATTTACAGAATATTTTAACTGTTCATTAATTTCTTTTATTTCTTCACTGTCTTTTACCGGCCCGCCTGAAGGATAAGTATTCGCAACAATCTTAACACTATACAGCCCCGGTGTTTTCACATCTAAACTATATTCAATCCATTTTCCGTTGTCTAAGTGCAAACTAATGGGAAAAGTTTCGCGGCGGCTGCTTAACAGCTCGCTGTTAAAGTCGCCAATTAAGGCGTATCCGGGAGTTGGCATATTCTTCGCCTGGTCGGTGTTATTTAAATGGCCGTCGTCCATGTCAGAGACATTAACGGCGTAATGAGATGGAATTGAGGTTTTTCCGTTCACAGGCAGATCTACACACATCACGTCGATATAATCAATGTCAATTGCTGCGCCGTTAGAAGCTACAGTCAGTTCATATTTTACGTCCTGCTCCAACAGAACCGGCAGTGTGGTAGATTTACCAACTTTAACATATTGCTTCCCTGCTAACAGTTTATCGTTATATGCAAAAACATTCTCCATGCTGGATTTATTAATGATTGCTGTTGAAATCGTCCCTGCATAATCCTTTGTTTTATACACATAAAAAATATAATTTCCAGAAACGGGCACCGAAAATTCAACCACCTTTAAAGCTCCGTCCTCAATGGTTTTTGTAGCGGCGTCTATCTCAATTCTGGTCAAGTTATTGTCAACGTTTACAATTTTGTCGTTACTCTCAACAACTTCTTCAAACAAAATATGTTTTACATAGGTGCCAAAACCGTTTGATGCAATTTGTAATGTGTGGGTTCCCTCAGGAATAAAGATTGTCCCTGGATTATGCCAATGATCAGGTAAATGATCGTTCGTACCGCCATTTGCTTTACACGGAATCGTATCTTCATGTTTATAAATTTCTGATTCATCGAAGAATAACACCATAGAACCGCTTTTATCCTCTGTTGCTTCGGTTGAAACATTATACGCATAATAGTTGGCCAAAATAGACAGGTTGTAATTCCCTGCTTTCGTTACGTTTAATGTATAAACGCCGTTGGTGCCGCCATTAAAATGAATTTTTCTTGTTTTTGCATAAGGGGCGGAAAGAGCAGTATCTGACAAATCACCCCAATAATCATAGCCGGCAATCAAATCATGATTATCACCTGCACACATTTCACCATTAATATGTCCATAATATCCCACGTAGGAATATGTTGTATAGTCCCCGGGATATATGGCGCGTTTGCCGCCATTCAGCGTGACATCGGTGCATTTAATATCAATGTAAGGAATTGTTGCAGCAACGCTTGATGTTACGGTCACAGTGCACGCGCCGGCATATAAAGCTACTGATTCAGACTTCCCTGCGACTGCGCCTATTCTGGAATATGTATTTTTATAACCGTCCGATTCAGTTTTCAGATCTCCCACGCTGAGAAAAACCAGGTCACCGCCCGTAACTTCTGCAGTCTGTGCAAAATCTGCTTGAATCGCAGTTTTTACAGGACCGGTCTGCCCAACAAAAATTGCATAATCTCCTGCGGCAGAAATATCGACGGTAAAGCTTCTTGCAACACCTGCCTCAAACGCAGGTTCTGTGTTTTCAATTCGGATGAAATTATCACTTAAATACTTTACATCATATTCGTCCGCCGCAGAAACTTGTGGTATAACCATACTTAAAAATACAATAGAAAATACCAAAACTGTTGATAAAATCTTTTTCATGGCTTTCTCTCCTTACATTTAGTAATTTTAAATCATATACTATTGTTTTTTATTATAACATATGTACAAATATAATAAAAGTCTAAAAAAATAAAAATTTAACATTTAGCAGTTTCACCAAAACCGAGGTACAAAAATTGTGAAAAATAATTAAAATAAAAAGGGCGTTTTGTAAAACGCAAATTTTACAAAACGCCCCAAAACTCTGTTTTTATGCTTATTTCATGCTGTTTTCGTAAGCTTCGATCATCTTTTTAACCATCATACCGCCTACAGAACCGGCTTCTCTAGCTGTGATATCGCCGTTATAGCCCTGTTTTAAGTTAACGCCAACTTCCTGCGCAACCTCCATCTTAAATCTGTCAAGAGCTTCTTTTGCTTCAGGTACAACTGCTTTGTTGTTGCTTGTCATAATTAAACACTCCTTTTTTCAAATATTTGCGACAATTTAACTCCTTGTCACAACCTTATTTTGTTCCATATTCACTTGATAATACAAGGAAAAGTCTGTATATTTTTACAAATTTTAATTGAAAAAAGCGTTCATTTTATTTTAAACAAATACTGCAGTTTTAAACAACAAAAAGGCGGTTCTAATTAACAGAACCGCCTTTTTTAAACAACTTATTTTTAATTACTGAAACTTAATTACATAATAACTATCCGGAGCGCCTTCACTGATTACCTTAATGAACATTGCTTTACCGGAAAGACCATCCTCTGTCCAGAGGTTTACAAAGCCTTTTTCACTCCAGTTTACATCAAAGTTCGGCGTGCCTTCAAAGTATTCGTTTTCTCTTGCATCGCAGTTTACTGCTAAAGCTTCATAGTCTTTGCTTTCAGGTGTATCAGTTGCTTCGCCGATTGCATACTCAAATTTTATACCGTCATCATCAACCGGTCCTTTACCCCAGAGACGCATATACTTTTCTGATGAATCAGGTGTTACTGTATATTCTTTTGTTTCCGGCGTAAAGCCTTCAATTTCAAAACCTGATGTTTCAAAGTAAGAAACCTCTGCTGCAGGAAGAACAATTTCAAATGAATAAATTGTTTCTTCACCTGCTGCATTCGTCAGCTTAATTTTAACTGACGTTATCTTACCTCTTTCTAAATCGAAGTAGAACGCATTTTCTTTATTTGCAGATTCAAATGCACCCTTATCAATGCTGTATTCGATTTTTACGCCTGCATCAGCATATCCTGCAATTACATAATTATCATAACCAATTGATGCTTTAATGTCTTTATATTCTTTCGTATCCGCATCAAAGTCTGCTACTTTAAAGCCATCTGTAAAGATTGCATTCAGCTTCGCATCACCTGTGGAAATCGGTGTGTAAACCGCATTAACTGTTGTTGTTGTTGTAATGTCTTCTTTGACATCCCAAGTTCCGGTGAATCCTGCTTTAGCAGGTACTTCGGGGAACTCGGATACTGCTACTGTTTCACCAACATTCTTTGTAATTGTGTCTACCGTCACGCCGTCAGCCACAAAAGTTACCGTAAACTGTTCTACAGGTTCAGCTTTCGGATATGTAAACTTCACTGTCATCGGAAGACGCTCTACTGAACTATCCGACTGCCCGTATTTCTTAGATCCGTTTGCCGTTAACTCCAAAGGCGTCTTTAACTTCGTATGACTAAACAGCGTATCTTCAGCTATATCACTGCCTAATACAAACGTATTGTCATCAAAGTCGCCTACTGTCACTCCAGCTTTCGTTTCGAATACAAACGCTCCTAATTCTAATGCATAACCTGCTTCATTGTATGCGTTAGCATCTACCGAACCATTTGTTCCATTCCATACCATGAACACATAACCTGCATCTGGGTCTACTCCAGAGTCCAAATTATTAATTTTTTGACCAACTGTGTTTTCACTCGCATAACATACTTTTTCGTCACTTGCTGTTGCTTCATGCCACGACTGCCATGCTCCCATTATATTCGTTGTCGCTGCTATCGGCGTCACCTTGGTCTTGTCATATTTAACAAATATTAAGCCTGACGCTCCTGATGCCGTATTTTCTAAAGTCACTGTTACAGGAAATTTACCCGAGTACTCTGTACCCCAGTCTGCTTTTTCTAAAAGCTTCTGACCTAATGCCATATTACCATTAAAATTCTCTAACGTGCTCGTCGCTCCTGCCACTACATTATACACTGGCGCGTCTGGGTCTGGCTCCGCAGATACAAGATTTAAACTGCACATGGTGCTCAAAATCATCATGAACGCCAATAAAACTGCAAGTTTTTTCTTCATTTCATTACCTCTCCTTTACTAATTTAATTTTAATAAAATAATTGTGCGGCTTTTTTGCCACAACTCGTCCGAAAGGACGAAAACATTTTTACGCATCACTCTCTTTTCGCTTTTGTAAATTTTATTTCATTTTCATATAAAATTTTGAAAGCCATTATGGATACGCTTCGTACAAATATTTCTAAAATAAATATGATATATTTATACAATATTAATTATAACTGGTAAAATCAAAAAAATCAATAGTAATATGAAAGATTTTTTGATTTTTTTTTTGTGCAAGTTGTATAAAACTATATATAGTATGTTTATGACAATATATTCACAAATTACATGCAAAAAAATGAAAAAAAGTCTTTACAATTCGCTGAAATTGTGGTAAAATAACATTCGTCAGTAAAAAATGCTGCTGTGGCACAGTAGGTAGCGCAACGCCTTGGTAAGGCGTAGGTCGGCGGTTCAAGTCCGCTCAGCAGCTCCATCGGCGAATGCCGCATTTTTAACGCATCTGCTTTTAAGCAGATGCGTTTTTTATTGCATAAGGGAGAACCCTTGCGGTTCTCCCTTTTCTTTATAACACAACTACATCAGCTTTTCCGGATAAACGCCGGCTTCAACCAGTTTTTTAAAGGATTCAACCACAACCGGCGCGTCTTCTTTATATGTAACGCCAAACCACTTGTCGTTCGTTTCCAAAAGTTTAACGCTGGCCTTTCCAGATTTTATCATATCGTCAATGATAGTCGGAAGCAAGTATTCAGATTTCAAATCTCCCGGTTTCACCTTTGACAAAAAGTGAATAAAGTCCTCCTCCAGGCAGTCAATAAACTCCGGTGTAAGCCCCCAAAAATTCATAGACACATAGCTTTCAGCATCAATGGGAACAAGCGTTCCGTCCTCTGCCGGCACCGCTGCGCCGCCGGGGATTTTGGTAATATCGGAAGTTTCCACAACGTCTACCAACATGTTATTTTCATCAACCGTGCAAATGCCGCGGGTAACACCGCCATTGTCGCTGAGCGTGTTTTTTAAAATGAAGCCGGCCATGCAGTAGTTGGACGAATTTTTTCTTGCTTCTTCAGAAACCAAGTAATCATGCACCCGGACAAAAGCCTCTTTTCCATAGTAGTCGTCTGCATTAATAACGACAAAGGGGGTTTTAACAATTCCCTTGCAGGAAAGAATTGCGTGACCGGTTCCCCATGGCTTTTTCCGTTCTGCCGGCGTTTTATAACCTCCGGGAAGGTTTTCCAGTTCCTGAAATGCATAGGAAACATCACAAATTTTTTCAATTCGATTGCCGATAACCTCACGAAAATCCTTTTCTAAATCGTGGCGGATGATAAAGACAATTTTATTAAACCCTGCCTCCAATGCGTCATGAATTGAGTAATCCATAATAATTTCACCGCTGGGGCCCACAGGTGCAAGCTGTTTGATTCCGCCCCCGAACCGGGATCCGATGCCCGCTGCCATAATTACTAATGTTGTGTCCATTAATTTGCCTCTTTTCTCATTAAATTTCGGATTCTATTATACCACAGCACAACGCCGTTTTCAAGTTAATTTTTCCAGCGAAAAAGAAAAACCGCATTGCGGTGTGCACACCGCAATGCGATTATATGATACTTTATTTTACAATCCAGTTGTCGTCTGTGTTTAAAACCGTAATATTTTTTACAAGAGGCGTAACGTCCGTCAGATTGTTCCAAATAAACAGCTTTGCCGAATCCGGCTGACCGCCGGTATAGGGCACGGTTTCTGAAACAGCTGTGTCCTCCTCTGTTACCGGAATTGAAACAACGCCCGCCAATTCCTCGCCGCTGTAAACTGCCATAACCACAACGCCCTCGGCAGGTGCTTCTATAGCGAAATCAAAGGTACAGGTGCCGGCAGAAGCGTTTATCATTACAGCGTTGCGGCTGTCCGCCTTTTCAAATTCAACGGCTGCAATCCGCGTTGTGCCGGCCGCAGGATTTGCGGCAATGACTTGAACCGTATGATAGCCCGCCGGCAAATAGACTGTTTCATCAAACGTTTGTGCTGTGTATGCTGCTAACGGGCAGGAATAGCTGATGGAATTTGAAGCCGCCCCGCCGTCCACACTTAATTTTATTCCAGTTGCAGTTTTTGCGTCGCCGCTATTGTCATTGTTCAGCAAGAGGCGGACGTTATAAAAACCAGCTTTTTCTACATTCAGCGCATAGGTAAAATCCACGCCGGAATGGAACACGGCATTGTCGTAGGTTTCGCCGTCTACCTTATATTGGTCACCCCAAACCTGGTAGCCAAACCACCAGCCCTTGTTGTTAATATTTCCGGTTTTATATTCCCTTGCGCCAAAGCGCGTAATGCCGCTTGGCGATAAAATCTTATCAATTCTTCTGATTTCAAGCTTAGAAAAGACGCCGCCGTTTGCATATTCCAGCCGAAACGTATGCTCACCCTGGTCCAACGTTACAGAATCTTCAACGATTCTCATCTCGCGTTTATCGGTGTGTGCAGCCAAGTTCCCCGTTTCTGCATACATGGGGTCAGTTTTGTTAACCCCGTCCACAATCGCCTGCGCGCTTCCCGGGGCACCCTGTGTGGAAGTCAGGAAAAACATATAGTCGCCCTTTTCCGAAATATTGAGTTTAAACTCTGCAAAACCATTGCTTTCAAACACAACGTCTGCGCCGGAAATAGAGGTGCCAGAGCTGTTCACTGCCGCCGCAAAGGGAATTTTCGTTTTTCCGCTGGCTGCTACGTCCACCGCAGCAGCGGGAACTTTTTCAAGTTCAACTGCAAACAGTCTGGTGTCCGCCTGCACACCGGAGGTCTTTTTAAACGTGAGCGCGTGCGTTCCTGCCGTTAAATAAACCGCATTGTCAAATGGGTGTTTTGTCACCGCCGCGGCGGTTGTAAAGGTTGCAGTTCCTGACGCCGCATCTGATCCGTCTGCATAAACAGACCAAACCAGGCTTTTGCCGGCCGAACCGTTTAGGTATAGGCTCATGTCATCCCAGCCTGTCTCATTCACATTTACTTTATAGGTAATTAATGCTCCCGATGTATTATTGCAGGCAATAATATTATAATAGGTGCTGCCTGCAATGTTGAAACTACCGCCTTGAAGGGCCTGTCCGGCGGGCGACCACCAGTCGTTGCCGGATACGTAATCAATGAAATCATATCTTGCTGCAATCACTGTCTTACCGGTTGGTTTTACGGCAATGTCCGTGCGTTTTACGCAAACCTGCCAAACTTCCGTGTCAACCGTGAAAGAAAGTGTTATGCTGTGGGTGCCTGCTTCAAGCTCTTTTCCCGAAACGAGCGTCCAGGGCATTTGTTTCGTCATCTGGCTGCTTGCCGCATTGGTCATATACATTGCATGTGTATCGTTCTGAGTACTTCCGTCAAAATACGTCTCGATACCGCCAAGAGCAGATTTCGCCTCCAGCAGCACGGAATAGATTCCTGTTTCCAAAATATTAAACGTATATGTCACATCTGTCCCGGCGAGAAATTTTAACGCTTTGCTTTTGCCTCCCACCAGACCGTTTGCCGTGTAGCTTGAAGCAGATCCAACCGAAACATTTTCCTGTGGTGTGACGTCTGCATATTCATTCAACGCCAAGAACGTAGTCCCTTCGGCATTTACTGTTAAAGCGTCTTTCCGTTCGGCAGTCAGTCCGTCGAAATATCCTTCGCCGGATAAATTCAGAAAATAAATATCATTTGCGCCGGCGTTTAAATAAACTGCCGGGAACGATTTCGACACAACGCCCGTGCCGCTGTCTTTCAGATAGCAAATTTCACCGACCTTGTCGGAGTCTTCTAAACCATTGGCGTACAGCGAAACCATGTTGCTGTTGTTATAGATGCTGAGGCTGGGCGTGAACGTATAGTAGCCTGCTGTTTGCACGTCTAAGGTATATTTTAAATATTTAGAGCTAGTAAAATATACGCCTCTAAACGATTTCACCGGACTAGTCAACTGGGAAGAGGTATAGTCGCCCACCAGTGGGTATCCTTCCGGAACGGCTTTCCGTCCGCCGGACATCTGCTGGTCAACGTGCACGGTTCCAACATTTGCATCAATCCAGTCCGACGGGGAAAGAGATACCTTGTCAGATAAAATGGAAAGCTCAAGCTTCCTGACATCAATGTAATTTACCGTTGCATTTTCAGAAAACGAAAGGCTTATGGTATAGGGTTTGCCCGCTTCAAGGGCAAGATTGTTTTCATCAGTAACCAATTCCGACGTCGTGTCGCTTGTAGTTTGCTTGCCGTAGAATCGCACATAGGCCGGATTACTGTAGTTTTGCACACAGTAGTGCGTAAAGCTGGCAATTGCTGAGGAGCCATCCGACACCTGAACCGTTGCTGTTGATGCGCCATTGTTTTTTAATGCAAAGAGCGCATAGGTTCCACTTTCAGCCGGGGTGAATGTAAAGGAACGCGCCGTGTCTTTTGCGAAGGCACCGTCAGAAAGTTCAATTCTTAAAAAGCCGTTATCCAGGGTTTTCACCGTGTCCCCCTCCGCGCTTATCTGCATAGAAACCATCACATTCAGCACAAGAATTGCCGCAGCCGTAAAAATTCAGCGATATAGTCTGTTATCTTGTCTATATAATAAGGTTCGTCGCC
>OGYL01003350.1_pt1 | contig 10460 bp, 8 predicted proteins | sample 1576541 | NCBI WGS metagenome assembly OGYL01 (sample SAMEA3541551, study PRJEB24748) | human gut metagenome | biome: human gut; feature: human-associated habitat; material: faeces | place: China | collected 2012 | reverse complement strand
GCCACCTCCGGCGTCGACCAGCTGCCCACCTGATGGCCCACGACCTCGCTCGTGCTGCAGCCGATGACGACGATCTGTCCGCGGCGCAGATGTGCGATCTCCGCAAGCTCGCGCGCCGCCTCTGCCGCCTCCTGCTCCGCCTGTTCCACCAGACGATGATTTTCTACCTCATGTACGATTCCCGCCATGATCTGACACCTCTTTAGAAATTTATTATGCCAGCTTCTCCGTCACCTTGGCGCGCTCAAGCACCGTGACCAGCAGCACGCCGACCACGAGGCCGACCGCACCCTGGAAGATGTTGCCGGGGATGCTTGCCGCAGCGGCAAGGCCCTTGCCCAGCAGGAGAGAAGCGTAGCCGAAATAGCCGAGCACCATGATGATCTCGCTCACAACGCCGCCGGCGATGCGGGAGGTCGCAGTGCGGCCCATCTTTTCATACATCAGCGCAGCGACCAGCGCCATCACGCCCTTGATGACCAGGGTGCCCGGAGCGTAGTGCGCATAGCCGAGGAAAATGTCTGCCAGCATCGAGCCGATGCCGCCCGCCGCAAAGCCATACCAGGGGCCCAGCAGCCAGCCGGACAGCAGCACGAAGCAGTCGCCCAGATTCACATAGCCCTGCATCGGAGAGGGGATCTGCACGACCATCGTCGCCACGCAGACAAGCGCCGCAAGCAGTGCGGCAAGGACAAGCTTTCTGATCTTTTTATCGTTCATGATTGGGTGCTCCTTTGTTTTGATTGTTGGCCGTATTATATCCCGTCCTGGTATTATTCATATAGTCAAAACAAAACAAATTATGCAGACCAGATTTGCCCTAAGCTGGAAAAAAGCGGCGCAGCCAGTGCTGCGCCGCACATTGGGAAGGATTTAGTCCTCCTTGGTCTCCTCGGCTTCGGAAGGCTCCTTGGGTTCCTCCGCAGCGGGCGCTTCCTCTTCCGCGTCCTTCTCGATGGTCACCTCGATGATGGGCTCATGCGCCTTCTTGGCAGCGGCAGCCTCAGCCTTGGCGGCCTCGTAAGCGGCGAGCTTCTCCTGAGAGGCCTTGATGGCCGCGACGATATCGGCGACCGCTTCGGGCGCGTCACCCTCGAGCGTGGAGACATACCACTCGCCGATGGCGCGGTAGTTCTTGTCCATGCTGCGGCGCTCAGATGCCATCTCATACTCGGTCTTGGCCTTATCGGCAACGGCATTTGCCTTTTCACCGGCAACGGCCGCGACCTGCTGTGCCTTCTCAGTCGCCACGAACGCGACGTCCTGAACCTTCTTGCTGAAGTTATCGAAAAATGCCATAGTACTTTCTCCTTTCAAACCGTGTCCTCGGGTTTGTTATTGACAGTATAAGCTACCGGGGCTTTCATTTCAATGGATAATTTACGACAAAAGTATAAATTTTTTGTGACAGCGTTCACTTTTTCTCGACCCAGCCCTGCGCGCAGCCGACGGCGCGCTTCCAGCCGCGGTACAGCTCCTCACACTCGTACTGCGCCCGCTCGGGGGTGAAGACGCGCTCGCTGCACCGGAGAGTGCTCAGCTCGTCCAAGTCCTTCCACACGCCCGCGGCCAGACCCGCGAGCGATGCCGCGCCAAACGCCGTCGTCTCGACCATCGCGGGCCGGTCGACCGGAATGCGCAGCAAATCCGCCTGAAACTGCATCATCAAATCGCTGACGCTCGCGCCGCCGTCGACACGCAGAAGGGATATCTCGCAGCCGGCGTCCTGCCGCATGGCGGTCATCAGGTCGGTGACCTGATAGGCGATGGATTCGAGCACTGCGCGGGCGAAGTGCGCCTTCGTCGTGCCGCGCGTGATGCCCACGACGCAGCCGCGCGCATACATATCCCAATACGGCGCACCGAGGCCCGTGAACGCGGGCACTAAGTAAATGCCGCCGCTGTCGGGAACGGATTCTGCCAGAATGTCGCACTCGTGCGAGGTCGAAATGACTTGCAGCTCGTCGCGCAGCCATTGAATGGCCGAGCCCGCGTTGAAGACGCTGCCCTCGAGCGCGTAGGTCGTCTCGCCGTTTAAGCTCCAGCCCACCGTCGTCACCAGTCCCGCGCGCGAGCGCACCGGCGCGCCGCCGACGTTCATCAGCGTGAAGCAGCCCGTGCCGTAGGTGTTCTTCGCCTGTCCGCGCGTAAAGCAGCCCTGCCCGAACAGCGCCGCCTGCTGGTCACCCGCCGCGCCGCAGATCGGCACGCCCGCGAGCTCTTCGAGTCCTTCGATGCCCTCCGCCACCGTGCCGTAGACCTCGGAGTTGGACACGGGACGCGGCAGAATGTTCATCGGAATGTCCAGCAGCGCGCAGAGCTCTTCATCCCACGAAAGCGTGTGGATGTTGAAGAGCATCGTGCGGCTGGCGTTCGAGTAGTCCGTCACGTGGACCTTGCCGCCCGTCAGCCTCCAGATGAGCCATGTCTCCACCGTACCGAATAAAATTTCGCCGCGCTCGGCCCTTTCCCGCGTTGGCCAGATACATATATATACCAGCCTTAATAGCAACATTCTTTGTGGGGAGAGCTTTTTGTAGATAGTAGCGAGCGGAGTCGTATTGTGATATTTGATAATATGCGCTTCCAAGCTGGTCGTAAGCTTCGTAGCATGTTGTGCGGTTCTTTTGTATGCTAAGATTCCGTTTGGCAAATTCTATCGACTTTTCTCCATTTTCCATCCAATTGTACAATAGACCCAGTGCTGAGAATATCTCTCCTCTTAATTGCATGTTTGATAGCTTTTCAGCAATGCCAAGTGCCTCCAGTATCATTCTTTCGGCTTCGGGATAGAATTCTTCTCCTTTTTCCATACAGATGAGTCCTCGTCGTGACAGAACTTCTGCTTGAAGAACAGAGTCCTTTAGCTGAATACCTATTTGTTGTGCCAATTGATAGCTGGAATCGGCTTGTGTATTTAGGTTTTGTGAATAGTATAGATAACCTATATTCAGGTAGATAAGACTTAATAGACGTCTTTCTCCTGCTTTTTCAGCCAAGGGCTTTGCTATGAGGTATTGAGTCATAGATTCTGTTCTTCTCTGTGAATCCCGGTAGACGCAGCCGGAATAGTAATGGGCCCTTGCCCGCTTTTCTATGTCGTTTGTGCCGTTGTAGTAGGTCAGGGCCGATTGTATCAGGGAATCATTGGTTTGGATAATGTAGTTCTTATCTCTTGCTTCTGTCATTAATAGGCCATAATAAGCACTGTCAGCTTGGGTCTGCAGGCTGTTTGTCGGGAATGCTTCGAGCATAGATAGGGCAGTGTCCGGTTGCTGAACGATGAGCGAGTCAATTGCAATCAGGTACTTATTATAGTTCACTCGGGTATTGCAAGCAATGGACAGAAGTACGATTAGGACAGATAGGGTTGTGATAATAGCTTTTCTCATGTGGTGAACAAAGTTCTCAGTTAAGTCGGGTGCAAAGGTACATCTTTTTCATTATTTACTCATATAATTGCTTGGGCATATTGAAGTTTGAAGAAAATTGTGTGGAAGTTAGGAGTAAAGATGGAAAATAAATGAGCCGGCTATTATTAAGATGACAATGTATGAGTGTACATGGTGCTGGAGAAGTATGCAAGGACACAAAAGAAAGTAGAGAATGTGGGCATTTAGGCAGAAATAACCTGAAACCCTTTTCCATTCCCTCGTTTTCTTGTATCTTTGCGACCTCATAATTCACTTAACTACAAGCAATGAAGGAATTCCTACAACTGATGCGGCGCTTTGTGTCGCCTTACAAGAGATATATCGGTTGGGCAATCGTGCTCAATGTGCTGTCCGCTATATTCAATGTCTTTTCATTCACACTGCTCATTCCTATTCTCAATATCCTTTTCAAGACGGGGGAGAACACCCAAGTGTATCACTTCATGGAGTGGGGAAGCGGTAGCTTGAAGGAAGTGGCGGTGAACAATTTCTATTATTACGTCACTCAGATGATTGAGACACACGGGCCACAGATGACATTGCTGTTCATGGGGCTCTTCCTTGCTTTCATGACCATGCTGAAGACTTCCTGCTATTTCGGTTCTTCCGCCATTATGATTCCCCTTCGTACGGGAGTGGTACGCGATATCCGCGTGATGGTCTATTCCAAAGTGATGCACTTGCCGCTCGGCTTTTTCTCTGAAGAAAGGAAAGGGGACATCATTGCACGTATGAGCGGTGACGTAGGCGAAATTGAAAACTCCATTACCAGCTCACTGGATATGCTGCTCAAGAATCCTATCCTGATTCTGCTTTATTTTTCCACTCTGATTGTAACCAGCTGGCAGCTGACTCTGTTTACTGTCCTGGTATTGCCGGGTATGGGCTGGCTGATGGGAAAAGTCGGCAAGAAACTGAAACGTAAGTCGTTGGAAGCCCAAGGGAAATGGAGTGATACCATGTCGCAACTGGAAGAGACGCTTGGTGGACTGCGTATAATCAAGGCTTTCATAGCCGAAGACAAGATGGTAGACCGTTTTAAGCAATGCAGCGACGAGCTGCGTGATGCCACCAACAAGGTAGCCATCCGTCAGTCGTTGGCACATCCGATGAGTGAATTCCTCGGTACGCTGCTCATTGTATTGGTACTGTGGTTCGGTGGTCTGCTTATTCTGGGCGACGGCACTTCCATGGAAGCATCAACGTTCATCTTCTATATGGTGATTCTGTACAGTATCATCAATCCGTTGAAAGACTTTGCAAAGGCAGGATACAACATTCCAAAGGGTCTGGCATCCATGGAACGTGTGGACAAAATACTGAAAGCCGAGAATCCCATTAAGGAACCGGTAAACCCGTTGCCGCTGCACGGGATGAATGACCGGATTGAATTTAAGGACCTCTCCTTCAGTTACGACGGCAAGCGCGAAGTGTTGAAGCACGTCAATCTGATGGTGCCCAAAGGACAGACCATTGCACTTGTCGGCCAGTCCGGTTCCGGCAAGTCGACATTGGTGGATTTGCTGCCGCGCTATCACGATGTGCAGTTAGGTGAGATTACAATTGACGGTGTGAATATTAAGAATTTTCGCATCCACGACCTGCGTGCGTTGATAGGAAACGTGAACCAAGAGGCCATTCTGTTCAATGACACCTTCTTCAACAACATTGCCTTCGGTGTGGAAAATGCAACTATGGAGCAGGTGGTCGAAGCGGCAAAGATTGCCAATGCCCACGACTTCATCATGGCTTCGGAGCACGGTTACGACACCAACATAGGCGACCGCGGCGGACGACTCTCCGGCGGACAGCGCCAGCGTGTGAGCATAGCGCGCGCCATTCTGAAGAATCCGCCCATACTGATACTCGATGAGGCTACCTCGGCTCTCGACACAGAGAGTGAGCGTCTGGTGCAGGATGCCCTCGAAAAGCTCATGAAGACGCGCACCACGGTGGCCATAGCCCACCGCCTGTCAACCATAAAGAATGCCGACGAGATATGTGTCCTGCACGAGGGACGCATCGTAGAGCGCGGCAGCCACGACGAGCTGATGGCTCTCAACGGCTACTACCGCAAGCTGCACGACCTGCAATCATAACGTGCGGCGGGCGAAACGATGTTTATGTTCCTGCCCCGCTGTCTTGGCTCTGAGTCACGACGGCGGGGCAGGATCGTTTATGATGGCGTCGGCATAAGGTGACGGCGCAGAATCAAAAACCGTGCCCCAATCCTCCTTACACTTTTTCGCGGCCCTCGATTTTAACATTTCCTTTTTCTTCTTCTGGCAGTTTTCCGGTGCCGTATTCACGCCTTGAAAAGGCCTTTTCGGCGTGGTTGGATCAGTGTTCCCCCTTTTCTATGCACCGGCCGACCCCATATTGCTGTGCGGTGTTGCGGTGACGGTTTTGCGAAAGAGCCCATTTCAGGGTGCGAAATGGGCTCTTTTGATGTCCGATAAAGCCCATATCGTGCTCCAATATGGGCTCTTTCGCAACCCGAAATGGGCTCTTTCGCAAAGCGGTATTGAGGCCGTCGTATTGCGATGTTGCGTAAACCGTTGATTATCTGACAGTTGTGATGATGTGTCAAAATATCAATATTTTCGCCCGATAATCTTCTTTTTTCATTTCAAGCGAGTATTTTCGGGTTTATATCCCTGTATTTTTAACTAAACAGGCGCTGTGTTAATGATATTTAACTGAAATAAGGCTCTGAAACGATGCTGCCCGAAGGATGATTTCATTTTTGTAACATACCTGTATGATTGTCGCACGGCGTCTGTCTGATATTAAAAAAACGGCGTTTGCTTGTGGGCGGACGGAATAATCAGTATTTTTGCAGCCGTGCCGCACGCTGCGGCAAACGTAATCCTCAAACACACGAAAATGTCAGCAAACCTTTCATATACAGACGCGCGTCTGCACGTGCTTCAAGGCAGTTATGAGCGTCCGCTCCGGTTCACTTTCCCATTCTGCTACACGCCACATCCAATGTGTGTGGCTGCCGCCCGCGAGGTGCAGCGCCACATAGACGACAGCGGTGTGTTGCAGTATGAGCACGGCCACGGCAAGATGTTTGGTGTGCTTGTGGTGGATTGCGGCGACGGTGGCACGGGTTTCCTTGCCGCCTATTCCGGTCTGCTGGCCGGACGCAACGACTGGACCTATTTCGTTCCGCCGGTGTTCGATGCCCGTCAGCCCGGAGGATATTTCCGCATGCGCGAGCAACAGATTGTGGATGTGAACCGCGAGATAGAGCGTTGCGAGGCCGACCCCGTGAGACTGGCACTCGCGGAGGAGATGAAGGCTGTGGAGAATGAGGCGCGTGTGGCTACCGACGACTATCGCCGACAGATGAAGGAGGCACGTGGCAGAAGGGAAGAGGCGCGTCGCGCCGGTGTGAGCGAGGATGAGGAAGAACGGTTGAGACGCGAAAGCCAGTTCATGAAAGCCGAACTGCGCCGCATGAAGCACCGCTATGCCGCACGGCTCGACGATATCGCTGCCCGTCTGCATCCGCTCAACGAACATCTGGAACGTCTGCGCGAGCGTCGCCGCGACATGAGCGACGGACTGCAGGAGTGGCTCTTCCGCCGCTACGAGATGCTCAATGCGCGCGGCGAACGGCGCCATCTGCTCGACATATTCGCATCGACCACTGCCGGCGTTCCGCCTGCCGGGACGGGCGACTGCTGTGCGCCCAAGCTGTTGCAGTATGCCTATCAGCGCGGTTACAGGCCGTTGTGCATGGCCGAATTCTGGTGGGGCGAGGCTCCGGCAACCGAACTTCGACGCCACGGACATTTCTATCCGTCGTGCACAGGCAAGTGCGGTCCGCTGCTGCGATACATGATGCAGGGCCTCGATGTGGAGCCTGACCCGCTCGGAAACGATTTTGCAGGACAATTGAAGATTGTGTATGAGGACGACGACCTGGTGGTTGTGGATAAGCCCCACGGCATGCTGAGTGTGCCGGGGCGCGGCGACTGTGTGTCGGCACTCACTCTGATGTGCGCCCGTTATGGCGGCGAGGGTGGCGTGCTTGCCGTCCATCGGCTCGATATGGATACCGGCGGACTGCTCGTCATGGCGCGCACGGCCCGTGCACAACGGTTGCTTCAGGCTCAGTTTGAGGCGCACACGGTGAAGAAACGCTACACGGCGCTGCTCGACGGAACGCCCGACTGTCCGCGGGAAGGCATGATAGACCTGCCGCTGAGCGCCGACTTCATGGACCGTCCGCGCCAGAGGGTTGACATGAAAGAGGGGAAACGCGCCATCACGCGCTACGAGATAGTGAGACATTGCGGCGGCCGTACGCTCGTGCACCTATATCCGGAGACCGGTCGTACGCATCAGTTGCGGGTGCACTGCGCCCACAAGGACGGGCTGGAATGCCCCATCACGGGCGACAGACTGTACGGCCATGCCGGCCGTCGGCTGTGCCTGCGCGCCACGTCCATAAGTTTTGCCCATCCTTCTACGGGCGAAACGATGACGTTCTGTGTGGATGAAGATTTCGCGGAAGAAACCGCTCAGGGCACGGACAATGGCGTGCCCCGGCGTTAAGAGTGTTTTCAGTCGCCGAGCAGACGCTTCGACATGTATCTCACCGGATACCATGTGGCCAGCCATCCTACTGCAATCACTGTGATGAATATGATAAGCACGTCGTCATAATGCACGCTTACAGGATAGGCGTTGATGACAAACGCGCCGCTGGTGCTGCCCATGGCCACGAGTCCGTAGGTCTGTTGCAGCCAGCAGAGCAGCAGTCCGATGATGATGCCTATGGCCGCGCCGATGGCCGATATCATTCGTCCCTCGAACAGGAATATGCGTGTTATGAGCTTGTCGTTGGCTCCGAGGCTGCGCAGTGTCGCCACATCCTGCTTCTTGTCGATGATGAGCATCGACAGCGAACCGATGATGTTGAAGCACGCCACGACGAGTATGAATGTGAGGAATATGTAGGCCAGCACCTTCTCTATCTGCATTATCTTGAACGTGTCGGCCTGTTGCTCGAATCGGTCGAGCACGCGGTATTTGTCGCCGCCTATCTTCTGCATCTCCGCTTTCACGGCGTTGAGGTTGCTGCCCGGTTTCAGACGGAACTCGAGCGAGGTTATCATGCCCTGGCGGTCGAATATGCGGCGGGCGAAACCAATGGAAGTGAGGATGTGGTCCTTGTCATATTTCGACTGGTTTACGGCAAAGACGACGCCTGCCGAGATAATGGAGTCGGACACGAAACCGTCTGACGGGTTGGTGGCATCCACCAGCTGACCTTCGCGCTTCGGGGCATATATCTTCAGGAAACCGTCCCACTGTGCACCAATGCCGAGCGTCTGCGCGAGTCGTATGCCCGGAATGCCATACTGAAGGTTGGCGGCCTGAAGTGTGAAGTCGCCGTCGCCGTAGAGTATGTCGCGTATGTTGGTAAGGCTGTCGAAGTTGTTTTCCACACCTTTCACCGTCACCATGGCCTGCTTGTCGCCATACATGGCAAGCGCAAGGTCCTCCACACATTCGGTGGACACCTGCACTTCGGGCAGCTTCTTCATCTGCGTGAGCAGCGGGTCGTCGGCTGCCACCGCCTTGCCTTTTGCCGGTACTACTGAAATCTGCGGGTCGAAGCTGGTGAAGAACGACGCCACGAGGTCGTGAAAACCATTGAACACGCTCATCACGATGACAAGCGCCATGGTCGTTACAGCCACACCGGTGACCGATATGGCTGAGATGATGTTTATGACGTTGGTGCTTTTCTTCGAGAAAAGATAGCGTCTGGCAATGTAGAAAGGAAAGTTATGACGTTTCATTTCTTGCCAAGCAGTTCGTCTATGTGCTCAATGTAGTCGAGCGAGTCGTCTATGAAGAATCTCAGTTCAGGGATGATGCGCAGCTGGTTGCGCACTCTCGTGCCGAGCTCATAGCGTATTGTGCGCTCGTTGGCCCTTATGTTCTTGATCATGTCGTCGCTCTTCTCCGATGGGAAGATGCTGAGATAGGCAGTGCAGATGCTCAGGTCGGGCGATACGCGGCAGCGTGTCACGCTCACCATAACGCCGTGCATCATGCGTGTCTGCGACTGGAATATGAGGCTTAACTCCTTTTGCAGGAGTCTTGCTATGCGGTTTTGTCTTGTTTCTTGCATAATTTATGTGTTGTTGTTTTGAATGCAAAGATTTGGCAAACGAGCGGAATGAGAGTATTCTCTCTGATTCCCGAGTGCAGCAAATCTTATGCAAAGATAGTGCAAACCGTGTGTATGAAGAAATAAATAGACGTTTATTTTTCCTCACACACACGCTTTATGCCTTGCAGATAATGCCGTCAGGCGGCATCATTCGGCCAGGGTGAAGTCGAGCTGTTTCTTCTCCAGATTGGCAGAAGCCACTTTTATGCGTATCGGGTCGCCCAACTGATACTTGTGATGGCGGTGGCGTCCGACGAGACAATAGTTGCGTTCGTCGAAGTCGTAGTAGTCATCGTTGAGGTCGCGCATTGGCACCAGTCCCTCGCAATGGTTCTCGTCGATCTCGCAGTATATGCCATACGACTGCAGACCACTGATGTGCGCGTCATAGACATTGCCTATCTTGTCGCTCATGAACTCCACTGCCTTGTACTTGATTGAGTCGCGTTCGGCGTTGGCGGCTATCTGTTCCATCTCGCTCGAGTGCTCGCACAGCTCCTCGTAGTGCTCGCGGTTGGCGCTGCGTCCGCCCTGCTGGTAGCGTGTTAGCAGGCGGTGCACCATCGTGTCGGGATAGCGTCGGATAGGCGAAGTGAAGTGAGTGTAGTATTCGAACGCCAGTCCGAAGTGTCCGATGTTGTGAGTAGAGTATTTCGCCTTCATCATTGCGCGCAGCGCTACGGTCTGAATGAGGTTCTGTTCCTTCTTTCCCTGGCAGTCGTCCATGAGCTTGTTGAGCGACCGCGCCGTTGCTCCCTTGGTGCCCTCGGTCTTGAGCTTGTAGCCGAATTTTACGATAAATTCGCGCAGAGTCTCCAGCTTCTGCG
>OGYL01003346.1_pt1 | contig 10468 bp, 10 predicted proteins | sample 1576541 | NCBI WGS metagenome assembly OGYL01 (sample SAMEA3541551, study PRJEB24748) | human gut metagenome | biome: human gut; feature: human-associated habitat; material: faeces | place: China | collected 2012 | reverse complement strand
AGGGCGTAGCATTGCAAGAAGAAGGTCAGGATGGTGCTGAATCTTTTCGTAAGGCTAAGGAATATGCTGATGCTGTGATAGATGGAGGTATCTATCGTCTGATGATGAACCGTTTCGGTACTCGTCAGCATGAGAATCCTACTTACTATTATGCAATCAGCATACAGGACCAGACAGCAGAGCATACTTATGAGTCTGCTGGGGTACATATTGAGGGGAATGTTTACTGGGATTTGTTCCAAGAAGGCAATCAGGATTATCAGAATGGTAATACAGAAGCTATTTGGGTAGCCCAGATGAGCTTGGATCTCTGTCAGCAAGGATATACAGCAAACCGTATGGCTCATTCTTGTAACTATAGTCCGGTAGCCCGTGACGTGCAAGGAGAATTGATGGGGAGTTTAGAAGATGTAGGTGGTGAGGGGGTTACGGCTGTAATGCCTACCTATTATACACGTGACATCATTTATGAAGATAAATGGGCGGAAGATATGAGAAATTCCGAGGCTGTATTCAGAAGGACATTTGTGGGGAACCAAAAAAATGGTAACTATTATGGCAAGGTGGTTCCATGGGATGTGTTGCATAAGGTTTCAAATGGGGTAAAAGATAGGCAAGCTGAAACATTTTTGTTCCCTATTTCCTGTAAGATTGCTACGGATAAATATTCCGGTTATATTGCAGGTATTGATGGTAATTTTTCTTTCCTTTATAGAGATGATTATTTGGCACGTTTACCGGAAACTATCTTACTACGTGCGGAGGTGAAATGGCGTTTAGGAGATAATGCCGGTGCTGCTGCTGATATTAATAAATTGAGGGAAAGAGCACAATGTGGCTATATGGTTATGGCCTCAGATGTGAATTTGGATTTGATTTTGGATGAACGTGCCCGTGAATTGGTTTATGAAGAGCATCGTTGGAATACTTTGCTCCGTATGGGAGGTACCGTAGCTATTGACCGCATTAAAAAGTATGCTTATTGGGATGTGGCTCGTACTTCACTTGCTAATAAAAATTTCAACCTTTGGCCGATTCCTCAAAGTGTGATTGACACTAATAAAGACATAAAGTTGGAACAGAATCCGGGTTGGTAAAAGAGCTATATTATGATATGGTAAAAAGATACCCGGAGGAGTAAAAGAGAATTAAAGAATATATGTATTTGTTTGAAGACTCTTTTTCCTACGGGTATCTGTTTTTTAGTAATTCAATCGTTATGAAGAAAATTCTTTTTTTATTATTGTTTTGTCTATTGGGTTTTCAGTATTCTCTGGCTGGTCCGATTCTCCTGGAAGACCTTCGCTGTGAGAATCTGAAGAATCCTCTCGGTATAGATAACATAACCCCGCATTTCAGTTGGAAGGTGTTGTGTGATATTCCTATGAGTCAGGAATATTATGAAATACAAGTGGGGGCAGATAGCCTTGAGTTGTCTCGGGGAAAAGCTGATTTGTGGAATTCCGGCAAGACGAAATCTTGTGCTTCTGTGATGATCCCTTATCAAGGTAAGGACTTGAAATCACGCCAGTTATGTTATTGGCGTGTACGTGTGGGCAATGAAAAAGGGGAGCTCTCGGAGTGGAGTCCTATCCAACGTTTTGCAATAGGTATATTGGGAAATGACAACTTGCAGGGAAAGTTCATTAGTCTGGACGGAGGTAATGTGGATTCGCCTTTGCTGCGGAAATCATTTACAGTGGACAAGCCTTCTACCACCTTTTTATATGTCAATTCTTTAGGATATCATGAAGTGTATATCAATGGAAAGAAGGTGGATTCCTCTGTTTTGTCACCTGCAGTTTCACAACTGGATAAGCGTTCGTTGGTTGTGACCTATGACATTACGTCTTTTTTGAAGTCTGGTAAAAACGAAATACTCTTATGGTTGGGAAAAGGTTGGTATAAGAAAACCACTTTCAAAGCTGAGCATGACGGTCCGGTGGTAAGGGCCGATTTAAGCACTTTGAAAGATGGGAAATGGAAAAAACTTCTCACGACAGATGTTACGTGGATGGGACGTGAGAGTGGTTATGCTGATATGGGAACCTGGAATGCTTTGCGCTTCGGCGGTGAACGGATAGATGCTCGCATGCTTCCTGCTGGTCTTACGGCAAGGGAGTTGGACAAACTGCAATGGAAGTCGGCTGTTGAAGTATGTGTGAATGACCGGAAAGCGACTCCGCAGATGTGTAGTGCAAATAAGATCCAGGAAACGTTGACAGCAAAGAGTATCACTGCCCTTGGTAACAATACATGGTTAGTGGATATGGGGAAGGTGTTGACTGGCTGGTTTGAACTACAAACTCCTCAACTGCCTGAAGGGCATGAAATAACGGCAGTTTATAGCGATTTTATGAAGGCTGATGGCAGTATTGAAGAGCAAGGGGAGAGTGATCTCTATATTGCTTCCGGTAAAAATGGTGACAAGTTCTGCAATAAGTTCCATCACCATGCTTTCCGTTACATTAAAATTTCCAATTTGCCTTATCATCCGCAACCGTCGCAAATAAAAGCTTACTTGGTACATGGTGATTATCGTCCAGCATCTACATTCGTTTGTTCGGATGTAGACTTGAATGCTATACATGATATGGTGAACTACACATTGCGCTGTCTGACTTTCAGCGGTTACATGGTGGATTGTCCGCATTTGGAACGTGCCGGTTACGGCGGTGATGGTAATTCGTCCACACAGGCATTCCAGACTATGTATGATGCTGCTCCGACTTATATGAATCAGCAAGGAAGCCAGAGCGCAGATCCTGGAAGCGGAAGGGAAACTCCCGGCCGCTGTCCTTGCCTGCGTTGGAGGCGGCAGCAACGCCATTGGCACCTTCTACCATTTCATCCCGGACGAAGGCGTCCGCCTCATCGGATGCGAAGCGGCAGGAAGGGGCATCCATACAGGAAAGCATGCGGCGACCCTCACGATGGGGACCGAAGGCATCTTCCACGGCATGAAATCCTACTTCGTGCAGGATGAATACGGACAGATCGCACCGGTCTACTCCGTTTCCGCCGGCCTCGACTATCCGGGCGTAGGACCCGAACACTCCTACCTGAAGGACATCGGCCGCGCTGAATACGTGCCGATCACTGACGACGAAGCCGTCGACGCCTTCGAATACCTGTCAAGGACGGAAGGCATCATTCCGGCCATCGAAAGCGCGCATGCCGTCGCAGAAGCCATCAAGCTGGCACCGACGATGAAGAAAGACGACATCATGATCATTTGCATTTCCGGCCGCGGCGACAAGGACGTAGCAGCCATGGCAAGATACAGAGGGGTGGACATTCATGAATAAATTAGAAAAAGCCTTCGACGGGCACAAAGCATTCATCGGTTTCCTGACAGCAGGCGACCCGAGTCTGGAAGATACCGAGCGGTATATAGAAATCATGGCAAAGTCCGGGTGCGACCTGATTGAAATTGGTATTCCTTTCTCCGATCCTGTGGCAGAAGGGGAAGTCATCCAGAAAGCGACCATCCGCGCCCTTGCTGCCGGCACCACGACAGACAAGATCTTCGACATGGTAGAAAGAGTCGCTCTGAAAATCGATATTCCTCTCGTCTTCATGACCTACCTCAATCCGGTCTACGTCTACGGCGCAGAGAAATTCTTTGCCCGCTGCGAGAAGGCAGGCATCTCCGGCATCATCGTTCCAGACATGCCATATGAAGAAAAAGGAGAACTCGCAGAACCCGCCAGAGCGCATGGCGTGAAGATCATCTCCCTCATCGCCCCGACCTCTGAAGGCCGCGTCGGCATGATTGCGAGAGATGCAGAAGGCTTCATCTACCTCGTTTCCTCCATGGGGGTCACAGGCGTCAGGAGCGAAATCACGACGAACGTCAAAGCCATCACCGATACGATCAGGAAGTACACGGACGTTCCCGTCGCCGTTGGCTTCGGCATTGCAACGCCCGATCAGGCGGAAGACATGGCGGGAGCTTCTGACGGCGCCATCGTGGGAAGCGCCATCGTCAAGATCATCGAAGAGCATGGCAGCAAAGCAGACGAGCCGCTTGCCGCATACATCCGCTCCATGAAAGACGGCGTGGAAAAAGCAGAAGGGAAATAAGCAATATAAAAAGGGCTGTGCAGGGAGGAATCCTTCCACAGCTCTTTTTCTTATTCCCCATTTCCTTATATATAAGTATATACAAATAAAGAGAAGTGACTGATTTTCGACCAACGAAAAATAGAAATCTTTCACTCTAGCATTTCTATGAGTTCATGGTATAATGAGGGCGTTGCGATACTTTCTCAGAAATCATTCAATCAGGTGAAAGCCTGTGATAAGGAGCATTTCATGAGCACATTGATAAAAGCGCTGGCGGCTCTGGCTGCAGGCGCGCTGACGGCGTATCTTCTGCCGAAACATAAAAAAGGAAAAGAAAAGAAGCGCCTTCCCGTGGGAGAGAGCTTCCGTTTTCTGGCGGAACAGACAGGCACCTGCCGCGATCCGATTCCGGTCTACTACTACCGTCCGGCTACCTGGACCGAGGACCAGCCCATCTTCATTTCCTTCCCGGACGTGACACGCCGCGCAGAGAAATTCGAACGCCATATGGAAAGCCTTGCCGTGAAGTACAACATGCTGATCGCATGCCCTGAATTCTCGGCGAAGAAATATCCGGGCGCGCGCTGGTATCAGGAAGGAAACGTGCAGGACAAGGAAGGCGAGGAAGGAACGATCCAGCCAAGAAACCACTGGTCCTTCGATGCCGTGAGCCATATCGTTGCCGCTGTCCGCGCAAGAACCCATGCCAAGGGAAAGGTCATCATTTTCGGCCATTCTGCCGGCGGCCAGTTCATGCATCGCTACAGCCTTCTTGATGGAAGAGCTGACGTCGATGCCATCGTCTGCGCCAATGCGGGATGGTTCACGATGCCTGACGATACCACCTGCTACCCGTACGGCACAAAGGGCCTCGGCCTTTCCGATGCCGATCTGGCTTCTGCCTTTGCTCTCCCCGTCATCATGCTGATGGGAAGCGAGGACGTTTCCAGAGAGCAGCCTTTCCGCGCGACCCCCGAGGCCGATGCACAGGGCAAGAACCGCATGGAACGCTGCCTCCATTACTTCGATGCCTGCCAGAAGAAAGCCGAAGAACTCGGCGTTCCCTTCAACTGGAAGAAAGGCGTCGTAGAAGGCGCTGCCCACGAAGGCGGCAAGATGGCAGAAGGCGCCATGAAACTCTTCTGCGAAGAACCGCTCGATGAAACAGTAGGAATGTAAGAACTTAAAAGTAAGCACTTGAAAAGGCTGCGGCGAAAGATATATCTCGCTGCAGCCTTTTTTCATTTCATCACCAGTCAATCCATGTGAGTGCTTTTTCCAGTTCGTAGAAGGTCTTGCCATCCCAGAGGATATCTTCGGTGAGATGGTTCAGCACATCTTCCGCGTCGTCACTTTCGTAGTAGTACACCATTTCCATGAACTCTTCGAAAGGCTCGCCCGTGAAGCGGTACTTCTCCACGCTGATGCTGTTAGTGTCCCTTCCCGGATGGAACTTCAACCCCGAAAAACGGTACACATAGCTCTTGTGCCTGACGGAAGCTTCCCCGTCATTCATAAAGTCGATAAATTCATCTGCGTCGCCGCCCTGCATATTGTCCTCCTTGTTCTTAACTATATTGGACGTCTTTATTATACAGGAAATCCGCGGGAAGCGGTAGGATGCCCTTGCCTTTTTTGCACTTGCCCGTCGTGGTATAATAGTTAAATACGATATTCAGTTGTCAGCTGTCAACCAACTTAAAAAAACAGGAGGAATGATGAAAAAGGCAATCATATTATCCAGCGGGGGCGTCGATTCCACGACGTGCGTATCCCTGGCTGTCGACAGACTGGGAGCAGACAATGTTGTGACTGCTTCTATTTTTTATGGCCAGAAACATAAGAAAGAAATACTGGCCGCGCGCAAAGTGGCAGAATACTACCACCTACGGCATTATGAATTCGATCTTTCCTCCCTCTTCCAGTATTCGAACTGCTCGCTCCTTGAAGGCTCCACGCAGGAAATCGTGCATGAAAGCTATGCCGAGCAGATTGAGAAGAACGGAGAAGGAAAAGTTTCCACGTACGTCCCCTTCAGAAACGGACTGATGCTCTCCACAGCGGCATCGCTGGCAGCCAGCCTCTTTGAAGACGACGACGTAGATATTTATATCGGCGCCCATGCCGATGATGCGGCCGGCGATGCGTATGCCGACTGCAGCGAGCCATTCCTGAAAGCTATGGGAGATGCAGTTTCCATCGGCACATACGGAAAAGTTTATCTGGCATTCCCCTTCGCCAAGCTGAACAAGGCAGGCGTCGTAGCTATGGGCCTTAAGCTCAAGACACCTTATGAACTCACATGGAGCTGCTATGAAGGCGGCGAGAAACCCTGCGGAACCTGCGGGACCTGTATAGACCGTGCAGCTGCGTTTGCTGCGAACGGCGTTAAAGACCCGGCCCTCTGAGCCGAGAAAGGAATATTATGTTTACCGTAACAAAGAGAATGGAAGTATCCGGGGCGCATTACCTGCACCTCGATTATGAAAGCAAGTGCACGAACCTGCATGGCCATAACTGGATCATCACCGTCACTGTCCAGAGCGAGGAAGTCGACCACAACGGCATGGTCGTCGATTTTAGCAAGATCAAGGAAATCGTGAACCGCTTCGACCACGCCCTCATCAATGACGTCATGGGGGATATCAACCCGACCGCCGAAAACATGGCCAAGTGGCTCTGCGACCGCATCCCGCACTGTGTACGCGTATCCGTACAGGAAACGGAAGGAAACGTGGCCACCTATGAAAAGTGAGTACCGCTATGACGACGGACTTTTCCATGTGACCGAGATCTTCGACAGCATCGACGGCGAAGGAAAAAGAACCGGCTGCATGGCCATTTTCGTAAGACTGGCAGGCTGCAACCTGCGCTGCACGTACTGCGACACCGCTTACTCGCTTGAACTTTCCGACACAAAGGAAGCGCTGACGGAAGATGAACTCATCCGCCGCATCCACGCCTTCCCTTGGAAGAACATCACACTGACCGGCGGCGAGCCGATGCTTCATCCGCTCCGCCATCTCTGCGAAAGACTCTCCGAAGAAGGCTATGACATCAATATAGAAACGAACGGCGCCGTTCCCCTTTGGGAAGACCGCCCGTCCGGCGTTTTCTACACGATGGACTTCAAGTGCTCGGGAAGCGGCATGAAAGAATCCATGAGAAAAGAAAATTTCCCCATCCTGAAAGAAAAAGACGTGTTGAAATTTGTCGTCGGCTCGAAGGAAGACCTGGATGAAATGAAGGAAATCACAAAGACGTACTTCGAAAGAAAAGACCATCCGGAATTCTTCGTTTCTCCCGTCTGGGGGAAAATCACGCCGGCGGAATTGGTAGAGTATGTCAGGGAAAACCGGCTGAGCCGCGTGAGGGTGCAGGTGCAGCTTCACAAGATCATCTGGGACCCGAACAGAAGGGGCGTATAAAAATGGATCGAAAGAAACTCGAAGAGGCAGCCCGCCTCATCATTGAAGCAGTCGGAGACGACCCCGGAAGAGAAGGCCTCCTGGAGACGCCGAAACGCTTCGCAGACATGATGGAAGAACAGTTCAAGTACTGCAGCATTTCCAATGACGAAATCGCCCGCGAATTCGACAAGACCTTCGAATCACCGGAAAGCGACATGGTCGTCGTGAAGGACATTGAAATCTTCTCCCACTGCGAACACCACATCGCTCTCATGTACAATATGAAAGTCACCGTCGGATATATGCCGAAAGGCCGCGTCATCGGACTTTCCAAGATCGCCCGCATCGCAGACGCCGTATCCCGCCGCTTCCAGATTCAGGAACGCATCGGCACCGACATCCGTGACATCATGAAGAAAGTCACGGGCTCTGACGACGTCGCTGTCCTGATCGACGGCGAACACTCCTGCATGACCGCCCGCGGCATCAAGAAGCCGGGCACCCGCACCAGGACGGTATCCGTCTCCGGTGCTTTTAAGAAAGACATCGAACTCCGCAAGGAATTCCTCGTGCTCGCAGGCAAGTAACGGACATACCGGGAAAGGACGACTATGGATATTTTCAAGAAATTCACCGCGCGCGCCGTCAAGCTCGTCTCCGGACGCGCATCGGCTGCGCTCTTCTGTGACTACGCCTATGCCAATGAAATGAAGACCCCGGTGCACCCGGGCTATGGACGCGGCAGCAGAAACCGCGGCGCCCTCGAAATGGAATATGCGGCGGACGGTCCTGAAAAGGTCGAAGAGAAAATCTTCAAGACAGGAAATACCGATCCCAAAGGCGTCCAGAACATTCACGTCTGGTACCCTGCATCCATGGAAGAAGGGAAGAAATACCCGCTTCTCATCATTTCCAATGGCATGGAATTCTCCTGCACCTCTTTTATCGCGATTCTCCAGCACCTTGCCTCCTGGGGCTTCATTGCAGCCGGCAACGATGCACTGAACTCGGGAAGCGGCGAAACAGCGGCCAAGACGCTCGAGAAAATGCTCTCTGAAAACGAAAAGCAGGGAAGCCTTTTCCATGACCGCATCGATCTGGATCACATCGGAGGCATCGGCTACTTCCAGGGAGGCGCCGGCGCTATCCGTCAGGCGACCATCTCGAAGAACAAGGACCATTACAGTGCGCTGTACCTGGCAAGCCCCATGACGCTTTCCTTCATCGAGAAAGCAAAAGCTGCTGCATGGTCATACGACCCGTCCCAGATTACGGTTCCCGTATTCATCGCCTCAGGCGGAGACGGCATCGAAAATGGCATTCTCGCTCCTAAGGAAGACATGGAAGGCATTTATCAGGCCGTAAAAGGACCGGCCGTCATCGGACGCATGAAAGGCGAGGACCACCTCCGCGTCATGACACGCGCCGACGCATACATGACAGCATGGTTCCGCATGATCCTTTCTGGCGATGAAAAAGCAGCCTCCATCTTTGGAAAAGACGGTGAATTCATGAAGAATGCAGGCTGGACAGATAAAAGCATCAAGGGAATTCCCTTGGAAGGAAACGAATGAAACATATAAAGAAAATTCTGGCGGCGGGCATTTGTCTCGCCGCTTCACTCTATCTCACGCCTGCCATGGCGGCCTACGAAATCGACCCCGATTACACCATGAAGTACAACGACCCGGGAAAAATCGAGCAGCGCTACCGCTGGCACGGGCCCTACGAGGTGAAGTCCGTCGTCCTCTCTGACGGTGAAGCGAAATATGGAAATTACAAGTACAAAGTCTGGTATCCCGTGCAGCAGGCAGGGCGCGAAAGGCCCCGACCCCTCGTCATCACCCTGAACGGCACCGGCGGATCCTGCGACAAGGACGAACCCATCTTCAGGCATCTCGCCTCCTGGGGCTTCGTCGTGGCAGGAAATACGGATGCGCAGACAGCGACGGGCTTCTCTGCCGAATGGACACTCGATCAGGCCCTTGCGGCCAATCAGGATTCCAAAAGCCCTCTTTATCATCAGATCGATGAAAAGGAAATCGGCATCGTAGGCTACTCTCAGGGAGGTGCCGGTGCTTACAATACACTTGAAGGGAAAGACGGCGATAAATTCAAGACCATGGTCACCGTTTCAGGCGTCACGGAATCCATCGGAGAAAAACTCCACCTGCCCGTCTGGATCTACGACCCGTCCAAAGTCACTATCTCCGTCTTCATGGCAGCCGGCACAGGCATCCTTGACAGGAAACTTATCACACCGCTCGATGAAATGAAGGAAAACTACAGCAAAATCCAGTCAAAGACAGCCGCCATGGGAAGAAGAAAAGACGCAGACCACCTGGACATCCAGACCGCCGCCGACGCCTACATCACCGCCTGGCTCAGATGGCAGCTCGATGACGACATCTACGCCAAAAGAGTCTTCACAGGCAAAGACCCCGAAATCCTGAGGAACCCCGCATGGGACAACGCAGAAGTAAGGAACCCGGAAACGACCCAGCCAAAACAGACTGAAAAGTGAATTGATAAATAAATGCTAAGATCAATCTTATTCAGGAACTGAACAAAATGAAATGTTTTGGGAGATGATAAGGGGAATTTATAAAAAGCTATTCGCAGAATCCTTTCCTCGAAATCTTCCAATGAAAGATTTTGCTGTCCCGAGCCGAAAACTTGCAGAGAAATGACAATGGTTTGCCATTTCTGGCTTCAAATCCTTGATTTTTACAAAAGGAAGCCCGGTCTGCTAAAAAGCTTGATAAATGGCAGCACGACAATTTTTAGAGTATAGATTCTTGCCGACCTGCAAATTTTTTAAGAATTTGCACCGACCTTGAACTCCGCTCATCTTCTCCTGCACAGAGTCTTACTTTTATGCTAAAATATATAAGTATATATGAGGAGAAAAATGCAGAAGAAACGTAAATTTTTCGGTTCTTCACGCTTTTTTGTGGGATAAAAATAATAACATATAAAATTGGCATTGA
>OGYL01003337.1_pt1 | contig 10487 bp, 5 predicted proteins | sample 1576541 | NCBI WGS metagenome assembly OGYL01 (sample SAMEA3541551, study PRJEB24748) | human gut metagenome | biome: human gut; feature: human-associated habitat; material: faeces | place: China | collected 2012 | reverse complement strand
ATTACGAGGGCATTTTCAGCTGCTATGAAGAGGGAAACAAGGGCGTTTCCGGCATGCCATCAGCGTATACATCCCGCGGGCAAGCGGATTCGATCCCATAAGAACCGGAACGATAGAACCATCCATGACATTTACCCTGAGCGCCTGACGAATTTCGTCCTCGGAGAATTCATCTCCGTTAAAATAACGGTCCATAAACTCCTCGCTGGTTTCTGCCACAGCTTCTAACAAAGCTTCCCTGCACAGATTAAGATTCTTTTGGGAATATTCCGGAACTTCAAATTTTTCAACGGTTCCCTCATCGATCCATCGCTTTGCTTTCTGCTGGATGACATTGACATATCCGACAAACTGGCCATCCTCCCGGACCGGCAGATGAAACGGTGCAATTTTCTTTCCGTAAAGAGCCTGCAGATCTTCCACTACCTGACGGTAACTTGCATTGTCAATATCCATATCTGTCACAAAGATCATACGTGGAAGATGATTTTTTTCACAGATTTCCCAGGCGCGCCGCGTGCCTGTCTCGATTCCCGCTTTTCCGGAAATAACGATAATTGCTGCATCCGCTGCGGAAACTGCCTCTTCGACTTCCCCGACAAAATCAAAATAGCCTGGGGTATCCAAAACATTAATTTTGTTGTCTTTCCACGGGATCGCGACCACAGAAGTATGGATCGAAAACTGGCGTTTCGTCTCCTCCTTATCAAAATCACTGATGGTATTTTTATCTGCGACCGTCCCCATACGTGTCGTCAGACCTGCCAGATATGCCATGGCTTCCACCAGGGAAGTTTTGCCGCATCCTCCATGCCCCAGGAGAACCACATTACGAATTCTGTCTGTCGTATATACGTTCATAGTAAAACCCTCCTTTTTTAGAATATTTACTCTTTTATGGTTATATTCTACTAATTTTCAGAAAGTTTTACAACCTTTTTATGCATTTTGTTGAAGTATTTTTGCCGCAAGTTCTTCCAGATACGTCCAGCGATCCATTTTTTCTTCCAATTGTGTTTCCAGCTGCGTTTTTTCTTCTGTCAGTTCATTCAGCTTCACAAAATCCCGTGCGCAGGATGCCATCTCCCCGTCAATCTCTCCCAGCCGTGTTTCCAAAGCTGCAATGTCGTCCTCAATGGTTTCATATTCTTTCTGTTCTTTATATGAAAATTTTAATTTTTTTTCATGTTTCCATGTAGAACGTGAGTCTTCTGTCGCCTGTTTTTCCTGTACATTTGCCGTCTCTTCATTTTTACGGAACGAATCGCCTGCAGTATCTACAAATTTTCCTTCCTCTTCGGCCCGTCTGTGGTAGTCCGTATATCCGCCCTCATACTGGCAGAGCTTTCCGTTTCCCTCAAAAGCAAAGATTCTGTGCACCACACGGTCCAGAAAATAACGGTCATGCGATACCGTAATCACAATACCGTCATAATGATCCAGATAATCTTCAAGAATGGTCAGTGTCGTGATATCAAGATCGTTGGTTGGTTCGTCAAGAATCAGTACATTGGGAGCTTCCATAAGGACCCGCAGCAGATTCAGTCTGCGCTTTTCTCCGCCGGACAGTTTTTTGATCTGTCCATACTGTTCTTCCGGTGGAAACAAAAACTTATCGAGCATTGCGGATGCCGAAACCAGTCCATCTTCTGTGCGTACATATTCTGCTGTATTTTTGATATAATCAATCACGCGAAGCTTTGGGTCCATATATGCAATTCCCGCATTCTCATCCTGTTCGATCTCCTGTGTGTAATATCCGATTTTTATCGTCTGTCCAATGGTTACTTCCCCAGCATCCGGCAAAATTCTGCCATCAATAATTTTCATAAGTGTTGTCTTGCCGCATCCGTTTTTCCCGACAAAACCAATCCGGTCATTTTTTAAGAAGATATAGGAAAAATCAGAAATCAGTACATGATCTCCATATGTTTTTGTGATATGTGATAATTCCACGGTTGTTTTTCCCATACGGGAGGACACCGAACCGATTTCGATCTTTTTATCAACATCCGGCTTTTTTTGATCCCGCAAGGCCTCATAGCGCTGGATATGTGCTTTCTGTTTGGTGGAACGCGCCCTTGCCCCACGCTGCATCCATTCGATTTCCTTGCGCAGAATGGACTGTCTTTTCCGTTCGCCTGCCCAGGCAATGTCTTCCCTCTCCTGTTTGGCCGCAAGATATCCGGAATAGTTTGTCTCATAGCTGTAAATCTGTCCTTTATCAACTTCCACAATCCGGTTGCATACACTGTCCAGAAAATACCGGTCATGTGTCACCATAACCATTGCTCCCCGGTAATTTTTCAGATAATTTTCCAGCCACTCTGCCATTTCGGCATCCAGATGGTTCGTCGGCTCATCCAAAAGCAGTACATCACACGGAGTAAGGAGCACTGCAACAAGAGCCAGTCGTTTCCGCTGTCCGCCGGACAAATGTCCCACCGGTTCATCGAAATTGTATATGCCAAGCCGCGTCATCATGGATTTGGCATTGCTTTCCAGATTCCATTTTTCATGTTCTTCCCGGTCTTCCTGCTGATGCACACTTCCAATTTGCGCATAAGAAAGTACATTCTCAAGTGCTCCTTTTTGCGGGTCAAATTCCGGCATCTGCGGCAGATAGCGAATCACAAGATGATTGGCCCGTACGACATTTCCGGCATCCGGTTCTTCGAGTCCTGCCATAATTTTTAACAGCGTGGATTTTCCGGTTCCATTGATGCCTATGATTCCGACTTTTTCCCCATCCTGCAGATAAAACGATGCATCGTGAAACAACTCACGCTGTGTATAAACTTTTGTAATATGATCAACGGTAAGTAAATTCATAAAAATTCCTCTTTCTGTTTCCTTTCGCCTTTTTATTATCACACGAACGGACAATTGTTGCAAGTGCTGTCACACATTCCTCTTTTGACACTCCTGCCATTCTATAGTACAATAAACACATCAATTACGTAATATAAAGGAAATAAACTTATGGCTTTTCAAACAATCGGTTTTATCGGACTGGGTCTGATTGGAGGTTCGATCGCCAAAAAAATGAAATCCAATCAGCCGGACATCAAAATTTATGCCACGGCAACTCAGCCGTGATCGTACCGCTGAGTGTATTGTTCGAGTATACTTCAAGCCCACCGCCGGATTTTACAAGGGTCTCGCCGTATTTGCCACCGTTGCCCATAAATCTGAGCAAACCGCCGTTGTTTACGGTGGTCTTGCCGTATACCGTGCTTGCGGTCAGCGTAACCTTGTTGCCGGAAACATTAAGCGCATCGTTTATTGTACAGTTGTTGAGGTTGGTATTACTTCCTTTGGCATTGAGCGACTTTACAAATACACAATTGATAAATGAACTCATATTGCCGAGGTCGTTGACCGCACCCATGAAATTGGTAACCGACGCGATAAGGTTCGCGGTCTTTGCAACGGCAACGGTTCCGTTTATGGTGCCGCTGAAAATGTTCAGCTTAGCGGTTTTTGTAACACCGAGCCCGCCGATGCTATAGCCGTTAATACTAAACTTGAAGTCGCCGCCGCTGACGGTAACTCTGTCGGTCACATCGGCCAAAAGCCAAAGCACACAGCCTTTGTTTGCGTCGGTCTGCGCCGCCGCAAGAGCGTCGGCAAAGTTTACATATCCGGTCGTTTTGCCGTCCTTAACGATAGCCGCCGCAAGGTCGCATCTGCACTGCGTACACTTGTTATCCCTGTCATAGCCCGGATGTTCGCATTCCGCAACGGTGACGGTAAATGTGTTGGAATAAAGCACATAACCGCTGAACTCTGCCCGGATACGGTACTGACCGGAATGCTCCACGCCAAACGCCGCCATATCGAACGATGCCGCGATCTCATAAGCCGCCGGAACCTCGACAGTAGCGATCTTGCTGCCGTCCGCCTTTTCCGGCGTCAGCGTGACCTTTTTATCGGTATCATCACCCACATACGACACCAGATAGTCTACACATTTTTTGGCGTCGGGCGATGTCAGATAGAAGATCACATCCGTAGGCTGCCCGCGGAAGACCAGCGGCGCAGGCACGACGGTAACGCCATTGATCCAATACATTGTACCCCGTCCTGAGATGTACTGACTTTCCACATTGCTCTCATTTGCATACTCGCCGCTACCCAGCATAAACGCGCAGCCGTCGGCAAGATAGGTCAGCGGAGATACCGAGTCACTGCTTTCCTTGCTTGCGACACAGTTAAACTTACCGTCCTTGATCGTCAGGCTGTCAGAACCCCAAGCCAAAACCCTTGAAAGTTCGGTACAGTCGCCGCTCTCAATAGTCAGGAGACCGTCGGAACGAACTTCAAAAACTTCGCCCCATCTGCTGCTCTTGATTTTTCCGCCGCCGACCGTATCGGTAACAGTCAGGTTACAGCCGCCGGTCACCGAGAGCCCCTGTAGTGATTCCGCTCCGTCTCCTATGGTCAGCGCTTTTCCCGCAAGATCAAGCATGTAAGTACCGGTTTTAAGGTAAATATAGTAGTTAGAAATCAGTGAACCGACATTCTCCCTACACAGCGTAATATCCTGCAGCAGCTTCACCGTGCAGCCGTCATTCTGCTCGGCATAGCGGATAGCGTCCTCAAAGGTGCCGAACAGCTTGGTTTCGCCGTTTGCTTCAACAGAAAGGAATATCTCCATACCGCAGCCGACGCAGACAAAATCGCTCAGATCCGCGTGATTGCAGGGGATGACCGAAACATTCGACAGCTGTTTTTTCGCCTGTGCCGTCGCATAGCTCACCCCGTCATAACGGCAGCCTTTGCCCAAAAGCTGTTCGGCCGTCGCAGAGCCGGCAGAGGCAAGATAGATTGAATCATAACTTCCGCCGTAAAGGGTGATGATATCTGCAACATCACCTTCCTCATATACGATGTTAAGCACCCCATACCGTCCGGAACGTATGGTAAGATTACCGAGGCGGAAAAGGATCCGTCCCACCTCACCGATGCCGCTATCCATGGTAAGTGACGCATCGGTACCATAGACCGACAAATCGGTTGCAAGCGTGCCTTCCCCGTTCGATGAGTATATTCTGACCGCACCGCCAGCGACCATGATATATTTATTTTCAGCTCCCTGCAGCGTTTTGCCGTTCAGATCGATGGTCAGATCGTTTTTAATATGCGCCTCGCCGGAAGCGCTCACATTTTTGGTAATAGTCACATCGGTCAGCAGGGTCACGACAGCGCCGTTGTACTTTGCGTCCTCCAACGCCTTAAACAACTCGTCGCCGGTTGCAAAGCGGTCGGAGATTTCTCCCTTTTCCACCTTTGCCGCTGCGAGAGTACCGCAATTTAAGCAGGTGTCGGTCGTCTTATCAAAATCGTGTGCGGGGTAGACCGTAATCCAAACGGTCGTTTCATTTCCCGCTTTATCCGCCGCAATGATCTTGTGCTTTTCGGAATCCACAGGAAGGGTATACTGCCCGTTTTTATCGAGAGTAATTTCCGCACCATCCATAGTGATCTTGTCTATATTCTTGTCGGTGACCGTTATGGCTTTTTCGCCACAGAAGGAATAGACTCCGCCGTTTTCCATACCTTCTTCGATCCGCGGCGCGGTCTTGTCTATTTCAAAGCCCACGGAGCCGGCATAGGTAACATTTCCGGCGTGGTCGGTCAAACGCACATAGACAACATACGGCTGTTCGGTGGAAAAGTCTATGGGCTTCGTATACTCCCGGAATTCCGTAGAATTCTCGACCGCCTCTTCGCTTAAAATACCGTCACTGACAAAACATTCGATCTTTACCGCATGCTTTGTCTCGTCAAAGCCGGGCTGGCTGTAGCTGTCGTCGGTGGCGGTGATGATCATGCTTGCGTCTTCATTATAAAAGAGGCCGAAAGAGATTGCATTAAGCACCGTCTGCCACCAGTTGCGCTCTTTGATCTTTATTTTGCCCGTGGGTGCCGTGGTGTCGGGCGCAAAATCGCCGTATTCGCAGTGGCAGACAGAGCATATTGCCTTTTCAAAATAGCCCGCCTCGCGGTCGTTTTTGCCGCTGTCGTGTGGGCAGGCATAGCCGCACTCGGCGCATTTGCCGTCTACAAATGTGTGCTCGTGTGATTTTACAATCGCTTTATCGGTATATTTGAAGGTTGTAGAACTTTTGCCCACACTCCAATAATCGTCGGAAGTGAGGTCAATATACTTGCCGTTTTTGTCAAAGAGCATACAGCCGTCGGCGAAAAAGCCTTTAAGTCCATCATAGTCCCTATTGCTGTTGTCATCATATGTATATTCTATGCCGTTATTGAGCGTTGCGGATGCGATTTTAAGTTCTATTTTGGCGAGTGCGTCAGGGTATGCCCGAAGCGCACCGTTAAAGGTGCTGTCCATAATACGGAGTGTGCCTGCATTCACAGCGGCAGAGTAGACCTGCTCTCCGTACTCACTTCCGCCGGTCAATTCAACATTCTCAAGCTCCACCGTTCCGTAGTAAAGCGTAATAGCAGTGGAGCTTGCAGCGAATCCCTTTGTAGCTGTGTTTACGAGCTTACCGTTTTTAACGGTGAGCTTCGCCGAACCGGAGACATTTATAACGCCACCGCTTGAATAAGCGGCACTCAAAGTAAAGTCGTTAAGGTCAAGGGTAAATGCGCCTGACTTTACGCTGATAGCCGTATTTGTGCCGAGTTGACCGAGGTCAACATCGCACAGCAGCTTTAAGGTTGAGCCTTCGTTATCGACCGCCGCCTCCCACGCGTCGGCAAAGGAATCAAAGTGTGCGCGCGAACCGTCTGCGGTTATAACCGTTGCGATATATATCTGCGCGTCGCAGATCATGCACTTGCCAGTAGCTTCATCCACCACGCTGTGTTCGCAGTTAAAGCCACAAGGGCAGGCCGTGCCGCCACCAAAATCGTGGGTATGGGAAACGACTATCATTCCCTCGGTAATCTTGTTTGCCGTATAAATATCGGAAACAAACTCCTGCGGGTCGGAAACGGTCACGGTGCCGCTGTCATAATCATAACTGCACTTTACAAAGGCCGTTCCCTCGGGCAGATAGTTCGCAAGCACCTTGCCCTCCGGCACCTGTAAGCCGCTCAGCAGGACTGCGCCCTCCTTGAGGACAAGGGTGCCGCCGTTAAGAGTGATAGAAGGGCATTTGGTATTTCTGTCAGGCACACCGCCCATGACACGGGCATCTTCCCCTACCGTCACACTTCCACCGTTTATCACAATGCCGGTTAGGGCACTGGAACCGGACCACCACTGGAAGAGATTCCCGTTTTTCAAGGTAACACTGCCGCCGTTTACGGTCAGAGGAACAAAGCTCCCATCCTCAATGTCGCCGCTCCATCTGTTACCGCCCAGGTCAATGGTGACCGTACCGTCGGTGACGACAACATTTTCATTTACCTGCCGCGCAAGGGTTACCGTACCGCCGACAGGTGCGGCGGCGTCAATGGCGCTTTGCAGTGATGCGTATTTCTTTCCGTCGTATGTTGCCGAATGGACCGCATCGCAGATGCAAGCTTTATCTTCGTCCTTATAGGTATGTTCAATATCGTCTACCGCATATGCGCATTTACAGGTCGCCGTGTGGGTCAAGCCGTCGCTGTTGGGAGCATAGGTATATGTGTGATATTCTTTGCCGTATTCTTTCCCGCAAGCGCAAACCAGGTAGTGGTATTGGGGGTCTACAGGGATGTTTCTATAGCTTGCCGCTGTGTGTGCAACGCCCGTTTCCGTCGTACCGCAGAGGTCGCAGGTCTGGTCGTGGGCGTCGTCGGTTATATTTGCATAGGACCATTTATGGTCGATGCATTTTGTAATGGTTATGGATGTACCGTCGGTATTGTCGTAGGCATATGCCGTATTGAGGTCGTCGGTCTTCACGCATTTCAGGCCTTTGGCAATGGTGACATTAGCTTTGCTGGTCGTAACAGCGGGAACCGATCCGATAGGCTGTGCGCCCTCGGCTGTCTTTGCGGTGACAGTGCCGCCGTAAATGTTTACGGTAACGGTGCCGTCGGGGGAACCCACCATAATCCCTATGGCAGGCTGGCAGATACTTGATTCGATGATCAGTGTACCCGTACCGCCGCTTTGCCCGTAAATGTTAAGGGTTGAACCGCGGAGCATATACAGGGTGCGGGTCAGGTTGAGCTGTGCCCCGTCGCAAAGGATCAGGTTCAGTGTATTGTCTCCGGTAACACCGACGGCACCTCCTATATCAACCGCTCCCGTGACGGCATACCAACCGGTCAAATCCCCCGTGGACGCATCGGTAAGCTCGGTAAAGCTGGTGCATTTTTGCTCCGCTCCGTCGGCGCCGATATACTTAATGCCGAAATCGGATACGGTAACACGATCGGACTCTGTTCCCTGACCGTCCTCGGTAATGGCAACATCAAGACCGTTTGCGTCGGTAAACCGGAAGCCGTCAGCCAAAAGATCGGTAACCTTGCCGACCGTGGTCAGGATACTGCGCTTATCGGTTTCATCGGTCGTGTAGGTTCCGCCCGAAAGGGTGACGGTACTTTCTCCGTTGATCAGCAGAGCACTTGCTTTTCCGCCGTAGATCTCAGGGGTGCCCGTCACGGTCACGGTACCGCCGCCGACGCAAATACCCGCGTCAAATGAGGCATTGATCGTGCCGCCTTCGACAGCCAGCGTTCCGCCGTCAATACGGACGCCGCAGCCTGCCCCGGTGTTTGTGATCGTGCCGCTCAAAACAGTAAGCGACGCGCTTGAATCAACGATCAATGCGGGCTCGCTCAACGGCTGCAAGATCTCTCCACCGCCGACGCTGTCCATAACGGTCAGCTTAGCGCTTCCCGTTACATAAAACACAGCCTTTTTATTGGCGTTGGTTCCGGCGCCGTTGTTGTATCTTTCAAGGTAGTGACCGTTTAAGTCAAACGTAACATCGCCGCTGTTCAGCTGGACGCCGTCGCTCCTGTTAAAGCCGGTATAAAAATTGTCAACATTGCTCAACAATTTTACCGTTACGCTCCCCGAGGCGTATTGCACAGCGCTGAACGCCGACGCCAAGTCGCCGTACGGCGTGGTCGTATTGCCGACCGTAACCTCGGCTACATAGTCCTCCGCCGCAAACGCCGACAGCGGTGTCATGGTCAACAGCATAGCCAGCGTCAACAGCCCCGACAAAAAGCGTTTTCTTCGTGTAACTTTTGTGTTCATGCGATTACTCCTTTTCTACACGCCATCTATATCCACAGCCGATGCACACACCGGCACTCTAACCCCTTGGGCACACTCGCCCATGGTTTCACAATTATATCATATAAAAAGCAGGATAAAATCGCAATGGGTTTGGCACAAGCGGTCATTTTTTGGCACAAACGGTAAAAACCAATTTCAAAAAAAGATTGACACATCCAACAGTGGGCGTAAAAAAGCGCTTGCCGAAGCAAGCGCTTTTGAGGACGAGAATCCCCAGTCATCGACTGCACAGAACACGATGCTTCCTTAATAGGGAATGTTTCGCCAGCTTGCATAATAATCCACAAGCCATTCTTCCATGCCGTCTTTATCCCAATAAAAATCTGTCATTTCATTAGAAGCATACTCTGTTTTAGAAATATTTTGATTCCCTATAAAGGTAAAATACTTTTGGGGATACTGCCCTTTTTTCATGTATAGCATCGTTGCTTTCAAATACCAATCAAACGAGGGGACATATTTTTCGATACATAGAGGGGAAGTCGGAGAGACCAGTGGAAGAATACGTAGTTCACTAATGTTGTCTACGGTTGGTACTGCATCAAAAACGTGGTCAAAAATTTGAACGGCTGAAAAAATCATATTATCGCACCATTCCACATCACCTACTTTTTGGAATACGATATATTTTCCAAGCAAGCCTTCTTCTTCAGAAATGTTTGTATGAAATTGATACGCATAAATATCGCCAATATTCCATGGATGGCGATCAAATTCAGCCGGCTTTTTGATTGCCTTTTCAGGCGGCATAGGAGATTCCATTTTATCCTTTAGCTTTTGCAGCGTGTGTTCCCATTTCGCGAGCTTTCTTTTATCCTCTCCCCAAAGCAAACAGCCGCCTTTTTGCGCTATTTGAGCCAAAGCATTGCTCTTGACTTCCGGTATTAACCGCCCAACATTCCACTGCGTATCTGCCAGTGCATACCAAAACAGCGCTTCTTCATCCGTTCCAATAAGCTCTTCATATTCCTCGCGCGTTTTTTGATAGGCTTTCTGGTTGCCCCATTGCTGTTCAAGGAATTTCATATAGGTATCTTTTACATCGCAAGTAATATCGTTGGAAAATAAGCCTGCATTCCATGTTCCCATACTATTCCTCCTATGCGCGATTCTTTGTTATATTGTAGCAGATACCACCTGTTGAATCAATTACTCATATAAAAAGGGAAATCCCATCGACCGACATCGACAGGATTTCCCTTTTTGGAGCTGGTAGACGGACTTGAACCCCCGACCTGCTGATTACAAATCAGCTGCTCTACCAACTGAG
>OGYL01003332.1_pt1 | contig 10514 bp, 7 predicted proteins | sample 1576541 | NCBI WGS metagenome assembly OGYL01 (sample SAMEA3541551, study PRJEB24748) | human gut metagenome | biome: human gut; feature: human-associated habitat; material: faeces | place: China | collected 2012 | reverse complement strand
TCTCTCTATGGACCCGACACGTCCCGTAATGGACGACAGCGAGCCTTATAAGTTCCTGGGCGGATATTGGCAGAACATTGTTTCAGCCAACTTCAGCGATCCTTCTTGGACTTACACCAAGAACCCTAATGCTCCGCAGAACCCGGTTGCATATCTTAATCAGAACGAGTGCTATGCTCATTCAGACGACTTTACAGCCAACTTTGAGGTTGACTATAAGATTCACGGATTTGAAGACCTGCGTCTGCACGCAAGCTACGGCGGCCAGTATACCGCAAGCCGTCAGAGCGACGTGAACTCTCCTTACGGATACAGCAACAACTATTATGGATGGGACGGCCGCACATACTATTGGAAATACAGCATCACGGCCAATGCCTATGCACAGTATACACACACCTTCGGCGCTCACTACATCGACGTTATGGCCGGTGCCGAGGAATCTCACTATCATCGCAGCGGATATAACATCGGACAGGGTACAGACCCGTATACAGGCGAAGCCAACAACCCGGCTCTTAGAAACGAGACCGAATGGGCTACACACAACTCGCTGGTGTCTTACTTCGGACGTCTTAACTATACATTGCTCGACCGCTACATGCTTACAGCCACAATACGTGCCGACGGCTCTTCACGCTTTGCCGACGGACACAAGTGGGGCTACTTCCCTTCTGTAGCACTTGCATGGAAAATCAATGATGAGAAATTCATGAAGAACCTCACATGGTGGAACGAGTTCAAGCTCCGTCTCGGATGGGGACAGACAGGTCAGCAGGACATCGGTTACGACTTCCTCTACACTCCGCTTTACGTTACAAGCAACTCTTATGCTCAGTATCCTTTCGGCGACACATATTATTACACAATGCGTCCTGACAAATACAACCCTGACCTGACATGGGAGACAACAACAACATGGAACGCCGGTCTTGACTTTGCATTCCTGAACAACCGCATCACTGCAAACATCGATGCTTACTATCGTGAGACAACAGACCTTATCCAGGAGGTTACTCTGCCTACGCTTATGAACTTCGGCCAGCGCATGGCTCAGAACATCGGTTCACTCGAGAACTATGGTGTTGAGTTCACCATTGGAGCAAAACCAATCGTTACAAAGGACTTCGTTTGGGACGTTCAGTACAACGTGGCATGGAACCACAATGAGATTACAGAGCTTATCGGCGGTGACGACGACTATTATGTAGAGTCTGGTTCAACAATCTCACGCGGTAACAGCACTCACGTTCAGGCACACACCGTAGGCCAGCCCGCCAACTCATTCTGGGTTTATCAGCAGGTTTACGACGAGAACGGCAAACCGCTCGAGGGCGTATACGTTGACCGCGACGGCAACGGCATCATCAACAACGACGACCGTTACTTCTACAAGAGCCCGGCAGCCGACGTGTTCATGGGTCTTACAATGAAGTTCACATACAAGAACTGGGACCTGAGCACAGCATTCCGCGCTTCGCTCGGCAACTATGTTTACTATGACTTCCTGTCTAATAAGGCAGCCGTGAGCGCATCAGGACTCTATTCTAACAGTGCGTTCACCAACACCACACAGGCAGCCGTAGACCTCGGCTTCAGCGGAACAAACGGCACGGAGTATTATCTCAGCGACTATTTCGTTCGTAACGCGTCGTTCCTGAAGTGTACCAACATTACTCTCGGCTATTCGTTCCCGGCTCTGCTCAAGTATGCAGGACAGGACTACTTCTCAGGACGTATCTTCGCTACAGTGCAGAACCCGTTCATCATTACAAAGTATAAAGGACTCGATCCTGAAGTTGCAGGCGGTATCGACAGAAATCCTTATCCGCGTCCATTCAGCGTTCAGATTGGTCTTAACCTTAATTTCTAATGGTTGTGCATTTATATAAAAGTAATAAATAAAGGACATAACAATGAAAAAGATATTTTTAAAGACTATAGCAGTCGCTGTGCTTGCAGCCGGATTGACAGGCTGTGCCAACGACCTTAACATAAGCTCAATCGACCCGCAGTCTTCACCGTCGGCCGATCCTACGGGCTTGTTGGCTAAATGCTACGCCACTCTCGGACTTACCGGTCAGAAAGGCGTTGCCGGAAACGGCGACCTCAGCGACGACGAGGGTGAGTCGGGCTTCTACCGTACAACATTCAACTGCATGGAGCTTCCTTCTGACGAGTGTGTATGGGCATGGCAGACCGATACTGACATTCCGCAGCTTACCAACATCGCGTGGAACTCAAGCAGTATACGTACTCAGTGGGTTTACACACGCCTTACTTACGACATAACATTGTTCAACAGCTATCTGAGCCAGGTGCCCGACGACGAGGCCAACAAGCTCAACCGTGCCGAGGTGCGCTTCCTGCGTGCTCTTCATTACTGGTACATGCTCGACCTGTTCGGCAAATCACCGTTCAAGCTCGACTTCAGCATCAGCGAACTTCCTGTTGAGAAGAGCGGCAAGGACCTTTACACATGGATTGACCAGGAGCTGACAGAGATTGAGCCGCAGATGGCTGAGATTGGAGCTTACTGCAACTCGCAGAACTTTGGCCGTGCCGACCGCGGTGCAGCATATCTGCTCCATGCACGCCTTGCCCTCAACTCTGAGGTTTATACCAACGGCGAAATAAAGGATTATGAAAAGGCAATAAGCTATTGCGACCAACTTATCGGCAGCGGGGCTTACGACCTTTCAAAGACAGCTAAGAACGGCTATTCAGGTTATGCACAGCTGTTCATGGCCGACAACGACGAGAACCCCGAGGCAATGAAGGAGATTATCCTGCCTATACGTCAGGACGGACAGAAGACCCGCAGCTACAGCGGTTCGTTCATGCTCGTAAGTGCTACACGTATTGCCGGAATGCCCGACATGGGAACAACCAACGGATGGAGCTGTATCTTCGCCCGTGCCTCAATGGTTAAGAAGTTCTTCCCCACACTGTCTGACTGTCCCGTTTCTACAGAGCCTGCACCGGCAGGAGCTACCGAGGCTGAGATAAAGGCCCTCGACCAGCAGGACGGCTCATCTACAGCTCAGATTGTTGCCAAGGCCGGCGACGACCGTGCCCTGTTCTACGGTGGCCGCGGAGGTGGCGTGCGCAAGCTTCAGACCGATGTCATCTCAAGTTTCAACGACGGACTTTCTATCGTTAAGTGGAACAACTTCCGCACAGACGGACAGCCCACACACGACACTGAGTATCCTGACATAGACATTCCGCTGTTCCGTTTTGCAGAGGCTTATCTTACACGTGCCGAGGCATATTACCGTCTGAATCAGCCCGGCAAGGCTGTTGACGACATCAACGTGCTGCGCAAGCGTGCCAACACCAAGCTGATAAGCTCTATCACATCAGACATGGACATCCTCGACGAGTGGTGCCGCGAGTTCTATCTCGAAGGCCGTCGCCGCAGCGACCTTGTGCGCTTTGGCTGCTTCACCACAGGCAAATATCTGTGGGACTGGAAGGGCGGAGCCGCCAACGGAACAACCGTAGACTCTCACTATAATGTTTATCCTATACCGGCAACAGACGTGCTCAACAACAGCAACCTTACACAGAACCCCGGTTATTGATGACATGGCAATCAGTTTGCAATAAAGTTTTAAAATGAAAATGATTATGAAAAATATAATAAAGAAACTGTTCGTTCCGGCACTGGTGTTGGGCGTGCTGCCTTTCATGGCTTCGTGCGAGACCGACGACGAGAGCAATCCAACTGTCAAGCAGCCCGAATCGTTTGTGCTTAACGTGCCGGCTTACGCCAACGACAATATATACGACTTGGCTAAATCTACATCTGTCAACCTTACTACGTCGCAGCCCGACTATGGCTTCCCTGTCGTAACAACATATCAGGTGCAGGTGTCTATCGATCCTGACTTCGCTTCAGGCGATGCCGCCAAGGTTGAGGCAGCCAGTTACACAACTCTTGAGACTACCTACAATCAGGCTAACATGGACGTAAACGCTACCGAAATGAACAACGCCATTGTAAAAATGTATCAGGAGAAGAACGACGGTGCCGACCCGTCGGGCATAGTTATGCCTGTTTACGTGCGTCTGCGTGCCCACATCGCCAACAGCGACAAGGGCTGGTGCAACTCTAACGTGATAACTCTGCCAAAGGTTGTTGTATCTTATGTTGCAACAATGCCTAAGACCGTCTACATTGCAGGTTCGTCTATCCGCAAGGGTACCGAGGCCAAGCCTCTTGCTGCTGTCTACGGATTTGAGGGACAGTTCTACGGCATGGCTTATCTCGCTGCCGGCTCAACATTCATGTGGGGCGACACTGACACTCCGGATAAGGGCTACGCACTGACCAACTCGTTTGACGACCAGGCCGGCGCAGGCTTGTCTCAGGGTGCCGACGGCGGCATACAGGTGGCTAACGGCGGATGGTATGTGCTTCACATGACCGTTTCGGTTGAGAACAATCAGATTAAGTCTGCTATTGCTGTTTATCCCGGTGAGGCTTACGTTTTAGGTACAGTCATGGCAGGCAGCTGGGATCAGAGTGCTGCAAATCAGATGACGGCTCCAGCCGACGCTTCATCTCAGTGGGTATCTCCTGCCTTCCTTGCAGGCGGCGAGCTCCGCGCAAGCATCAAGGTGCCGGGTCTCGACTGGTGGCGCACAGAGTTCACTCTCTATAAGGGCAGTCTCTACTGGCGCGACTGTGATATTCCTGGCAGCTGGGCCGAGAACGTGGGCAGCGACTATTCTGTTACCTGCGAGAAGGGCCAGAAACTCTATGTAGACTTCGACTACGACAAGGGAGAAGTGAAATAACCTATAATCTAAACCATTTAACAGAAATATCATTATGAAAAAGATATTATTTTTGGGCGGTCTGTTGCTTTCAGCCATGACGTTCGTTTCATGTAACGGCGATTATGACGACTGGGCCGACCCGCAGAGCAATCCGCAGGAAGAAGCAGTTACGTTGCCGGGCTATACGGCAACGGCTGCCGACCCTATTAACCTGGCCAACCCGGGCACAAGCGTCAAGGCATTCACGCTTTCAGCAGCCACGCTGCCCGAGGGCGCCACTGTTGAGCATACACGTGTTGAGATGCTGCCGGCCGACGGCTCTTCAGCAACAAAGGCCACGCTCGAGGCAACAGCCGACGGCATGATGGACAGCACCGCACTTCAGGATGCCGTGGTTAACTTCTACGGACGCCGTCCGTCAGCCCGTGTGTTCGACGCTCAGGTTTATTCTGATATCGTTATCAACGGCCAGTCGTTCCTTGTTGACGCAGGCAAGATACAGCTCACCGTAACTCCGAAGGCTCCTTACATTGCCGACGCTTATTATCTTGTTGGCGATATGTGCGGCTGGACAGCCGATGCTGCCATCAAGTTCTCACATTCAGGTGACGATGTATATGACGACCCCGTGTTCTCTGTAGTGTTCACCACTCCTAAGGCCGACTGCTACTGGAAGATCGTTCCGCAGGGCAACATCGACTCCGGCGACCTGTGGCATGAGGGTAATGACGGTGTTGTGGGTGTTGCCATAGATGGCGACCCAAGTCTCACAGGCTCACTTGTCACCACATCTCCAAAGGCCGGCAAGATTGAGAAGCAGGGCTTCTATAAGCTCACTGTCAACATGATGGACTATACTTACACCATCGAGGAGATGGCAGGCGAGTATTATATGGTTGGCGACCTGCAGGGCTGGAACAACAACCCGGCTTCGGGTATGACATGTCTGTTCTATCCGCAGACCAACACCGTGATGAGCTACACGACAAAATGGAAGGGTGCTTACGACCTGAAGTTCTGGGCAGGTGCCGACTTCGGCAACTGGGACAAGGCTTACGGATGCGCCGTTGACGGCGACAACTCTCCGTCGGGCGACATCGTAAACTCCGGCGCACAGTCTATCTCTGCTCCTTCAGCCGAGTATTACACTTTCACCATCGACATGACTACCATGAAGTATACATGGACCAAGCTCAGCGACCAGGCTCCGAAAGAGTACACCACAATCTCGCTCATCGGCGACTTCAACAGTTGGAGCGGCGATGTAGACCTCACTCAGGTTACTCCTCACAACTGGTATGCCAAGGTGAGCATACCGTCTGACGGCGGACTTAAGTTCCGTGCCGGACACGCCTGGGCTGACAGCTGGGGCAACGGTGCCAACATTGCCGACAACTATTATGGCAAAGCCGACTATAACGGCGGCAACATGACTGTTCCTGCCGGTAATTACAGCGTCTACTTCAACGACATTACCACTGAATTTGTATTCTTAGCAGAATAAAAAAGGTCTTGTATATGCGCCATGCGCTCTTGTTTAAAAAACAAAGTGCGTGGCGCATTTTGATTTTATGCGGCATCGTTATCATTAAGTAAAGTCCTGACAAGAGTTATTTTTTTTGAAATTGCCGCATTATTCTCTCGCCGGCGGCAGCGTCTATAAAAACTCATACTGCACCGGAGTATTTCGCCTCAAGTCAGCCCGCCTTACGGTGTATTGAGGTTATGTCAACAAGAGTTTTCTCAACTAAAAAGCCTTAATCTATGAAGCTAAATCTGATTTATTCATGTTTTGCCGCTATGTGTGCGGCGTTCATGCTTTCGTCATGCAGCAGCGACGACGAAGGAAATGCAACGTTAAACGTCCGTAATGTCTACACTACGGGATGTAAGACCGAAGGACAGTCTGCCCGGGCCGGCTCCGCAACAACATTCAGTCCGTTTGATACAGAGTATGTCGAGTATAAGAGCAAGAGCGACGGCTATGTCTACATCAACCACGCCAACGTGTCTTACAACTGCTGTTCGGAAAAAATAGACGTTACGCTGACCGTTACAGGCAACCGCATAAGCGTTGTTGAAAAGGAGACCGACACAAGCTGCAACTGCCTCTGTCCATTCGACGTTTCTTATGAGGTTGGGCCGTTGAAGGCCGGCAAGTATATTCTTGTGATAAACAGCCATAACACGCTCCACGAAATCAACTTCACGTATCCGTCAGACGGCAAGGTTGAGCTTTAGGATATTCTTATTATAAGTATTAAGTGAAAAACGAAAAGTGAAGAGTGAAAAATCCAAATGCCTTGTTGCTATAAAACAGTTTCGCATTTGAATTTTTCACTTTTCTCTTTTCTTTGTTCACTTTCGTCAGACGGGAGTTAAAGTCAAATGCCTTGTTGCTACATGTCGTTGTTATTAAGCCACAAGAGTAATGTTCTGTCGGATATGCACGTGTTGTTGAGCGCAGCGAAAAATTTGACAGCATGTAATATAAGGATCTGTGATCCGCTATTTATACCGATTAATTAAAAATAGGAATCAATCGGATTGCAAATCCTTATACTCAATTCCGGCAGATTGCAAATCAGCCGGTACATTAGCTTTGTTGGTATGTATCGTTGCTTAGGAGCCACGAGAGTAATGTACTGTCGGATATGCTATCCGACAGCATGAAATATGAGGATCTGTGATCCGCAAGTCATACCTATTAATTAAAAATATGAAGCAATCGGAATGTTGAAAAGCTGCATTTTTCTAACAGAAATCCCATGCTTACAACATATTGGCTTTTTTCAATATGGCACGGGCTATTTTAACCTGTTTGCTGAAATCAGTCTTTCCCTTGTTTTGGTAAGCCTTGTCCGCCTCTTGTACAAAGCGTTTTGCTTCTCGCCCTTTCAGTGTAGGAATTGCTTTAATTTCTAATGCCATAGTTGTAGTTAATAATAGTTTTTGCAAAGATAGGTGTTTTTTTGTAATTATCTATGCAATAACGAAGAAAAATTTGGCAGCATGAAATATAAGAACCAATGGGAAGCTAATTTTCAATCCGCAATTTATACCTATTAATTAAAAATAGGAAGCAATCGGATTACAAATTAGCTTCGCTGACCGTTGGTTCTTATATACTCAATTCCGGCAGATTAATTTTATTGATTGTCGGCTGCGCTCGGCATAATCAAATATAATTTGCTTCTGCTCTCGCTTGCACGACAATTGCAAATCAGCCGGCACATTAGCCTTGTTGCTACATGTCGTTGTCATTAAGCCACAAAGCATATGACTTTAACTAATGTTCTGTCGGATATGCTATCCGACAGCATGAAATATAAGGATCTGTGATCCGCAAGTCATACCGATTAATTAGAAATATGAAGCAATCGGATTGTAAATCCTTATATTCAATTCCGGCAGATTTTTCGCTACGCTCAACAACTCGTGCAAATCAGCCGGCACATTAGCCTTGTTGCTACATGTCGTTGTTATTAAGCCACAAGGCATATGTCTTAACTCCTTAACTTCATAACTCCTTAACTCCTAAAAATATAACCACTTAACCTCTCCAGAATCGCCATGCTCGTCACAGTTTCGTGGTTTGGCTCGAAAAATGGCGAAATTTGCGCGTTTTGGTTAAGGCGCTGATTTATAGCGTTTTATACATTTTACGTGACAAAAGCGCAATGGTTAAAAAATATTACTCGGCCACTTTTCACCCAAAAACCATAGGTTTATCATCCGTAAGCAGCCCTTTTGCATCACGAAAAACGGCATTTTGCGCCTTAAAATCCATGCTTTTGCATCATTTTTATGAGTCTGAAGTGAACAGATGTTAATAATATTGCCGTCTTAACGTCATGTCTTTAACATCCGTTATATGTTGATTTTCCAGATTGAAAAAATATTTTGTCCTGACTTTTTACCGCCTGACGATAAGTAAAACTTACAAAGTTGTGGCCCTCCGATTTCGCTGTACTTCGGCGACGGCTGCATTTCCCTGATTTTCTTGATGCTGCTTGTCAGCATTCCGCTATACTCCTATTTCGCTGTAACGCGGCGGCAGTTGCATTTCAATGATGATGAACATAGAGCCATTCAGATAGTGTGGGGCAGAGCTTGTGTTGACGATAAAGGCTGACGGTGAATCTAACCAAAATCAGCTCAACATAACGCAGAAATACCTACCTAATCATAATAACCGTTTAGATTAAATTTTCTCATTTATTACGTTATTACATCTATTTTATGTAAGTTTGCAGCTGAAACTTTGAAAGTGATGAAAAAGAAACAGATATTGCTCATAAACGATATTGCCGGCTACGGCAAGGTGGCTACGGCGGCCATGCTCCCTATACTCTCGTATCTGGGACATCCCACATATAATCTGCCTACGGCGCTCGTGTCCAATACGCTCGACTACGGAAAGTTCAACATTCTCGAGACAACAGAGTATATCAAGGGCGTGTTTCCCGTATGGCGCGAGCTTGGCTTCTCGTTCGATGCCATTGCCACGGGCTTCATGGCTTCGGTGGCTCAGGCCGACATCATAGCGTCTTATTGCCAAGAGCAGGCGCAGAAAGGCACCGTGATTTTTGTCGACCCGATTATGGGCGACGAGGGCAAGCTGTATAACGGCGTTACCGATGAGGCAATAAAGAGCATGCGCGAGATGGTCAGCGTGGCTCATCTTACGTTTCCCAACTACACCGAGGCATGCTATCTTACCGACAGCCAATACTGCGCTGCCGGCGTAACAGCCGAAGGTGCCCGCCGTCTGCTCGACGGTCTGTTGAAGTTAGGCACAAAGTCGGCGCTGATAACGAGCATACCCGTCGACGGTCAGCCGTCGGTTGTAGGCTATAATCACATCAACGGCGAGTATTTCACACAGCCCTACACCGAGATACCCGTTCATTTCCCCGGCACGGGCGACATCTTCTCTGCCGTGCTCATTGGCTATCTCTTGGGCGGAAAAGAACTTAAACCCAGCACACGCAAGGCCATGGACGTGGTGTATAAGCTGATTGACCTTAACAAAAATAATAAAGACAAAAACCGGGGCATACCTCTTGAAAAATATCTTAACGTGCTTTGAGTATCGTTGCTAAGGAACCACGAGGGTAATGTTCTGTCGGTCGGGACAATAAGCCACAAGAGTAATGTTCTGTCGGATATGCTATCCGACAGCATGAAATATAAGGATCTGCGATCCGCAATTCATACCTATTAAATAGCAATATGAAGCAATCGGATTACAAATCCTTATATTCAATTCCGGCAGATTGCAAATCAGCCGGTACATTAGTCTTGTTGGTACGTATCGTTGCTTAGGAGCCACAAGAGTAATGTTCTGTCGGATTTGCACGTGTTGTTGAGCGCAGCGAAAAATTTGACAGCATGAAATATAAGGATCTGTGATCCGAAACTTATACCTATTAATTAGCAATATGAAGCAATCGGATTGCAAATCCTAATATTTAATTCCGGCAGATTACAAATCAGCCGGCACATTAGCTTTGTTGGTACGTATCGTTGCTTGTAAGCCACAAGGGTAATGTTCTGTCGGATTTGCACGTGTTGTTGAGCACAGCATGAAATATAAGGATTTTCAATCATTAGTGTTCGAAAGATTTTAACTGTCTGAAAATCAGCTATTTATTTGCATATGTCAATATTTTTTTGTATCTTTACATCATAATAATAGAGCAAAAAATATTGAAATGAAAGAT
>OGYL01003327.1_pt1 | contig 10524 bp, 6 predicted proteins | sample 1576541 | NCBI WGS metagenome assembly OGYL01 (sample SAMEA3541551, study PRJEB24748) | human gut metagenome | biome: human gut; feature: human-associated habitat; material: faeces | place: China | collected 2012 | reverse complement strand
CGCCTGCCGTATGATAGCCTACTACAGCCCCGACTTGCTGGGCATGCAGGAAGTGCTTCACAACCAAATGGAAGACCTAAAACGCGGGCTGCCGCAATACACAGCACTCGGTGTGGGGCGCGACGACGGCAAGGAAGCAGGCGAATACTGCCCGATATTCTTCCGGACCGACCGGTTTACACTGGTGGAATACGGCAATTTCTCCCTCAGCGAGCAACCCGAAACTATCGGCATCAAGGGCTGGGACGCTTCCTACAACCGTGTCACCACCTGGGCGATACTGCAGGAAAAGAACAACGGACAAAAGTTTGTATATTTCAACACCCATCTGGACAACGACGGAAAGACAGCCCGCAAAGAGGGCGTGCAACTCATTCTCGACAAAATCAAGGAGATAGCACCGGACATGCCCGCCATCATCACCGGTGACTTTAACTGTACGCCCGGTGAAGAACCTCTGCAAACGCTGGAAAAGGGAGGAATGGAAAATGCCGCAAAGACAGCTGCCGTCACCTACGGTCCGTCCTGGTCTTTCCATGACTTCGGCCGTCTGCCGGTGGAGGAACGCGTACTGCTGGACTATGTCTTCGTGACCAAAGGCGCAAAGATAGACCGCTACCGCGTTATCCAAGACAAACCGGAGAACAGCTACCTTTCCGACCACTGTCCTATACTTGTTGAATTGACCGTGCAATGAATATAGATAAGTAAATGATAAAAAAACAAGTAAGCATTGGTACAATGAAAATACAATACAGTTTATTATTGTTCCTGCTGTTGCTCGGTTTCACGCAATGCAAAAGCCCCGCCGCCAAAGAAGACCGGCTGAGCGACGATGCCCTGATGGACACCGTACAGCGCCGTACCTTCAACTACTTCTGGGAAGGTGCCGAGCCCAACAGCGGACTGGCACGCGAACGCATCCACATGGACGGTGTCTATCCGGAGAACGACCAGAACGTAATCACGTCCGGTGGAAGCGGCTTCGGCATCATGGCTATACTTGCCGGTATAGACCGCGGCTATGTCACCCGCCAGGAAGGGCTGGAACGAATGGAGAAAATCGTCTCCTTCCTCGAAACCGCTGACCGTTTCCACGGTGCCTACCCACACTGGTGGTATGGCGATACGGGCAAGGTGAAACCCTTCGGGCAGAAAGACAATGGCGGCGACCTGGTAGAAACAGCCTTCATCATGCAGGCGCTGCTCTCCGTCCACCAGTACTACATCGACGGTTCGCCCGCCGAGCAAGCCCTCGCCGCCCGCATCGACAAGCTGTGGCGCGAAGTGGACTGGAACTTCTACCGCCAGAACGGCCAGAACGTGCTCTATTGGCACTGGAGTTCGGAATACGGTTGGGAAATGAACTTTCCCGTACACGGTTACAACGAATGCCTCATCATGTATATCCTTGCCGCCGCCTCGCCTACCCACGGCGTGCCTGCAGCAGTCTATCACGAGGGCTGGGCGCAGAACGGGGCCATTGTAGACCCTCATAAAGTGGAGAATATCGAGTTGCATCTGCGCTATCAAGGCACAGAAGCCGGACCGCTCTTCTGGGCACAATACTCGTTTCTCGGCCTCGACCCCATCGGGCTGAAGGATGAATACTGCGCCAACTACTTCGACGAGATGCGTAACCTGACGCTTGGGAACCGTGCCTACTGTGTCCGCAACCCCAAGCACTACAAAGGTTTCGGGCCCGACTGCTGGGGACTGACAGCCAGCTACTCCGTCAACGGATATGCCGCCCACGCTCCCAACGAACGCGACGACCAGGGAGTCATCTCTCCAACTGCCGCCTTGTCATCCATCGTCTATACCCCGGAACAGTCGTTGCAAGTGATGCGCCACCTCTACGAGATGGGAGATAAGGTCTTCGGTCCGCGTGAGGGTTCGTATATGGCATTGGATTTGGAGGTGCCTTACACTGCCGTGCAATACAAGTATAACGGTACGATGCTTTCAGCGAAACGGACAACTGGTATCCGCAGCGCTACCTCGCCATTGACCAGGGCCCGATAGCCGTCATGCTCGAGAATTATCGGTCGGGACTGCTGTGGAAGCTCTTCATGAGTCATCCGGATGTGCAGAAAGGGTTGAAGGAGTTGGGGTTCTCAACAGTCAGCAAGTAACTTACTATCATAAAAAATCCCCTTCTGAAACTTGTATTCTCTGATGAATAGCGAGGTACAAGTTTCAGAAGGGGATGTATTTACAACCTATTCACCGCCGCCACCGGAACCACTGCCACCGCTCTTCACATCATCATTGCTGATAGTGCGCGCAGCCTTTTTCACGCTTGCCTTCAACTCACCGATACGGTAGCTGACGCTTATGCCAAAGCGTTGGCGGCTGTACTTATAATTGCTTTCCCGTATAAAACCGCTGCCTTCGGTGGTGGAGCTTTGGTCCATATACTTCTTGAATAAGTTGCTGGCAAAGGCAGACAAGGTGAGGCGCTTGTCCAAGAAGGACTTGTTGACGCTCAAGCCATAATCAAAGAAGCTGCTGCCCTTACCTTGCAGCATAATCCACGGCGTCTGTCCGAAGACATTCAGACTGATGCGCCAGTCATGGGGCAGCGTCTGCTGTGCACCGCCGTAGGCAAAGAGGCTCCAGCCATCGTTACGCATGCCTTCACTGCCCTCCAGATAAGAGTAATTGCCGCTCATGTTCATGTAGATACGTGTACGTGGAGTGGCATTCCAGTTGACGTAACCGTTCACACTGGCATAACGGGTCTTGCCGATGTTGGCATAGGTAGAATAAAGCACATCCTTGCCCGTGGGGTTCTTCAATCCCTCAATCTCCGTATCGGGCATGAGCCTTGTCACATTCTCAATACTGTTGTTGGTAAACGAGTAGCGGGCCGAGATATTGATATTGAACTTCTGTGTGAAGTTACTGTAACTCAAGTTGAAAGCATGGCTCTTCTCACTGTCCAGCTTCGGATTACCCTGGCTGATATAGGAGGGGTCCGTATCATTCAGATAAGGATTCAGAGACCAGATTCCCGGACGATAGATACGCATGTTGTACCCCAAACGCAGATTGGACATATCCGTCAGCTTGTAGCCGATAGAAGCGGAAGGCACTACGTCGTCGAAGTTCTTTGTGAAATCCTCGCCGCGGCCCACCAGATACTTCACATCTTGGATGGTATGCTCGTAGCGTAATCCCAAACGGCCCGAAAGTCTCTTCACCTTCAGTCCATATCCCAGATAGGCGGCGATAATATCGTTCAAATGCTTGTAGTGTGAGCTCTGGTCCTTGTTGTATTCATACTTTCCGGTATCGTCCGCATCAAAACGGTCGTCTTCGGAGGAGTTGTTGCGCAGAATGTACTTGGCACCTGCCTCCAATGTATGCAGCTTGCCGATAGGCGTGGTATAGTCGGCCTGGAACGTATGCTCCGTGGTATTCTGCTCACCGTCGTTATGCTGGTTCTTCAAACGGTTCAGATAGTCTGCCCAATCGGGGTTATAGCCATTGTCTATTTCATATTCCGTATAGGAATCCGACGTTTGCGGACGGGTGTTTATCTTGTAGGAGAACGTCAGCATGCGGTCCTTGACCTTGAACAGACGCTGGTAGTCGATACCTCCGTCGATGGAATACCAGGAAGACTTGCTGCGGTTGAAGGCAGAGTAGCTGTAAATGGGAGCAGCGTTTATGTTCTCTGGAAAGGTGGCGATGTAGTCCGTAGAGCCGTTACTCTTATTCCCACCGCCCCAAAGTCCGAAAGACATGGTAACCAAGCGTAATGTATCTATTTCGTAGCTGGCCTCCATGCTGCCCGACTGGAAAGAACCGTGTCCCTTGTTGCTGCCGTCATAGTCCAGATTGGAAGAATTCTCCGTAACAGCTTCCGGTGTCACATGCTGGCTACCACTGCTGTAGTTGCGGGGCTGGTCGTTGTAATTGTAATTGTAGCGGGCGCTGACGGTCAGCTTTCCGCTCTTTATGGTACCGAATGCCCCGCCGCCTGCACCGCGGTTGCTGACGTTGGCACTGAACGTAGCCGTATAGCCTTCGAGTCCGCTGCCCACGGTGACGATGTTCAGAATACCGCCCACACCCTCGGCGTCATACTTGGGGCCGGGATTGGTTATCACTTCAATATGCTTGATACTGTTTGCAGGCATACTTTTCAGCACTTCCGTCGGGTTGTTGCTCATCATGTTGTTGGGCTTTCCGTTGACATATACCTTAAAGCTGCTACTCCCGTTCACCTGAATATTGTCCTCGCCATCCACCGTTACCAACGGTACCTTGCGAAGCATTTCCAGCACGGAGTTCGACTGGGCGTCAGGGTCATCCTGCACATTGTACTCTATCTTGTCGATATCTGCCTTCACCAGAGGCTTCTGTGCCACTATTTCCACCTGCCCCAGCTCATTGGAGGCATCTACGATATACAGCGTGCCGAAGTCCACCAGCTTCTCCCCTGCCTTCACAGAAAAGTCCTTCACGATGGGAGTACGTCCCACGGAAGTGATGGTCATCACGAAGTTGCCCGTACCGGGTACTTTCTCCTGGAACTGGCCTTTCATGTCCGTTACCAGCATTTTCAGCGCCTTTGCAGGGGCCTCTTTCTTCACGATTTTAATGGTAGCATAAGGTTCACCCTCCTGGGTGAGTGAGTCGAGCAAAATTCCTTTAACCTGGAAAGAAGTGTTTGCCGTGTTTTGCGCTGCAAGCAGTCCCGAAATCATCAGCATCCATAGCAGCACAGTCCATTTTGTTCTCATTGCGTTTTTATATTTAGTGACTATTCATGTTTATTGTCTTGGTATTAGACGTTTCCCGTTCGAGTTTTGTCACAATGAATTCGGCAAAAATAGCCCCTTTTTCATGCATTTACGAGACTTTCGGAGTTAAAAAAGCAAAAAGAAAGCAATTTAGAGAAAATAGAAGAAAAGTAACAGACAGATATTTGCGGCAATAACAGAGCCGAATCCCCCCAATATCCACGGCCGCAAAGGGCTTTTTCCACCGGCAAAGAATAACGCGTAGCACATGTTTACCGCTATATTGCTGACAATAGCCTGCATGCTGCAAGCCGTAATCACCAGCACCGCCACACTGCCCGTTCCTTGAAGCAGGTTCAGGATGAAAGGAGTAATGTCACTGAACCCCGAAATGAAAGAGAGCAAGTTCAGTCCACCCGTGCCGGCATACACCAGCGTATAGTGGGTCAAGATAGTGAACACCACAAACAGCATGGCAAAAATCAGCGCTACCTTGAACTCCAACGGATTACTGCTGTCCTCGTCCTCCGTGGTCTGCGTGCCGTCGTCCACCCGTTTCCGCTTGGAATGCAGATACCATGCCACGGCAGCCGTTACCACCGACATTATCAGCAGGTAGGGATAAATGGCCAGTAGCGTCTCCCGGCTGAAAATACCTATCAATATCAAGAAACGGAGGAACATCATGCTGACCGCCAACAACATGGCCGCCACATATTCGGGAGCATCCTGCACAGAAGCCTTACGGCTCTTTCGCGCCAGTACGGAAATGGTAGCCGTGCTGCTGTACAAGCCTCCCACGATGCCCGAAACCAGAATGCCCGACTCATGGAAAACGTAACGCTTCAACAGATAAGAAAGGTAGGAAATGCCCGATACAACCACCGTGGCCAGCCAAATACTGTATGGCGTCAGGTTGATGCCGGGAATAAGATTCTCATTGGGCAGCATCGGCAGGATAATGCCGCTGATGGCAAGGAACTTGGCAAGCGTAATCATCTCGTCGTTCTTCATGCGCTGGGCCAGTTCCGTGAAGGTGTGTTTCAGCTCGGTGAAGAGCAGGACGGTCACTATGACCATGACGTAGAACCACGACGGCTGCGTGGCCACAATGGGAGCAATACAGTAGGTGATGAGTGCAATAATGATGGTGGTTACTCCGAACACATGGTACTGTGACTGCTTCACATAATAGTTCAGTCCGAGCAGCAGTCCCAGAATGGCTCCTCCTCCCATGAACAGACGATAGCCCGTAGGGTCGAGGATATAGAGCAGATAGCCCAGAATGCCTATAAAGGTGAAGGTGCGGTCGGTACCGAAAAGCGTAGTTTCCCCTTCGCGCTTCAAGCTGATTTTACGCTGTGAAAGCCCGATGAGTAAAGAGAATACAGTGACCAAAAGGAAGGTGACCAGTTCTCTTGGCAGGTAGTCGTAAAGTTTCTCCATGACGATTAAACAAGTACGGCACACAATTGGTTTGCTACCACGTGGTGAAAGGGTGTTTCATCAGTTGCGAGTTATAGTAGCGGACATCTCCCGTCACCTCCCGTCCGATGAATGCAGGTTTCACGAAAGGCTCGTCTTCCGAGGAGAGTTCCACCTCGGCCACAGTCAGTCCCTCATTCTCGCCATAGAATTCATCCACCTCAAAGACGTGCTGTCCGCTGCGCACCAGGTAACGGGTCTTGTCGATGATACCCGGTTCGCACAGCTTCAGCAATTCCCGCGCTTCGCACAGCGGAATTTCCTTTTCCCACTCGTAGCGGCTGGTTCCCGATTCATTGGATGCACCCTTGATGGTGAGAAATCCCCGTTCATCGCGGATGCGCACCCGTACTGTCCGTCCACGTACACTGCTGATGTATCCTTGTACGATACGGCTGTGTGCATACGCTTGTGGCTTGTATTCTCCCGTCACGAGGAATTTCCGTTCTATCTCCTGCGGCATGTCGTTTCCAGTGATTTTATCAGCCCCAGTAAGAGTAAGCCACAAACATGGCGATGACCAATACAATGGCTATTACTCCCATCGTCATCATCACTTTCTTGGCTTGTTGCTCTTCCTTCTGGCTGTGCATTGCTTTCTTTTTACTTTTTCCCATGGTGTGTTTTATAGTTTAAAGTTCAACGATGAACAAAGTAAGAAGAAATTCGGGAAGAATGCAAATGAAAGGGAGAAAATTTATTCGCCACTTCCTGCAAACTCCATCAGGTAAGCTTTGATAAAGCCGTCTATCTTTCCATCCATCACACCATTCACATCACTGGTCTGGAAGTTGGTACGGTGGTCCTTCACGCGGCGGTCGTCGAAGACGTAGCTACGAATCTGGCTACCCCATTCGATTTTCTTCTTACCGGCTTCCACCTTTGCCTGCTCGGCCATGCGGTGTTGGAGTTCCTTGTCGTAAAGCATGGAACGGAGAAGGCGGAGAGCGTTCTCGCGGTTCTTGGGCTGGTCTCGTGTCTCGGTATTTTCAATCAGGATTTCTTCCTCTTCGCCCGTATATGGATCCTTATACTGATAGCGCAGACGGACACCGGACTCTACCTTATTGACGTTCTGTCCACCGGCGCCACCACTTCGGAAGGTATCCCATGACATGCGGGCAGGTTCGATGTTCACCTCAATGGTATCATCTACCAAGGGAGTGACAAACACGGATGCAAAAGAAGTCATACGCTTGCCCTGGGCATTGTAGGGCGAAACACGCACCAAGCGGTGTACACCGTTCTCACCTTTCAGGTAGCCGTAGGCATAATCGCCGGAAATCTCGATGGTACAAGTCTTGATACCTGCCTCGTCTCCTTCCTGCAGGTTGGCGATGGTGGCCTTATAGCCGTGAGTCTCGGCATAGCGCAGATACATACGCATCAGCATGCTTGCCCAGTCCTGGCTCTCCGTACCACCGGCACCAGAGTTAATTTTCAGCACACAGTCCATCTGATCGGCTTCCTCGCGAAGCATATTCTTGAGTTCGAGGGCCTCGACAGCAGTGATTGCCTTGGCATAGGCATCGTCCACTTCCTCTTCAGTCACCAGTTCGTCTTTGTAAAAGTCGAAAGCCAGTTGTACCTCGTCAGTCAAGGTCTTTACCTCATTGTAGCCGGAAATCCATTGCTGCAAGCCTTTCACTTTCTTCATCTGAGCCTCGGCAGCCTTCTGGTCGTCCCAGAAACCGGGAGCCTGGGTGCGGAGCTGCTCTTCTTCCACCTGTATCTTCTTTCCTTCAATGTCCAGATAGCGATTCAACGCCTCGGTACGTTCTTTGATATCTTTCAGTTGTTCTGCGGTAATCATATATGCATTTACAATTTAGGAAGTGCAAAGGTATAAAAAAACACATAATTCCGCAATTGTCAATCCAATAAGTAATGCTAACGGCAAATGATTCCACCAGAACACCCTAAAGATTTATTCAAAAGACAAGGTGCCGAAAAAGGCCGGACAGTGGAACATGGGGCGTTCCAGCCCGATAGGACTCCAAGAAAGGAAGTGGGGAGTCTGGAGTTTGTCACCACACTTGTAGAAATTCCCTTTCATTGTTTTTCCGTCCAGAGAACCGACGGAATGCTGGAAGAAAACGGAAACGGGAATAACCATGGCCAGTTCCCATCTGCACTCGCCCAAACGTTCCTCGAAAGGTTCGCCGCCCAACGAGCTCCAACGTTTCACCATGCCCAGCACCTCCTGACTCGCCGTAGGACGGCGCTCATTGACTGCACCTCCCTGAATCAGCAGCCTGCCGGCGCAGTTACATTCGAAATTGTAATAGCGGTCGTCACCTTCGGGAGATACGAAGAATTCCACACAAGCATCTTCCCATACCCGGCCATTGTCTCCGGAGGCCACTGCACGCACACTGGCTTCCTTCACTTTGTAGTGGAGCAGGATTTCGCGCCCCGTATGGGCTATGCGGAAACTCACTTCCGGCTTGTAGGGATAATCTTTCCAGTTGACCACATCAAGGGGCTGAAACTCTATCCCGTTCCCGTCCAGCAAGGACGGCACAGCCCCACCTTCCGGTGAAGCCGTACACATTACTTTCCTTACGGGCAAACTCTTTCCACTCTGAGCATTGCAATAAACCATGCCTACCATCGAAAACACAAAGAGCAGAAAGAGTTTGCTCCCGTAATCTCTCACTATCATAAAACGTCCTTTCATTTCTTAGAAGAATCCTTGTCTGCCACTGTCACATCCCATCCGGAAACGACATCGCCGTAAAGATAGAACGTCACGTCAAAAGTAGTCTTGCTATTATTGTCTACCACCTGATAACAGCGCGTTGCGTCGTAGGAATCCACCTCCTTGTACTCGCCCAATGCCAGCGGAGCCGGCTCTTCCTTACCGGCAGCCGTGGCTATGATTTGCTGCATGCGTTCCTGCATCAGTTTCATAATGCCTTCGTGTTTGAACGGATCCGGTTCGGCCACCTTAGGATAGGTTGCCTTTATCACTCCACCGTTGGCGGCACGCACGGCTCTGACACTGTCCGTATAAGCCTTGAACTGCTTCTTCACCTCCGGAGAACGCAGACCGAGCATCGTAAACACGGCAATTCCCTGGGCGCCGTTGTTCAAGGCGGCATCCATGCACTCAAACATCATCGGCCCGTCCGTGGCGGTCATGCCACAATACAGCGTCGTCATGTCGTTCTTGTCGCGTGCATTCTCCACCGTACAGTCGGAAATGAAGCTGGCATCGCCCGTATAGAAAGTATGGTAAACCATCGGGAATACAATGTCAAGATTCCATTTGCCCCAGTCCTGACGTACCATGCGCGAGGACATCTTCGGAGTAGGGAACGGAGAGGCAGCCATTGTCTTGCCGTAGGAGTGTACCACTTCGGCAATCATATTGGCCACTTCGGTTATCTGGTCGCAACGGAACTGACGCCACTTCACATCAAGCGAAGGGTCTTCCTGTTCGCGAGGGTCATAACCATGCTGCTCCTTGAACTTCTTGAGCATTTCCGGATGATAGCCGTAATCCCATGCAGCGTATTCACGGTCCTGCACAATGCCGTAGCGAGGCCACAAGGTAGTAGGAAGCACCACATCCACAAAACGGTGGTAGTCGATGGCAATGCCGTTCAAACCTTCCACTTCGCAATAGGCCTTGATTTTCTCCTTGATGAACTCACGGACTTCGGGCAGTGCCGGGCAAAGGAATTTGTAATAGCCTACGTAGGCGGTAGTGTCTGCCAGGCTCTTGCCGTTACGGTTCACACTGAACCATTCGGGATGTTCTTTTAAGATAGCGTCTCGGTCATGTTCCAGATTCATCGTCCATAACCAAGCGTAGACCTCTATCCCATGTTTTTGGGCGATGGGAATAGCGGCCCGATAATCATCCGGAGTAGGGGCGTTTAGCATGACACCGTCTATCCCCGCCTCATTCATGATCGTGCAGATGGAGTCGAAATTCATTCCGGGCTGGTAATCCAACCAAGTCCAGAACATCGGATAAGCATCTTTCGTATCATTTTTCGGGGAACTGCAAGCACCTACGCAGCAAGCTACCAGAAGCAATACTAAATAATTTATGTGTCTCATAAGTTTAATGAATTTGATTAACGATTTATCCGTTAAAGATACGTATTCCTGTTTAATGCCGTTCTTTTTTCAGCGTAAATATCGGTAAATAAAAGAAGATGCCTAGGATAGACATGATAAGGCCGCCTATCGTTCCGGCGGCGAGCGGGAACCAAAAGGCTTCTTTATCGGTGCCTAGCATGAACGGGATAAATCCGAGTATGGTCGATATAAC
>OGYL01003326.1_pt1 | contig 10524 bp, 8 predicted proteins | sample 1576541 | NCBI WGS metagenome assembly OGYL01 (sample SAMEA3541551, study PRJEB24748) | human gut metagenome | biome: human gut; feature: human-associated habitat; material: faeces | place: China | collected 2012 | reverse complement strand
CTGAAAGTCATACTTATCTTTTCTGAAGCTAAAAGACTGACTTAATCTGTTTAACGGCGGCCGGCCTCTTTTTTTCCGGGAAAAAGCACCGGCGGCCAGCTTGCCGCGCCAAAAAAATGCGTAATTTTGTGCAGCCCCCTTACGGAAGGGGCGTCAATTATCAACAACAAGAACTCAAAAAAAACAACAACCTGCCATGTACCAATCGTTGCTACGTCCGCTGCTGTTCCGGCGTGATGCGGAAAAAATTCATCAGGATATCGTCAAACTTGTGGCCTCACTGCGCCGCATGTCCCCTCTGCGCCCGCTGGTGCGCGCCTGCTTTGACTATCAGGGCGGCACTCCCTTCAGCTGGCAGGGACTGACATTCCGCAACCGCGTGGGACTTTCGGCCGGATTCGACAAGGGGGCCGAATGTTTCGACGAACTGGCCGACTTTGGCTTTGCGCTGATTGAAGTCGGTACCATCACACCAGCTCCCGTAGCCGGGAACCCGCAGCCGCGCATCTTCCGCCTGCCCAAGGACGAGGCTCTCATCAGCCGCACCGGATTCAACAATCCCGGCATCGAAATGGCCGCCATCCGCCTGCAACGTCTGGGCCGACACCGGCAGCGCTACGTGTTGGGCGTAAACATCAACACCAACCATCCCGACCAGCCGGCTGAAGCCGTAGCCGACATTACCCGGCTCTGCACCACCCTGGCCGACAAGGCTGACTACTTTACACTCAACTGGGGCTCCATGCCGCCCGAGACCCTGCTGGCCGCCCTTCGGGCCTGCCGCGCACAGAAGGAGGCACGCCCCGTAGTCATCAAGCTGCCGGCCGACCTGCCGCTGGAAAAATTACCGGATATTGTCAGCCGACTGCTGGAGGCAGGAGCCAACGGTTTCATTGCCACCGGCCCCACACAGGACCGCAGCACACTGACCCTCGCCACGCCCGAGGAACTGGAACACATCGGAGCCGGAGGCGTAAGCGGACATCCGGTACTGGCCAAATCGCTGGCCATGATGCGCCGCCTGAGCCAGCTCGTTCCGGAGGGATGTCTGCTAATCGGAGCCGGAGGCGTCATGACCCCCGAAGGTGCCCTGCAGATGCAACAGGCCGGCGCCCAGCTGGTACAACTGTATTCTGCCTTCATTTATCAGGGCCCCACCATCGTAAGACGCATGGCCCGACAACTCAACCGGAAGTAACCTCAAGGGAAACGTAATTCCGCAAGACTACGCCAATCCCTCATGCGGCCGTTCGGAACCCTTTTCCTACCGGCCGCATGAGGGATTAATTGATACAATGCCCAGAAACAAAAAAGGCTGCTATTACCAACCATACGGTGGAATAGCAGCCTAATATGTTCCGAACTTTGGCTTGCGCCGCCGTTCATTGCTTTCAAAAATGAAGAGAATGGCTTCTCTTGGTAAAATACCTTAGAAGCGAACTTCTCTTTTTACAAGTTTCATTACTCCTTTAATCAGTAATGCAACGCAGGCTACATAGCCTACAGAAATCATGAATGTTACCATCTTTTTACCTATTTAAAATTATAATACCTATATGGTCTCTCTCTTCAAGACCTCTCTTTCTTTTTACCGATGCAAAGATACGAACATTCAAAAAGCAGGTGCAAACTTTTGGGTTACTTTTTTGTTTCAAAGCGTTGATATTAACTTTACAGGCAGTCAAGTGATACCCGCAGTTTGCAAAAAAAATCTTTATTAAGACTATTTTATGGTAACGAGGGTTGCTCCGAAGCCATATTCGCGGAAAGAGGCGTCCTGGTAAAGACAGGATTTGTACTTATATTTCAGGGTTTTGATGATTTCCTGACGCAAAACGCCGTTTCCCTTGCCATGGATAAACACGATTTTGAACCCTTTCTGTTTGATGTGTCGGTCCATGATTTCACCGAACTTGCGCATCTGCGCCTCGAGAATATCCTTGGCCTCGAGTCCCTCGGTAGTGTCGAACAGCTGGCCGGCATGCAAGTCCACCTCGAGCGGCTGACCGGGATGAAGGGCCGGTTTCTTAGGCACTCGGGCCGGCCGGGTGTCGCCCACCTTCTTCTCCATCAGCACCTGCTGCAGCTGACTGGCATTGACAAACACCGACCGTACCGGCTCATCATGGCGTACCACCTCGACCAGCAGGGCGGGTTCTTCAAAAAAGTCGGACGGCGCAAAAGCTCCGGGTTTGAAGAACTTGGTTCCGTCAATACGCAACTCCACATTCATGGCGGGTTTGAGCGCAAACGGACGGCCCAGTTTATAGGCAAACAGCTGCACCGACACGCGCTCAAGCTGCTGCACCTGCGGACGGGCAAAACGCTCAAGCATGAGTTTCATGTTGGGTTCGGCCGTACCGCTAAAGCGAATCTGCCAGTTGCTGCCCTCAGCCGAAAGGTAGGCAAAGGTCACGTGATAGTTGCTGTCGTTAATCAAATAAGTTTCATACTCCGGCTCACCCTCCTGCTCGCTCTCCACCGGCACGAAAGCCAAATAAACATTAAGTTCGTTACCGCCCTGACGCTCAGCCACGGTAGTGGTATAGGCATAGGGTTTGCTAAGAGGTGCCGGCTCGTCGGTTTCAGGCTCCGACCTTTTTTGAGGAGGTGCCGGCGTAATGGTTTTTACCTTGGCTATATTATAATCGTCGGTTTCAACTACGACACAATCGGAAATGAGCATCGGAATATCAAAGCCGTCTTCATCCTGCACCAGCACCGTCAGCTTGTCCTGAAAGCCCGATACGGTTCCGCCGCCCACTTCATTGAGGAAACGTACTTTATCTCCTATTTTCATAAGTCGAAAAATTCAAAATATAAAACAAAAAGGCAGCGAAGCGGAACTTCAGCTCCCCTCCGCTGCTCAGGAATGTGAAAAATCAGATTATTTTTCCGGAATATTTTCCAGTGTTTTCAGCACAAAGCGCCAATATTTTTCTACGCTCGGAATGTGGCAGCGCTCACCCGGCGTATGGGGCGAACGGAGCGTCGGACCGAAGCTGACCAAATCCATCTGCGGATACATGGTGCCGATAATGCCGCACTCCAGTCCGGCATGAACAACCTGTACACGATTTTCCTCATTGTAAAGTTCGTGGTAGATTTTCTTCATCAGCGCTACGATTTCGCTGTCCCAGTTGGGCTGCCATGCCGGATATTCACCGTCAAGTTCAATCTTCATACCGGCCATGGCAAAGGCACTCTCGAGCGTTTCGACGCAGCACTCGCGCATGGAGTCACAAGAAGAACGTACGAGAATCAGCACACTGGCCTTGCCACCACCTATCTCGACAATAGCCAGGTTGGACGATGTTTCAACGATAGAGGGATTGGCCGGAATGAAGCGCAACACGCCATTGTGGCAGGCGCAAAGGGCATCAACCAGATTGTCCTGAATTTCCTGAGGCACAATTTCCTGCGGCAGGGCAACCTCTTCAACCGTCATGGCCAGTTCAGTTTCAATCGTACCGTATTCTTCAACAAAAGTATCTTTCCAGTCGGCCACAGCCTCCTTGAAGGCTTCCACATTTTCAGCCGGCAAAGTCAGTACCACCTCACATTCACGGGGAATGGCGTTGCGCATGTTGCCGCCTTTCCACTCGGCCAGACAGGCATCGAATTCGCTCACGGCGTCACGCACCACACGCGCCATCAGTTTGTTGGCATTGGCACGTCCTTCGTTGATTTCCAAGCCGGAATGTCCGCCACGCAAATTCTTCAGCACTACGCATACGGCTTTGTCGGCGGCATCGGGTGACACGGGTTTGTAGTTCAATGTAGCGGTAAAATTAACACCGCCGGCCGAACCGATAACCATTTCGCCTTCGGTTTCATTGTCAAGATTCAGGAGGATATCGCCGGTAAGTGTACCCTGCTCCATGTGGTTAACGCCATACATTGTTGTTTCCTCATCAGCCGTAATAAAGGCTTCCAGCGGGCCGTGAACCAGACTGTCGTCCTCCATGATGCCCATAATGGTAGCCACGGCCATACCGTCATCAGCACCGAGAGTAGTACCCTTGGCGTGTACCCAGTCACCTTCGATATAGGTTTCAATAGGATCGGTTTCGAAATTATGATTGCTCTCTTTCACCTTCTGGGGCACCATGTCCATGTGTCCCTGCAGCGTAACGACTTTGCGGTTTTCCATACCCTTGCTGGCCGGTTTACGCATGATAATATTACCAGCCTTGTCCTGGAAAGCCTCAATGCCTTTATCTTGCGCCCAAGAGAGCAAAAAGTTCTGTACCTTTTCCAAATGTCCGGAAGGACGTGGAACGCGCGTCAGAGCATAAAAGTTTTTCCAAATAGCCTGCGGCTGTAAATCTTTGATTTCGCTCATAACCTATATATTTTTAATTAGTAAATAAGTTCCATGCAACCTGCTTATTTCCGTCGGCCGATAACGGCCAGGTCAACCCAACCGTACACGCCCAGCAACACAATCAGAAGCGTTTGGAGCGTATGTACAACCAACGCAAACAGAATGGCAGCCTGCCCCGATATGCCATAAAGCACAAGCACCGTCTTCACGGCAAAATGCCACGGACCGGCCCCGTTTGGCGTAGGAACCAGCACGGCAAACGACCCGATACAAAAAGCAGCAATACCGGCGGTAAAGCCCAACTGGGCAGTTTCGGGAAAGCAGAAGAATGCCAGATAAAAATGCAGGAAATAACAAATCCAAATGCCCAACGAACGGAACAAGTAAATCCACTTGTGTTCCACATTGCGCAGCGACGTTATGCCTGTGGTCAGATTAATCACTACGCCCTTTACGCGCTGAAAAACCGACAGTTTCCATATCAGGAAACCTGCACTCAGGGCTACTGCCAGCAAGCATACCAGCGTCACGATATATCCCGTATGGGTAAACCGGCCCAGCAAGCCGTCGATTCCGGTGCCGGTTTGTGAAATAAACGTCTTGAACACCGGAATCTGAAGCAAAAAGGCCACGGCCGTAAAAAGCAACATGATAACGGAGTCGACGGCACGCTCGGTCACTACGGTTCCCAGTGATTTGGAAAACGACACGTGATCGACCGTCTTCAGCGTGCCACACCGCGTGACTTCGCCAATTCGTGGCACCAGCAAGCTGGAGGCATACGACAAGAAGATGGCATCAATACACGTACGGCGGCGCGGGCATTCGCCCATCGGCACAAGTGTCTGACGCCAGCGCGTGCCACGCATAATCTGGGGCAGGATACCAAAAACAAGCGAAAGCCCCATCCACCACCAGTTCATGCCATAGCGTAAGGTGTCCTCAATGTCACGCCAATTCAGCCCCCGATAAATCCACCAAAGCATGAGTAAGCCGAAGGCAAACGGCAAAACTATTTTCAGGGTAGTGAACAAAAACTTCTTCAAGGTATCTTATATTTTTATAAGTTCGATATTTATTCCAACCGATACGCATAGAACCCGTTTCTACAACCTTTTCAGCATAAAAAACGATATTTTTCTTTGCGCTTCGGCCGGCAAGCGCTAACTTCGCATAGCAAAGATAGCGCAAAAGCCTGGAGCGCCAAAAGAAGAATCCATATTTTTCACGATTGGAGACAGGCTTTATCTTTAAAAGCCGACACGCGCTTACTCCGGCAAAACAAAAATAACAAAAAACCGTAGAACGATGAAGTCTGTACGTCCCAAAAAATTTCTTGGCCAGCATTTTCTCACCAACCAGTCAATCGCCCGTGCCATTGCCGACACGGTAGATGCCTGCCCTGACCTGCCCATACTGGAAGTAGGCCCCGGCATGGGAGTACTCACTCAATATCTGCTGACCAAGTCGCGCCCCGTCAAAGTTGTGGAAATCGATTTTGAAAGCGTGGCCTACCTGCGCCAGAATTTCCCGCAGATGGAAGAACAAATCATTGAGGACGATTTCCTGAAGATGCACCTCGACCGCGTTTTCAACGGACAATCTTTCGTCCTTACCGGAAACTACCCTTACAACATCAGCAGTCAGATTTTTTTCAAGATGCTTGAATTCAAGGACATCATCCCCTGTTGTACCGGAATGATACAAAAAGAAGTGGCCGAACGCATGGCTGCAGCTCCGGGCAGCAAAACCTACGGTATTCTGAGTGTGCTGTTACAGGCATGGTACGACGTGGAATATCTCTTCACGGTTGAACCGGGCGCATTCAACCCGCCCCCCAAAGTAAAGAGCGCAGTAATCCGTCTGACACGCAACCAGACTACGGATCTGGGCTGCAATGAATCATTATTCCGCCGCGTAGTAAAAACAACATTCAACCAACGGCGGAAGATGATGCGCGGCTCACTCAAGCCCCTGCTAAGCCAACTCGACAACGAGCGGAATTTCACCGGAACACACCAGGAATTCCTTGCACAACCGCTGCTCATGAAACGTCCGGAGCAACTTTCTGTAAATCAATTCGTTGAACTCACAAATGCCGTTGATTTGGAAGTTAAATAGAAGTTAATAAAAATATATGTTTGCTTAATATATTCAAAAATGTCCTTTTTTTCAACTATAAAATAGCGCATTTATAAAAAATGCTTTTTACCTTTGTAGAACATGAAGATAGCGCAACAGCAAATATTTTTGCTATGTGCTATTTTCATGTCAACAAAACTAAGCTAGATCTGCACAAGTAAGTGAATGATTGTAATTTTTTCTCCTTCGTTGTGAAACGAGGGAGTTTTTTTATGCCTTTTACTTGCCTTTTTTCCGAAACCCGCATCTTCCCTGTTAAACATTATAAAATAAAGAACCGGCTATTCCATTTTTAGTACTTTTGTGAAACTTGGGAACTATGAGACACCTTTATGCTCCCTGCTCCTCTATCAGGAAGATATCCGACATTTTTTCGTAACCATAAATCTAAATTCCTCGTATGCCCTGTATTCTGTTTCATTTCATACAGCATTTGTTACGCCCCTGCAGAACAAGCCGAATCTGCTGCATCATGCTTTTTTGCGGTCTGCTGGCTGCGAACTGCTATGCCAAAGAAAGCCGAACTACCTACCAGCTCAATACCGACTGGGCCTTTTTTCGTGGTGACGTTCCGCACGGAGAAGCCACTGATTTCAACGACCGCCACTGGATTCCCGTGGTTATTCCCCACATCATGCAACTTGAAAAAAAACATTGTGGCGGAAATACCATTTACGACGGCATAGGATGGTACAGACGTTATTTCAAGCTTCCTGCAAATGCCAAAGACAAACGCATCGCTCTGTCGTTTGAGGGAGTAATGACCAACTGCGAAATTTTTGTCAACGGTCAGAAAGTGACCAACCATCATGGCGGATACGTAGGGTTTACCGTCGACATTACTCCTTACGTCCTACCGGAAAACAATGTGCTGGCTGTAAAAGTTTCGGCGGAATATGATCCGTTTACTCCGCCGGGAAAGCCCCAGCAAAATCTGGACTTTTATTATTACAGCGGAATCTACCGGGATGTCAGGCTTGTTGTGACCGACAAGCTGCACTTTACCGATGAGTTGGAAGAGGACGAAGTGGCCGGAGGAGGTGTATTTGTCACCTATCCGCAGGTATCCACACAAAAAGCCGTCGTACATGTCAAGGCGCAAATCTGCAACGACCATTCCTATCCGGTCAGTGCCACATTTTACGCCCGTCTGAAAGCTCCTAAAAACAGACGGACAGTCAGCATGGAACAAACGGAAATCCGCCTGGAGCCGCACGCCAAGACGTCCGTCGAAATTGACCTGCCCGTGACGAATCCACAATTATGGCACCCCGACCATCCCAACCTTTACAGCCTGGAATGTACGGTCACGGATGGAGAAAAATCCACTGACTGCCTGAGCGAAGACATCGGCATCCGAACCATAAAATATACAGCTGAAAAAGGACTTTACATCAACGGCGAACCTCTTTATCTGATTGGCGCCAACCGCCACCAGTCCTTTCCCTATGTAGGCGATGCCGCTTCCAATTCCATGCAGGAACGCGATGTCATCGACATCCGGCGTGGAGGCTACAATGCCGTCAGAGCCGCCCATTATCCTCACGACCCGGCCTTCCTTTCGGCCTGCGACCGGTATGGTCTGCTGGTTATTGAATGTATTCCCGGCTGGCAATACTACCACTCAAGCCCCGTTTTCTCCGACCGGCTGGAAGAGGTATGCCGCCGGATGATACGGCGCGACCGCAATCACCCGAGCATCATCATGTGGGAAACGGCCCTGAACGAAACGAGCTACCCCCTGAGCACCGTCAAACGTATTTACCAGACGGCACACGAGGAATACCCCGGTACGCAATTCTATACTTCGGGCGATTATTTCGGTCATGAAGAGACACTTCCCTATTATGATATTTTCTACAAACAGGTATCCCGCTTCCCTTCAGACGGAAATGTCATGAGCAACATGCCGGAAAATCTGATTGCCGTCAAGCCGTTGTTTACCCGCGAATGGGGTGACGGAGTCGGTGAAAAGCCACGCGTCAGCATCACCGAAAATGAATACGAGCAGACCCGGCAATGCCAATGCCGCATCCGCATGCTCAATGGCGAAGGCTACTTCGACTGGTGCATGCTTGACGCCAATCCCCATATGGGCGGACATTTCCTCTGGAGCTACAACGACTACGCGCGGGGTTCGGAAGAAGAAACCATGTATTCAGGAGTGGTAGACGTTGACCGCCGCCCCAAGTTCTGCTACTACATGATGCAAAGCATGCGCCCGTCACGTAAATCGCTGCCCGGTCTGTACGATGGCCCCATGGTTCACATTGCGTCGTTCAACGATTCGGCCGCCTACCCCTCATCCGTGCATCACATTATGGTATTCTCCAATTGCGACGAAGTCAGGCTGTATCGTAACCACCACCTTATCGGCAAACAGACCCGGGCTGAAAGAACCCGCCTGTATCCGTTTACCGTTGAAAAAGGTGGAAGCCCCATTTACGATTTTGATGCCGGACATTACGAACCGGGCACCTTGTATGCCGAAGGATGGATTGACGGAAAAATTGCCGCACGCCACACGGTACGCACGCCCGAGCGCCCCCATCATCTTGAAATTGAAATACCGCAACAATCGCTCCGTCCGGTTGCTGACGGTTCCGACATGATTCCCGTGTACATCAAGGTCTGCGACCGCAACGGCACCACAGTACCGTCATCCGACGCTACCATACACATAAAAGTGACCGGACAAGGAACTCTTATCGGCGACAGCATACCACGCATTGGCGTCAATCCGCAAAAGGCCGAAGGCGGTGTCGGATTTGTATTCGTACGCACCACAAAAAAAGCCGGGAAAATCCAAATCAGCGCCACCTCTCCCGGACTAACCCCCGACAGGACCGAATGCCGCTCGATTCCATTCAAGGGAAAATGGCTGCCCGACGGCGAGCATGCATCCTTTACAGGACACGAAGAAGACGGAGCAGTTGTCAAGCCTTCAGCCAAGGACAACGAAATGCTGAGCCGTCCCCAATGGAAGGGAGTCAAGATTACCGGTCCCGAGGGGGCAAAAGGCTACCCGATTGAACAAGCTATCGACCACGATGACTTCAGCTGGTGGATTGCGGCCGACAGCACATTGCCCCAAGTTGTCACACTCGAGCTGCCGCAAGCGGGCAAGGTGTCCGGCAGTCGCATACGTTTCCAGAAAGACAGTTCGTCCTATCTGCACAAAGTGGAAACGTCAACCGACGGACAACACTGGGACTTGCTCTACGAGCGTGAATGCACCGGATGGGATTTCAAGCCCGTCCGTGTGGACCGCACACTGAAATATTTCCGCATCACCTTTCTCCAGGCCACCGGAGGACATGCCGGACTGGCCGAAGTCACTCTGTACCAATAACCGATTTGTCAACACTATATCATGAAAAACAAAATCATTACTGTTTCCGTTTTCCTGCTTCTATGCCTTTCGCTACACGCCAGGAATCTGCGTGAAGAACTCAATTTTGATGCCGACTGGAGGTTTGCGCGCTACGGCCTGCAGCCCGACGGCTCCCGCCTTCCCGAACCACCGGCCATGGAATCGCCGGCTACCGACGACAGCCATTGGAAACTACTCAACCTGCCGCACGACTGGGCAATTGAGGGCCCTTTCCGTACCGACCTTGAGGGCTACACCGGCAAGCTGCCCTGGCGGGGCATAGGGTGGTATCGCAAGCACTTTGATGTGTCCGAAGAGGACAGGAACAAATGCTTTTACCTTGATTTTGACGGAGCCATGGCACATGCGGAAGTATGGCTCAACGGAAAGAAAATAGGATACCAGCCCTACGGATACATTTCCTTCCGGGTTGATCTTACGCCCTACATCCACTGGGGCGGGAAAAACACCATCGCCGTCAGACTGAACACCGAGAAGTGGGGTTCAAGATGGTATCCCGGAGCGGGTATTTACCGACACGTCCGCCTGGTCAAGACGTCCAGGCTTCATGTCGGACAATGGGGCGTATTTGTCACTACGCCCCAAGTCAGCCGGCAGCAGGCCACGGCAAAGGTACAAGTCAGCATACGCAACCGCCACCTGGCTGACTTCAGAGCTCAAG
>OGYL01003312.1_pt1 | contig 10550 bp, 14 predicted proteins | sample 1576541 | NCBI WGS metagenome assembly OGYL01 (sample SAMEA3541551, study PRJEB24748) | human gut metagenome | biome: human gut; feature: human-associated habitat; material: faeces | place: China | collected 2012 | reverse complement strand
GAGCCGCTTTTTGAAATGATTTCAAAAACCGAGTTTTGAACCCGTTTTTTGCAAAACAATATTAATTATCGTATCCCGCCGGAATGAAGCCGCGGACAAGTTCGGCGATCCTGTCGGGTTTTTCCTCATGAACAAGGTGCCCCGCATTGCGAATGACGGTGCACGAGCAGCTGCGCAGGGAGGAGCGGTATTCGTCAACTTCGCCTGCGGGGTGCCACTTGTCATCCTCTCCCCAAAGCAGCAGAACGGGAGCCTGAATTTCACGCAGAGATGAAATCAGCGCGTTTTCGTCAAACTCAGCCAAAGTTCGGCGAACGGCATAACGGCTTGAACTGTCCGCAACGGGCTTGAAATACTCCGCAGCATCGTGTTCGTTTATTACGGTATGGTCAAAGACGCATTCGTTAAGCATTTTTTTAACGGATTTAAGGTTATACATTCTGGAGGCAATTCCGCCGAACAGTCCGCTTTCCATCATTCGGACGGTGAGCGGCATTTCGCTCGTTACACCGCCGGGGCAGATTGCGACAATCTTTCCGACACGCTCAGGATGCTTGTGCGCAAGCTCAAGCGCGTACCCCGCACCGAAGGAAAAACCGAGAATATGCGCGGATTCGATTCCCATTGAATCCATGAAGCGCGCAAGACTTTCGGCATGGTCGCCGATGGTATAATCAAAGAAATCGGGTCTGTCCGAATAGCCGTGCCCCACAAGGTCAACGGCAATAACGCGGTAATACATTGCAAGCTTGTAGAACAGCCGGCGGAAGGTGTACAGGGACTGCCCTGCCGAATGAACCAAGATCAACGGCTCGCCCTTGCCGCTTTCCATATAATGAATTCTTGCCGTTTCATAGCGTGTTTCGATAACATGCACCGAGTTGCGCAGGCGCACCGCTTCCGAATCGGCAAATTCGCTGTTTTTGATTGCATCTTCAAGCTTTGCACGCGCCGTTTCAAGGCGGTTTTCGGCATTTCGGAGCTTTTCAACAGCGTTATCGTGTGCATTCTTTGCGGCCGAAACGTTCTTGTCCGCATTGCGAACGACAACATCTGCCGCATCAAAATCGGAACGCTTTGAATCGTAGTCGGCTTCGGCAGCATCGGTAAGTGCCTTTGCGTCGGCATAGATCTTTTTCTTTTCGGCGGCGCGCTCATTCGCTGTGTCAAGTGCGGTTTTGAGCCTTGCGGCTTCAACCTCGGCGGCTGCGGCGGCAGAACGGGCGGCGGTTTCGGCTTTTTCGGTTTCGACAATGCGCAGCTTTGCATTTTCAAGCTGTGCCGCAAGCGCGTCAAGCGTTGCGTTTTTGCCTGCAAGCGCAGCTTTTCTTCCGGTGCTTTCCTCATTCATTGCAGCGGTTTGCGCCTTTGCCGTGTCGTATTCATGTCGTGCGGAACGCAGTTTTTCGTCGTTTTCGGCAACGCAGCGTTCACATTCGGTCAGTTTTTCGCGAAGTGCGGCGCACTCCGACGCAAGTGCGGAATGCTCCGAGGTCTGCTGCTTTTCGGTCTCCGCCGCAGCATCGGCTTTTGTCTTTGCGGCATTGACTTTCTGCATTGCCGCGTCCTTATCCGCGCCTTTTTTTCCGTTTGCGGCGGTTTTAAGCGCATCGAGCTGCTGAGTCAGCGCGGTTCGGTCGCTTTTTGTTTTCTGAAGATCGCGGCCGAGCTTTGCAAGGCTTCGTTCGGCATCCGCAATCTGTTTTTCAAGCGCGCGCTTTTCGCCCGCAAGGCGCACCGCCTCGGCGTTCAGTTCCGCAACAATACTTGCTTTTTCGCTCTCTGCTTTTCGAAATTCCTCCGATTCGCGGTCGGTTTTCGCGGCAAGCACTTCCGTCTGTGCGCTGTCGTTTCGAAGCTCTTCAAGCTGCTTATGAAGGCGCATTTCGGTTTCAACGGCATTTCGGTGCGCTGTTTCGGCGTTCTCAAGCGCGGCGCGGCAGCCTGCGGCAGCGGTGTGGGCGGCGTTGCTGTCCGTCTCCGCCTTGCGCAGAGCCTTTTCAAACTCGGAATACACGGCATAGCAGCGGTCGCTCTCCGCCTTGCGCTGGTTAAAAAGGCTTTGCGCAGCTGCGGCAATGCCGTTCTTTTCGTCGTATTCGGGCGTCAGCGCACTTCGGCGGCTTTGCCTTTCGCGCAATTCTTTTTCGGCAGCGCGCTCATCCCTGTGTGCATCCGAAAGGGCCTCTTCGGCGGATTGTGCGGCGCGTTTCGCGCTTTCCCGTGCATTTGCAAGATCACGCGCCCTGCGCTTTGCGCTTTCGGCAGCGGCAGTATCGCGATGAACGGTGCGAACCTCCTCTCTGCGAACCGGCAGCTCGCTGGGAAGGGTAACATTGACAAATTCTCCGGTATGCTCGGAGTTGATGAATTTTTTAACTTCCAATGAAAGACTCACGGCTGTGACAATCCTTTCTGTATCAGGTCATAATCAGGTCATATCTGTTCCGCACAGAGGGCACGCACCGGCAGAACTGTCGATTCGTGCGGCATTTCACGCGGAAAGCGGCAAAAACCCCGCTTTTCGGCGGTGAAACATGAAAAATCTGCCCCCTTTGCAGGTATTCTGTCTCTTTATTGTATTTTACACGAGGAAGCGCGGCTATGCAAGCAAAAATTTCGCATTTTTGCGGTTCGCCGTCCGCCGCTCACTGTTCCCCGCCCGCCGTATACAGCTCCACGCAGTTTTCGCCGTCGATTTCTTCAAGGCGAACGGAAATTATCTCGTTTTTTGCCGTCGGAATGTTTTTTCCGACAAAATTCGGGCGAATCGGAAGCTCCGAATGCCCCCTGTCGATAAGCACCGCAAGCTGAACCCGCGCCGGACGACCCAAAGCCATTACCGCATCGAGCGCAGCCCTTGCCGTTCGGCAGGTATAAATAACATCATCCACAAGGATAACCGTTTTTCCGATAAGCGAAAAATCCACTTCCGTCGTGCTTACCACGGGGTCGGGCGCAACAGTCGAAAGATCGTCGCGGTAAAGGGTTATGTCAAGTTCGCCGACGGGAATTTTTGCGCCGGTTATCCTTTCGATGTTTTCCGCAAGGCGGAACGCAAGCGGAACGCCGCGAGTGCGGATCCCGACAAGACATATGCCGTCCGTGCCGTGGTTTTTTTCGATTATCTGATGTGCCATCCGAACAAGCGTTCTGCCGATGTCATCTTCCGAAAGCAATTTTGCCTTAAATATCATATCGCTGCCGTCCTGTTCTCGCTGCCGTCCTGTTCGCAATTCGAAATCAATCTCCGTCTTCCGGTTCCCGATTTTTGATTTTCATCCCGGCCCCCGGTTTCTCATTCTTTCACTCGGCGCCGCTGGAGCGTATGGCGAAAGAGGGCGAGGCCGGCCGCAAAAAGCTGGGCCAGATCACCCGCTTTGTGACCGTTGCTCTGGGTCTGCTGCTGGGCGTGGCGTACTACTTCATGGTGAAGAACAAGTACGGCGCGTTGGTGACCGAAGCCAAGAGCGGTTTTGGTCTGTGGTTTGCCGCCATCGTGATTATCCTCTGCTTCACCGCGGGCGCATCTTTGATGATGTGGCTGGGCGAGCAGATCAACGAAAAAGGCATCGGCAACGGCATCTCGATTTTGCTGTTTGCCGGTATCCTGTCCCGCGTTCCGACCGGTGCCACCTATCTGTGGCAGCTGTTCTATGAGGCGGGCATCAAACAGGTCCAGTCGGATTCCAGCGCGGTGAAATACATCATTCTGGTTCCGGTCATCCTGATCCTGTTTGTGGCGATCATCGGGTTCATCGTGTTTATGAGCGACGCCGAGCGTCGTATCCCGGTGCAGTACGCCAAACGCGTGGTTGGCCGCAAAATGTATGGTGGTCAAAACACCTACATCCCGATCAAGGTCAATATGTCCGGCGTTATGCCGATCATCTTGGCATCCTCGATCGTGTCGCTGCCGTCCATCATCATGAGCTTTACCGGCACGCCCACCAAAGGGTTCTGGGCGTGGGTGGCCAATGTTTCCAAACAGTCCAGCCCGGTATATCTGGTGCTGTTGTTCCTGCTGATCATCGGTTTCGCATTTTTCTATGTGACCATTCAGTATGATCCGCTGGAAATGGCCAACAACCTCCGCAAAAACTCGGGCGCCATTCCGGGCTATCGTCCGGGCAAGGCGACGGTGGACTACATTAAGCGTGTCCTGTCCAAGGTCACCTTTATCGGTTCGCTGTTCCTCGGCGTGATCGCTGTATTCCCCGGCGTGTTCGGTGCGATCAGCGGCATCTATGGCTTGACCCTCGGCGGCACCTCCCTGATGATCGTGGTGGGCGTCGCGCTGGAAACCACCCAGCAGATCGAGAGCCAGATGATGATGCGCCATTACAAAGGGTTCCTGGAGTAATCCCGGTTTCGTCTGTAAATGTATATGAGTCGGCGTCGGGAGGACGCACCCGCGTTCTCCCGACCCGCAGATGAAAAGGAGGAATCATTCGGTGAAACTCATTCTCCTCGGCGCCCCCGGCGCCGGAAAAGGCACGCAAGCTGAAGTGATCAGCGAGCACCTGCATATTCCCACTATCTCCACGGGTAATATTATCCGTGAAGCGCTGAAAAGCGGCACAGCGATGGGGCTGAAAGCCAAAGAATTTATCGAAGCCGGCAAGCTGGTGCCGGACGATGTCGTGATCGGCATCATCCAGGACCGTTTGGCACAGCCGGATTGCCAGCATGGCTTTATTCTGGACGGTTTTCCCCGCACCATCCCGCAGGCCGAGGCGCTTGACCGTATGGGCGTCGTGATCGACCGCGTCATTGATATTGAAGTGGACGATGATGTGATTGCCCAGCGTGTATCGGGCCGCCGTGTTTGCCAGGGTTGCGGCGCTTCCTACCATGTCGACTACAAACAGCCGGCACAGGAGGGCGTGTGCGACCGGTGTGGCGACACCCTTGTTCAGCGCAAGGACGACCATCCGGATACCGTAAAAGAACGCTTGCAGGTCTATCATGAGCAGACCGAGCCGCTGAAGCACTACTATTCGCAGCAAGGAAAGCTTTATGTCGTCGAGGGACAGGAAGAGGTCGCGGATACCACCCGGCTGACCCTGGCCGCAGTTGAGGCGTAAACATGATCGAGATCAAAAACAGCCGGGAGCTGGCCGCGATGAAAGAGGCCTGCATCATCTCGGCGCGAGCGCTCAAACTCGCAGGCGAGGCGGTTGAGCCCGGTGTCACCACCGAGGAAATTGACCGTGTGGTGCGCCGCTATATCGAAAGCCAGGGCGCCAAGCCCTCGTTCCTCGGTTACGGCGGATTTCCTGCCAGCGCCTGCATCTCGGTAAACGAGACAGTTATCCACGGCATACCCGACAAACGCAAAATCAAGGCGGGCGATATCGTCAGCGTTGATGTGGGAGCGTTTTTTAACGGCTATCACGGCGACAATGCCGCCACCTTCCCCGCCGGGGACGTGTCCAAAGAGGCGCAAGTCCTGATGGATGCCACCCGCGAAGGCCTGTACGAAGGCATCAAAGCGGCGGTGGCGGGCAATCGCATCGGCGATATTGGCGCCGCGGTGCAGCGGTATGTCGAGGTGCGTGGTTACTCGGTTGTACGGCAATTCGTCGGCCACGGAGTAGGCACGGACCTGCACCAGGATCCCAGCGTACCCAATTTCGGAACACCCGGACGCGGGCCGCGGCTGCTGCCCGGCATGACCATCGCGATCGAACCGATGATCAACGCGGGCACGCCGGATGTGCGCATTCTCAAAGACGGTTGGACGACCGTTACGACGGATGGCAAGTTGTCCGCGCATTTTGAACACACGATAGCGATCACTCCTGACGGCCCCGTCATTATGACGCTTCCGTAAGGAGGGTTCCCATGCTGCAAACAGGCTCTGTGGTGATCTCCACAGCCGGTAAAGATCGGGATGGCTTTTTGGTCGTCGTCCGCACGGACGGCGGCGTATGGGTGGCGGACGGTCGGCATCGCCGACTGGAAACCCCCAAGCGCAAAAATCCGCGCCATCTGCGGCTGACGCCTTACCGGGTGGAGGCATCGTCCATGGCCACCAATCGCGAGCTGCGCCGCGCCCTGACCGCGTGTCGGCAGGCAGCGGATGCCAGCGAGGTGTGACCGCTCCCCTTGCGGGACGGCACGATCATTGATGGAGGTTATCAAATGTCCAAAGCGGATGTTATCGAATTGGAAGGTACCGTAGTGGAGGCTCTGCCCAACGCAACCTTTCAGGTAGAGCTGCAAAACGGCCATCAGATCCTGGCTCATATCTCCGGCAAGCTGCGGATGAACTACATTCGTATTCTGCCCGGTGATAAGGTCACGGTGGAAATGTCCCCGTATGACCTGACCAAAGGCCGGATCACTTGGCGCACGAAATAAACGCGATTCGCTCGGTTGCAGAGCGGATCTATCGTATCCAAAAGTCGCGCATAGCGCAAGGAGGGATCGTATGAAAGTCAGACCTTCTGTGAAGAAAATTTGCGAAAAGTGCAAGATTATCAAACGCAAAGGCCGCGTGATGGTCATTTGCGAAAACCCGAAACACAAGCAGCGCCAGGGCTAAGGCGCAATGAATTCTATGTGCCACCGGCACAGCTTGAAAGGAAGGATAATTTATGGCGCGTATAGCTGGTGTTGACCTGCCTAGAGATAAGCGTGTTGAAATCGGCCTGACCTACATCTATGGTCTGGGTCGCAAATCTGCCTCGGACATCCTCGCCGCCACCGGTGTCAATCCCGACACTCGTGTCCGCGACCTGACGGAGGAAGAAATCTCCAAACTGCGTGAGTACATTGACCACAACTACACGGTGGAAGGCGACCTGCGCCGCGATGTCGCGTTTGATATCAAACGCCTGATCGAAATCGGCAGCTATCGGGGCCTGCGTCACCGCAAAGGTTTGCCGGTGCGTGGTCAGCGTTCCAAGACCAACGCCCGTACCCGCAAAGGCCCGAAAAAGACGATCGCTAACAAGAAGAAGTAAGCAGGAGGGATTAGAATGGCTGCTGCAAAAACTACCGCGCGCAAGGGTACTACCACCCGTCGCCGCAGAGAACGCAAGAATGTTGAGCGTGGCGCTGCTCATATCCAGGCCACCTTTAACAATACCATCGTGACCATCACCGATACGCAGGGCAACGCGTTGTCCTGGGCGAGCGCCGGTGAGCTGGGCTTCCGCGGTTCGCGGAAATCCACTCCCTTCGCGGCGCAGACCGCTGCCGAAACCGCTGCCAAAGCGGCTATGGAGCATGGTCTGAAGAGCGTTGATGTGTACGTCAAAGGCCCGGGCGCCGGCCGCGAAGCCGCGATCCGCGCTCTGCAGGCCGCCGGACTCGAGGTCAGCTTGATCAAAGACGTGACCCCGGTTCCCCACAACGGATGCCGTCCTCCCAAGAGAAGACGCGTGTAATTCAGGAGGTGTAACACATGGCAAGATATACCGGTGCGGTGTGCCGTCAGTGCCGCCGCGAAGGACAAAAACTGTTTTTGAAGGGCGAGCGCTGCTACACCAGCAAATGCTCGGTTGATAAACGCTCTTACGCTCCCGGCCAGCATGGTCAGGCGCGCAACCGTAAAGCCTCCGAATACGGCAAGCAGCTGCGTACCAAGCAGATCGCCCGCCGCTATTACGGTGTGCTGGAAGGCCAGTTCCGCCACTATTTCGAGATGGCTGAAAAAATGCAGGGCGTGACCGGTGAAAACCTGCTCCGCATTTTGGAATCTCGTCTGGATAACGTGGTGTACCGTCTGGGCTTGGCGTCCTCTCGTGCGCAGGCTCGTCAGCTGGTCACCCAGGGCCATTTCCTGGTCAACGGCCGCAAGGTCAACATTCCTTCGTTCCTGACCAAGGTCGGTCAGACCATCACCGTCAAAGACGGCAGCCGTCAGCTGGGTCTGATCAAAGAGATCGTGGAGAAAAACAGCGGTCGCGCTGTGCCGAAGTGGTTGGAAGTGAATCGCGAAACCATGGAAGCCAAGATCGTTGCTGTGCCTGAGCGTGAGGACATCGATCTCGATATCGAAGAAACCCTGATCGTCGAGTTGTATTCGAAATAATCGACTCATTTGACGAGATTTGACCGCAACCAAACAAGGAAGAGCCGCTGCCGCAATGGGCGCGGCGGCTTCTTCCGAATCCATAAGGAGGGTTTTGCATGATTGAGATTGAAAAGCCCCGCATCGAAGCGCTCGACCTCGCCGAAGACGGCACCTACGGCAAATTTGTCGTGGAGCCGCTGGAACGCGGCTACGGTACGACTCTGGGCAACAGCCTGCGTCGTGTACTGCTGTCGTCCCTGCCCGGCGTGGCGGTAACCTCCATTAAGATCGACGGTGTCCTGCATGAGTTCTCCACGGTGGAGGGCGTCAAAGAAGATGTCACGGAGATCGTTCTTAATATCAAGGGCTTAGTCGTGAAAATCAACGGCGAAGGCCCGAAGGTGGTCTATATCGAAGCCGAAGGTCCCGGAGAGGTCACTGCCGGCTCCATCAAATGCGACAGCGAAGTGGAAATCCTGCAGCCGGATATGCATATTGCGACTCTGGGCGAGGGCGCGAAGCTGTTCATGGAGATCACCCTGGACAAAGGCCGCGGCTATGTGCCGGCGGAACGCAACAAACAGCTGATGGCGCCGGTGATCGGCGTTATTCCGGTGGATTCGATCTATACGCCGGTGATCAAAGTGAACTACACGGTGGAAAACACCCGTGTGGGTCAGATCACCGACTATGATAAGCTGACGCTGGAGCTGTGGACCAACGGTACCATTTCCGCGCAGGAAGCGGTGTCGCTGGCGGCAAAGGTGCTCACCGAGCATTTGAACCTGTTTGTCGATCTGTCGGGCGAAGCCTATACCGGCGATTCCATTATGGTGGAAAAGGACGACAAGGGCAAAGAAAAAGTTCTCGAAATGACCATCGAAGAGCTGGATCTGTCGGTCCGGTCGTTCAACTGCCTCAAGCGCGCGGGTATCAACACGGTCGAGGACCTCATCAACAAGAGCGAAGAAGATATGATGAAGGTTCGCAACCTGGGCCGCAAATCGCTTGAAGAAGTGATCAACAAGCTGGCGTCGTTAGGCTTTAGCTTGTACGAAGAAGAGGAATAATTCTTTTATCGGTACGGCAAAAGCCGTGCGTATTCAGGACAAAAGGAGTGAATTCAAATGCCCGGAACCAGAAAACTCGGTCGCCCCACCGCTTCGCGTATGGCGATGCTGAGAGCTATGGTCACCTTCCTGCTTGAGAAGGGCCGCATTGAAACCACCGTTACGCGCGCCAAAGAAGTGCGCTCCATGACGGAAAAAATGATCACCATCGCGAAAGAGCCTACCCTGGCGAACAAACGACTGGTGTACGCGTTCGTGACCAAAGAGAGCGTTGCGAAGAAGCTGTTTGATGAGATTGCGCCGCAGTATGCGGATCGCAAAGGCGGCTACACCCGCATCATCAAAACCGGCGCTCGCCGCGGCGATGCCGCCGAAATGGCGATCATCGAGCTGGTGAAATAAGCGAAGTCTAAACTGCAAAAACGCCCTTTCCCATGGCTTCTGCTATGGGAAAGGGCGTTTTTTCGCGCCGCCACTTCAGGTTGCACCGGAAAATTTGCCCGCGCAACCTGAAGTTGATGGACAAATACCCCCATCTGCCTGTATAATAGGGCTGAAAAACGGAGAAAGGGAGGGCTTGCCATGGCAACCATCCGCTGCCGGTCCTGCGGCCGCATATACGATTACAACAAACAGGACATGTGCCCCAAGTGCGGCGCCTATAACCGTCCGCCTCGGCAGGAATGGGTGGACGCGGAGGGCACTGTCCACTACGCCGGGCAGGAGAAGGAGTGCTATGAGGAGAAGGTCTGCTACGAGGAGCAGACCCGCCGCCCCAAGCCCTACATCCGGCAGCATGTGCCGAAAAAGGGGATAATAGGCGCGGTGATCGCCGTGATCGTCATTATAATACAGCTGAATCTGGTGCGCGGCTGCGTGGCCAATGATTTCGGCAGCATCTTCGGCGGTAAGGAGGAGCTGACGCCCAACTACGGCTGGGAGCAGGAAGCACCCGCCGAGGAGATCGAGTCCACAGCGCGGGAGTACGCGGAGCTGGGCGCGGTGTTTACGTTGGGAGAGGACGAGGATGACTTCACCACCGTGAACGATGTGTGGATGGATGACAATGATCGGCTCCCCGTCATCGTGACGCAGGAGGAGACATACCAGTCGTTCCCCAACCTGTGCAGCATGGACAGTGACGGAAACGAGAACTGGCTCTGGCTGGAGGATATAAAGGACACGGATAAGGGCGAGTACACGTTTGAGTGCGTATATGACCTGTCGTATGCGCCCCACGACAATATGTGGCTGGTGTTCTATGGCGTAGACAGAGAAGTGTGGATGGGCATCGAACCGACAATATAAAACAAGACGGCCGTATGGCCGTCTCATTTTGCTGACAAATGGCGTTGATTTTGCTACAATTCGCGCGTGAGACGCGAAAAGCGGCGGCTGTTTTTATATCTCAGAACTTATCCTTATTGAATATCCGCAGGATCTCGTCGAAGGAC
>OGYL01003311.1_pt1 | contig 10553 bp, 12 predicted proteins | sample 1576541 | NCBI WGS metagenome assembly OGYL01 (sample SAMEA3541551, study PRJEB24748) | human gut metagenome | biome: human gut; feature: human-associated habitat; material: faeces | place: China | collected 2012 | reverse complement strand
CAGCATACTGAGCATGGGCTTTTTTCTCCTGTCATCCGTGTAATGCACGGAAAGGACGATTTATTGCACGGGATTTTTTGTTTTTATGATTCTGTTTCTTTCGCCTCATCGAACTGCAGCATTCTGTGATCCTCCGTCAGCACCTTCATCTGACTGATGGCAATGGCATTGAGCTTCGCCAGGCGCTCCGTCTGCGGGATTCCTTCGTTGATGAACACTGCATACAAATCACATAATCCCTGAGACCGGTATAGGTAGACTTGTCCAGTGAAGCAAGAAAGGCTTGCAGCTTGTCCACGGGAAGAGGCTTGATGTTTCCATCGTCCCGCCGCTTATGGAGCTTATGAACCTTGATAGGATTCTTCCCGATGAGTTCTTGCTCAAGCGCCCAATTCAGAAATGCGTTGATGGTCTGGAACGGTTTATTATAGCGGGCAGGGGAGGTGTCGGGGATTGCGGCAAAAAATGTCAGCACATCGCTTTCGAGCAGGGGATAGTCTAAGCTGTTGTGGCTGTCGGCTAAGAACCGAGCGAGGCAATTTCGGTAGTCCTTCATCGTTTCTTCGCCTGTGTGCTGTGATTCCTTGACCAGCAGAAATTTTTGCATCGCGGTTTTCAAATCCATGGGCTTTGGCTTCATTTTGACCATTCTCATCGTGTCCTCCAAAGAGCAGACCCTTTCCCCTAAACGGGTATTTCGGGCAATTTTCAGAGAAAAACCAAGATTTAGAGAACATGAAAATGCAACTAATTTTATATAAAAAGAAAGGATTTCAAACATTTTTGCTTGAAATCCTGACTTCTGTCAGGCGGCTTCAATTCGGATATTTTCTTTCTGACATTTTGAATCTATGTACATTGCTGATATATAGGATAGTTCAACTCACCATCTCGAAAGTGAATTTTATCGACATCTTCAGCTAATATAGGGACAGCAATATCCCGTATAGAACCTATGTCCAACGTAATTGCTCCTGGGTTATCTGCTTTGAATGCAATCCTGAACTCGTTTTGATATCCGAATCGTGTCACATCTTTTTTAAACGGATTCCATTCATTAATTCCAGGTTGCATATCAACATAATCTACAAAGCCCATATAACAAGAGTAATACTCTGGTTTAGCTACAAATGCTCTGGATATCCTATCAAAAAATTCGGCTCGATTTAGAATCATGACACCGTAATTTCCAAATTCTTCTTTCATATTTGAAGGAAATTCTTGAATAAGGGATTTCTCAACATCAATAAAAGAGGTGTAGAAGCAAATGATTTTCACTTTTCTATTTTCGGCCGCTGAATAATAGTGGACAGTACTGGGCTTATACTCCTTCGGGTTTTGGGAATAATCCCGCTGAACGAGGAAAGCTTTTCCATTAAAAAGCTCAATGTTCAAAGATTGATAATTAGGATTACTATAATTCTCAACCAATGATTTTCCTTCAGCTAAATCGCCCTGCCCCGGATTCTCACATTTTGCAAACCAGTCAATCTCATTAAAATAGAGCTTACCATTAAGGATATCTTGTTGACGTTGAAATTTTGATGTGAATTTCATAAAAAAATAGTTATTGTAAGGATCTGCGTATTTAGGCAATGCAATATCTATGACATACTCCCCCGTTCTCCTTTGATATCTCCTTTAACTGCATATTTTTGTTTTTATCTTATGCCATTATCTTCTTTTTTAGGTAGCACACCAACTTGTTTAAACTCATCAATACGATGATCTCCTACAAGTGATTGCATCATCTGTTTTGCGCTGGCATTCAATCGGAGAAGTCTATCGCCTTGAGGGACACCTTGGCGAATCAACTCCGCATTGATACTTTCGAGGTTTGCAAGGACAATCAACTGTTGGAGGCTTGCTTCGTCCCGAATATTTCCCTTGGAGTCCGAATGTGTTTGTCGCCACTCTTTTGCCGTAATACCGAACAGGGCAACGTTTAGCACATCCGCTTCATTGGCATAGGTGAAACTCTGACGCTGCGGTGTCACATCTGGCGGGATTAGTACATCTTTGATTGCATCCGTGTGAATACGGTAATTGATTTTCGCAAGTGTCCGATTTAAGTTCCATCCCAGCGCAAGACGGCTATTTTCATCATTCTTCAGGCGCTGATAGTCCTTGATGATATACAGCTTGAATTCTGCGGAGATCCAAGAAGCGAATTCAAATGCAATGTCCTTCTGTGCAAATGTTCCGCCATAACGCCCTGCCTTGGAGATAATGCCGATTGCTCCAGTAGCGTCGATCCATTTCTTCGGGGACATGGTGAAAGCGTTCGAGCCCGCCTGTGTTCTAAACCCGTCGAATTCGACGGGTTTAAATTCCGGGTTATTGAGTTGTTCCCACAGTCCAAGAAATTCGATCGTGTCACGATTGCGCATCCAGTTTTTAATTACATCATCTGGTGCATCGCTCTTATAGCGTGCAATATCTGTCAGGGAAATGTAGTCATCGCTGTCACCACTGGAAAGCACTGCGATGTCGGTGCCTTTGGCATGAATGTTATCTCTGAACTTCTTCGATGTAGGCATTTATTGCACCTCATTTCTTACAATTGAATCCAGCAATCCCTGGCACCCCGCCAGCACATCCTGCCAAGTGGCCTCGAAATCGCCGGTGTACCACGGGTCGGCTACATCGCGGGACTGCTTGGTGTAGTCCATCAGGAGGTGCAGCTTGCCAGAGAAATCGCCGCCGCAGATGCAGTGCATATTCCGCAGGTTTGCGCTGTCCATGCCAATCAGCAGGTCGTACTTGTCGTAATCCTGATTGGTGAGCTGCCGCGCCGCGTGACCGTCGCAGGATATCCCGTGCTCCGCCAGCTTGCGCCGCGCCGGAGGATAGACCGGATTGCCGATCTCCTCTCGGCTGGTTGCCGCTGATTCGATATGGAACTGTGATGCCAGCCCAGCCTTTTTCACCAACTCCTTCATCACGAACTCCGCCATCGGGCTGCGGCAGATATTGCCGTGGCACACAAAGAGTATTTTCTTCATTGCTCTCACTCTCCTGAGACACTTCTTTTTCCTCAGTATAGCAGGAAAGCGCCTGATCGTCGAGAGAAGAATGCAGCCACGCCTGAGATTCTATGGCGGCCAGCAGTTTTGCTTTCTTCCAGCCGAAGTGCAGCACGGCTCGGATGTACCACGCCCGTTCCTCGTTGCTGCTGCACCGCTCTAAAATCGCCACATTCTGCGTCCAGCCGAGGTTCATCGCCAGCCGCATGATTTCAGGGGATTCCTCGTAGGCTGCGTAAAACGCCCGCATACGGCGCAGATTGCGGGGAGAAAAGCCCTCGGTTGCGGGATAGGTGTCTTGCAGGTATTCCGACGCCGCGACAGCGGCGCCTTTTTCGCTCCTGCCGCTGACCACTCGGCCGATCTCACAGTACAATTCCATCTGCGGGAGCTGCGCCGCCATAAGCGTGTCCAGTGTGGTGAACATGGTGACGTAATCTGTGGGTTTGCGAATGTTCATGGGCTTTCTCCTTTCCGGCGCGGCGCGCCTATTCAATGCTCAAAGCAGAGAAAAGCACGGCGGTGTCACCGTGTTTTTCTCTGCTTTGACCTGTTTCAGATGACTTGCACGATCTGCTCCCACAGCAGGATGTGCTTTTCGTCAATGGCTTTGTTGTCGTGATAATGGCCGAACAGCCAGTAGTGGTATTTTGCTCTTTCCCGCACCTCCTGCAAGAAGTCCGTGAGCCGGTCCGCCTCGTTGTGGCGGCTCCCCATGAGGGCGATGCTGGTGGGAGCGCAGTGGGTGATGATGTAGTCCACCTGCCAGCCGACCGCGTCGAGGTTTCGCCGTGCCTCGGTGTATTCTTCATCGGAGGGAAGCTCCTGCGCCCACCATGAGATGTGGTTGATGCGGTATCTCGCTCTTGGTTTGCGCTGGAGCATCGTGAGCCTTCGCTCAAAATCCGGGGTATCCGGCTCCAAAATTCCATCCTCGATGTCATGGCTTTTTGCACCGCCCATAGTGAAGAAGCGGTATCCTTCCAGCTCGTAAACCTGACCTCGCATCAGGTGCAGCACATGAGGGCGGATGCACTGGATCTTGCCGCTGTGCCATTCTTCCGTCAGGCATGCAGCTAAGGCATCGAAATTCTCATGGTTACCATCTACGAAGGCCACCGTGAAAGGTAAGCTCTCCAGCCAATTCAGGGTTTCATCATCGCGGCTGTCACCAAACCATACACCTCCGAAGTCGCCAGTGATGATGACCGTGTCATCCTTCGTCATGTTCGCTTGTTCCGGGAAGTTTTTTTGCTCGAACCTTGCAAAATTTCCGTGACAGTCGCCAGTCACATAAATCATATGAATTTCCTCCTCTTAGGTTGGTCTACGGTCTGTTCGATTTCTACGCCGTTGCGGAAGGTGGCCTTAATGCGGTTACCCGTCAGGACAGTGACCTTTTCCAGCATCTGATAGACTACCCCGTCGTCCCACTCTGTGATTCCCATGGTCACCGCGGTCATTGCCGAGGCTGCCGCATGGATACGGCGGCCGATCTGCTCCTGCTCCTTCCGGATGTTGAGGATAGCCACCTTGCGGCGCTTCAGTTCCTCCATCGTGGTGGAGATGGCACGGAACCGTTCGGCGTATTCGTCCGCGTCACCATTTGCCGCCTCTGCCAGAAGCATATCGAACTGCTTACCCAGCTCCGTGACCGCCCGGTCAATGTCTCCGAGGCTCATGCTCTCACCGGGAACCGGAGCCAATTCCTGCTCCATCGCATCCACAAGCTGGTCCGCCAGCACCTTGCGCCCCGACATGGATGCGTTGATGGCTGCCAGCACCGCCTGCTGGAGCGGTGTTTCATCCAGCGTCGGAGATTCTTTGCAGTATTTCTTGCCATAATCCAATCGGCTGCTGCAGCGCCACACGGCACGCTTCTCGCCGTGCTGCGTCCACACCACTCTGCGGTATGCCGTGCCGCACTCACCGCAGAACAGCAGACCGCTGAGCGCGTACTTGCTGCTGTAGCGGCTCATACCTGTGGGAGCGCTCTTTTTCGTGCCGCCGGTCTGGGCCCGACGCCGCGCCAATTCCATCTGAACCGCGTCGAACCGTTCTCGCGGGATGATGGCCTCATGGTGGTTCTGAATCAGATACATAGGCAGCTGTCCGGTATTTCGGATGACCTGCTTACTGATGCAGTCTCGAATGAAGGTCTTCTGGAGCAGGACGTCACCGCAGTATTTTTCATCAGAGAGGATCGTCCGCAGATTAGAGGTTGTCCATTCCGTCGTTCCTGCCGTATTCTTAAAGCCTCCTATTTCCAAGGATTCCTTGATATTGCGCAACGTCTGACCGGATAGGTACAGCTCGTAAATCTTTCGAACAGTCTCCGCTTGCTCTGCGTTGACCACCATCTCTCCGTCAGGCCCTTTTTCGTACCCCAGCAGGGTCTTATACTGGATGTTTGCCTTTCCCGTCCGCATCGCCTGATGCTTGCCCCATTTGACGCGGGAGGATATCCCTTCGCTTTCGGACTGTGCGAAGGCGCCGTGGATGGTGATGAGGAATTCGCTCTCCGGATAGATGGAGTTGATGTTCTGTTCCTCGAAGATGACCGGGATGCCCATGCTGCGCAGCTCGCGGGTATAGCTCAGAGTGTCCACGGTGTTGCGGGCGAAGCGGGATACCGATTTGGCGAGGATCATGTCGATCTTGCCCTTCCTGCACTGCCGGATCATGCGCAGGAAATCTTTGCGTTTGCAGGCGGAGGTACCGGTGATGCCCTCATCCGCGAAGATATCCACCATCGTCCACTCCGGATTTTTCATGATTTTTTCCATATAGTATGCTTTCTGGTTTTCGTAGCTGTTGAGCTGCTCGTCCTTTTTCGTGGACACTCGGCAGTATGCGGCTACCCGGAGATTTTTCTTCTTTTCCTGATCCTGCGGCGATTCCTCCTTTGCGGGAATCACGATGACCTTCGGTTCAGGGCGGGACTGCGTCATGTATCATCACACTCCTCTAAGACTTGATTGTTTTTCAGCAGGACTTTGACTGTCTTACTGTCATAGGTGATTTCTCGGATGCTCTGCCGCAGGAGGTTTGCGTCCAGCTCCCACAGCTTTGCCTGCGAACCGAAGATGTGGCGGAGCCGGTGTGATTCATATTCCTCCGTTTTGACACTCGCCAGCTTTAGGGATGCGACCTCCAAGGCTTTTTGCCGCGCGGTGTCCTCATCTACAGGTGGTGTCTGTAGCAGCGTGTCCAGTTCCAGCCGGCGTTGCCTGATGTCTTCCGTGGTGGGAACACCGGATGATTCTATCTTAATAAGTTGCGGATCATCGACCACCTGATTCAGTATCTTGAGGACTTTTCGTGCTACGCTGTCGGGTACGATGCCGCCGCACAGCTTGCGCAACTCCTTTTGCGCAGGTGTCTGCTTATACTCAGGGCGCATCTCTTTTCTGCGTTCCTGGGCAGCGTGGAATTGCTCCGTCGGGATGAGCGCGGGAAAATACTTCTCACCAATGTATCGGTTATCCTCTAAAATCCGTGCTACCATATTTTTGTTCCAAGGCTTGTCCCCATCGTAGGGAACAGACTCCGTCTGAAGCCGTTCGGCAAGCTGTTTGAAGGAGACTCCGGCGAGATATTGCAGGTAGATGCTCCGTACCGTTTCCGCCTCCTGCGGCTGCGGCACGATCTCACCAAACTCCATCTTGTAGCCGAATGGCTGTTTTCGTTTTCCCATCACCTTTGTGTCCTTTCTATTTTTTCTGTGACCTCCAACCCGTTGAGAAGCCGGATGCACAGTTTTTCATTGTTTATAACCACGATTTTCTCGATCAGGTCGCTGAATAACTGCTCATCGAAGTCATCCATCCAATCCGGTCCGCCTTCAAGCACATCCAGCATATCCTGTGTTTGCTGAATGGTGTGGTCCTCCTCAGATCGCAGGATGCGTTCCTTTTGGAGCTTCAGTTCTCGGCGGCGCTCCGCAAGCAGATTGCCGCGGGATATAAAAATGTCAGGATCGACAACGCCCTGCAGCTTGAGCTGGGTCAGAAGTCCTTCCTGACTGGCAATATCCGATATTTGTTTGTTGATCTCCACGATGTTTTCACTCCAGAGAAGACTGCCGGTTCTGATAGCATAGAGGTCAGAGATGAGCTGAGTGAGAACCTCGATGCCATAGTGTTTGAGTTTGTAGTACACTCGTAAGAAAGCCTGCGATACCTGTTCTTCCGGGACGGGGTTGAGCGGGCAATCATTTCCCTCGTCATGCTTGCAGCATACCCAATACCATTTGTGGTTGACCTGTTTTGCGCGAACTCTGGAACCACAAGCGCATCGCATTTGGCTGGATATCTCACTATGCTGCGATCCCTGTTCAGCCTTACGTTCACGGCGCAGTTTTTGTGCTTGATCAAATGTTTCTTGGGATATAATGGCATCATTGATAGCTTCTACAAAGTACTGCTTTTTTTCGCCATGATTTCTTTTTGATTTAAACGGAATGGCATCTGTCGTGTATCGTTTTTGAAGTAAAGCGTTTCCCGCATATCGCTCATTTTTCAGAATGTAGTCAATTAACTTATATTTCCAATCCAGGCCGAGCACATGACCATCATTCAGCCTTTGCGCAATTTCTCGGGAGTTCGCGCCGGAGAGGTATTCTTCAAATATTCTTCGGATAATAGCTGCTTCTTCGGGGATGATCTCAAGCTTACCGTCTACTCTCATGAAACCAAGAGGAGCCTGATAGGTATTGAATCGACCCTTGCTCATTTGCAGTTGGTAACTCCATCGCCGCCGATTGGAGATGGCTTCACTCTCTCGTTGGGCCAGCGCCGCGAACATGGCGATAAGGACTTCGCCGGATACCTGCGCTGTGTCGATGTTCTGCTCCTCGAAGTAGACGCTGACACCAAGCGCAGCCAGTTCCCGCACCGCTTCCAAGCTCTCTTTGGCGTTGCGGGCAAAGCGTGAGGATGACTTCACAAGGATGCGGTCAATACGCCCTTTCTGGCAATCTTCCATCATCCGCAGGAAGTCATCCCGCTTGTCTATGGACGTGCCGGTGATGCCCTGGTCGGCGTATATGTCCGCCAGCTCCCAATTAGGATCGTCTGTGATGAGTTTGGAGTAGTAGGCATTCTGCGCAGCAAAGGAGTGTTTTTGATCCTCAGAATTGGAACTAACGCGTGTATACGCTGCCACGCGGAGCTTCCGTGCGGTTTTCTGATTAGCTGCAGGGATCGTAATGACTCGCGGAGCCATAGCCAGAGAACCGTTGGTTTTCTCCTTGCCGCTCATTTGTTGCCACCTCCTGTCAGCAACACACAATACCATGAAGCATCCGCAATAGCTATACCTAAAAGCGAAGAAATCAAAGAGAAATAATGATGTCCGCGCCAAGCTGTACCATCAGTCGCGCGGCGATCTTTTTTGCCTCGCTGCCGCTGACCAGTCCCTGTTCCCGCAGACTGCGGAGCAGGGTGACGATGCCGAGATAATCTGCGTTTGGATTCATTCGAATTTCTCCTCTTACTTTGATTTAATTTGAATGATAATGAAAACTCCCAAGCCCACTTTTACAAATGGGTTTGGAAGTTTTCGTTATGATATTTCTTTTTTATGGGATGATCTCAATGCTGAAAACATCCGCGATGGATACACACTGTCGGTCCGTCATTTGGATCACCCCAGCGACCGCGTCGATCCGCTTGACCTCGCCGGTGATGCTCTGGTAGCTGCCGCCGTTCTTTCGCTCATCCGGCACAAAGTAGGTGATGGACACCGTTGGTCTGCCGGGAAGCAGTTCTTGAAGGTGCTGCAATTCTGCGTCGACGCGCGCAATCTCGCTCTCATCAAGCTCGATGCGCCGGTCCGTCAGCCGACCTGTTTCCGCGATGGCGGCGTGGTGGCCGGTGAGGGCGGCGAAAGGAGAAAACTGCGCTGCGCGGTCATACAGCGACATGCGCGGATGGTTCTGCGAGGTCGGATGCGGGAGGTCAATGATATCGTCGTATTTGCCGCTCATGCCTTGTGCCCTCCGATCTGGCCGTTGCGCTCTCGGGCGGTCGCGCCGTCTAAATAGCTCCCGCCGTTCAAAATGGCGTTCTTACCGAATTTTTTCTTGATACCCAGCATAGCCTCCTGAATTTTGCGCTCCCGCTCCAACTGAGTCGATTCCTCCTGCAGTCGTTGCTCCTGTACCTCGATATTATCGAACAGGTTAAACTGCACCGGAGCTTCCGGCTCCTGCTGTGCCGTATCTTCGCACACCAGCCGATTAGCTGTGATGGTAAGCCTGCGGATAGACAGCTTCGGGTTGACTTTTGCATTATAAACGCCAAGAACAGCGTCCGTGATGTTCCGAGCCGAAGATGTCTTTCTCGGCAGGCTTGCTGTTCCGTGGGTGTGCTTGGGGATCTTTCTGCCATAGCGGTCTGTCACGATCTCGCCGTGGTAACTGCCGCCTGCGGTGTTTTCAATGTCATATCCAACAGTCAGGGTCAACTGATCCGTCACCAGCTTCTTTTCCAGCAGATCCAGCGCGACGGCTTTCGCCATTTCCCGCACCACCAGCCGTGCTTTCTCAAAGGAATAGGGGCATTGCAAGACCTGTCCGGAGCAGATGCTGTTCGTTTCCGGCCGGTATGCTTTGATATCCTGCATCCGGCACGGCTCCCAGCCCCATGCGTGGTCGATGAGGAGTTCAGCGTTGATGCCGAACATCCGATAGAGCAGTTCTTCATTATAGTATTCGTTCGGCTTGCCGATAGAGCACCTTGCAACATCCCCCATGGTGTAGATGCCGATGGCTTCCAGCTTCTTTGCATAACCGCGCCCAACACGCCAGAAATCTGTCAGCGGGCGGTGCGCCCAAAGCTGCCTGCGGTAGCTCATTTCGTCAAGCTCCGCGATGCGGACGCCATTTTCATCCGGCGCGACATGCTTTGCCATGATGTCCATGGCGACCTTGCACAGATACAAATTCGTCCCGATCCCTGCGGTGGCGGTGATGCCGGTCTCACTTAGCACGTCCAGGATCATCCGCATGGCCAGCTCCCGGGCGGTCAAGCGGTAGGTTTTCAGATAGCGGGTGACCTCCATGAACACCTCGTCGATGGAATAGACGTGAATGTCCTCTGGGGCCACATATTTCAGGTAAATTTGATAGACCCGGGTACTGACCGCCATATAGCGGGCCATCCGGGGCCGGGCGATGATGTAGTCCATTCTCAATTCCGGCGATTTTTCCAATTCCTCCGCCAGAAAAGAAGCCCCGTTGAGGGTTCGATGGGGAGCGCGGCGCTCCCGCTGCAGATTGATCTCCCGCACCTTCTGCACCACCTCGAACAGCCGGGGCCGTCCCGGAATGCCATAGGCCTTCATGGAGGGGGAAACGGCCAGACAGATGGTCTTTTCCGTGCGGCTGGCGTCCGCCACCACCAAATGGGTCTTCAAAGGGTCCAGCCCGCGCTCCACACACTCCACCGAAGCGAAGAAGGACTTCAGGTCAATAGCCAGATAGACGTGCTCGTTCATGGGATACAGGCTCCTTTCCAACGGCCT
>OGYL01003307.1_pt1 | contig 10565 bp, 8 predicted proteins | sample 1576541 | NCBI WGS metagenome assembly OGYL01 (sample SAMEA3541551, study PRJEB24748) | human gut metagenome | biome: human gut; feature: human-associated habitat; material: faeces | place: China | collected 2012 | reverse complement strand
CCCCGCAGGCAGCCTGCCTGTTGTGTTTGTTGAGTTTGCCGGGCACGAGTGATACAATATCAGTTAGGAGTTAGGGGATAATTAGGAATTAGAAATGAGAAATTAGGAATTGGAGATGGGCCTTGCAGGGCGTGGTCACCCGACCACGCCGAAACCACGCCTTGGCACGCTTTGCAGATCCTGTGCCAAATCTTTCCCAATTTGTAGGGGACGGCGTCCTCGACGTCCCGGACGGGCGTAAAATTTATTGCACATTTGCAAAATAATTGGCCGTGTTGTCATTACCGCACCGTATGACAAGTCCTGCAGGAAATCTCATCACGGCATATGCAAATATGTCCCCGGAACGGTCAAGACCGTTCCCTACAGATTGTTTTTAGGGCTGTGGCAAATGATCTGTGTTCCTCCCCGGCAGGATGAGGTCATCCCGCCCTACAGATAATTTTACTGTTGTCTGCCGACAATAAAATCTTCCGTCCCATACCCCGCCCCACCTCAAATTCCTAATTTCTCATTGCTCATTTCTAATTCTCTCAACTCCTAACTCCTCCCTCCTAACTCCTGACTAACGAACGGAGGTCCTGCAATGTACGGGCATTTTATCCAGTTCACCATCCCCCAAATTGGCCAGGCCCTTGTGGCGGTGGTGCTGTATCTGAATTTTCTCAAACTGCCGTTTGTGGCCTGCTTTGCGGGGGTGCAGCCGGCGGTGTATCTGCTGCTGCCGCTGTTGCTGCTGGCCGTGATGTCCTGGATCGGGCGGGACCCGCTCGGCCCCGGCATGATTGTCAACTCCCATCTGACCGGGCTGTATATCGCCGGGGACGTTGTGGGCTTGCTGGCCCGTGCAATTGGCGGAACGGTGCAGGCACGTGCGGCATCCCTCCGCGCAGTTGATGGCAAGGGAGTCGTCGGGGCAGAATTCAAGATATTTGTCATACGACCGCAGAGCGGCGGCATATTTGCCGTCGGCATGTAGAGCCTGAGCCAGCATAAAGTGGGTCGTGCTGTCGGGATATTCATAGCGCAGCGCGTTTTGGAAAGCCGCCGATGCGCGCGCCGACATGTTGAGCAGCCTATAGCAACGTCCCATCTTGAACGCCACTTCTCCGCGTTGCGGACGCTCCTCCTTTTTCCGCAGTTTGTTGTAAACCTTTTTGTAAGTCACCGACGCGTCGTAGTACTCTCCCCGTTGAAACTGAGCGTCGGCTTCGGAAAGTTTGGGCGTGCGGCAGCCGGCAGCGACGGCTGTCAGCAGCAGACACACGATGATATATACGGCTTTCTTCATAATTAAAGTAACGTTTGCGCCCTCTGTTTTATTGCTTTTTCAGAGAGAAACTGATATGATTGCGCGAATAATTGAGTAACTTTGGTGGATAAAAACTCCAATATTGATAAGATGAAGATACTGCATACAGCCGATTGGCATTTAGGACAGTCGCTCTATGGCTTTGACCGCCTCGACGAGCAACGCCGGTTTCTTGGGCAATTGTGCGAAGTGGTGGCTGAGGAACGTCCAGACGCGATGGTCGTGGCTGGCGACGTGTTCGACATATCAATGCCGTCGGCAGCGGCTCAGCGCGCCTATGCCGAAGGGCTGCTCGCAATCCATGCCGCCGTCCCCGAGATGGTCATAGTCATTGTTGCCGGCAATCACGACAGCGCCTCGCGTCTTGAGATATACCGCAACCTTTGGCGGTCGCACAACGTGTTTGTCATCGGCACTTTGCGCCGTCTTGCAGACAATAGCGCCGACTATTCAGCGCATGTCGTCCCCGTGCCTGGCAAAGGCTATATAGCCGCAGTGCCCTATGTCTATCCCCACAATTTTCCGCCAGCCGGCGGCGACCGCCAGCAAGCGTTTTTTCAAGGCTTGGAGAAGGCTGTGGGTGAAATGAATGCCGATGGGCTGCCAACTGTGCTGGCGGCGCATCTGGCGGTGCTTGGGTGCGACCTGACGGGACACCGCCGCATGCAGAATGACTCGCTCGGCACGGTCGATTATGTCGACCTTCCGACGCTCGGCACCGCATACGATTATATTGCATTGGGACATATCCACCATCCCCAAACGCTGCGTGGAAGCGACGGTAGGGCGGCTTACAGCGGTTCGCCGATTGCTGTGGGGTTTGACGAGCGTTATCAGCACGGAGTTGTGATAGTCGACCTCGAGAAAGGCAAGCCTGTGGAGGCGCGTGCCATTGGCATCAATGACCCGCGTCCGCTTGTCACGCTTCCAAGCCAGCCTGCGGCTTTCGACGACGCACTTGCCGCCGCGCGTGAGTTTCCTGCCGACAGAAAGGCGTATATACGGTTGAACGTGTTGCTTGACAAGTCGCTCCCGTCCGACTACAACGAGCAGGTGGCGAAGGCACTCGAAGGCAAGGCGTGCCGCTACTGCACAATCAACGTCACCGACCGTCGCCGGTCGGCGCGCGCCAATGCCTTGCCCGATGTCACACCGGAACAGCTGCGTCAGATGACCGTAGGAGAAGTGGCGGCGCGCTTTTTCGCCGCCAAAGGGATTCCGGAGAAAGAGTCGGCAGACTATCTGGCTATGATTTCGGGGATTGAAAAAGAAATAGAGGAGGAGAACGCACTATGAAACTGAAACGCATCACGATACACAACATAGCGTCGATTGCCGACGCGGAAATCGACTTTGTCGCCTCTCCGCTTGCCGACACTCCGCTGTTTCTGATTGCCGGACCTACAGGCGCCGGCAAGAGCATTATCCTCGACTCTGTGTGTCTTGCTCTCTACGCGCGTGCTCCGAGGCTGACAAGATTCAAAACGGATGAGAAATATGAGGATTCGACACTCGTCGGTGTTGAAAAGGAAGACGACCGCAATGTGGGAGTGGACGCCAACAGGCAGCTGATGCGTCGCTCCACGGTGGAATGCTTTGCCAAACTGCTGTTTGAGGGCAACGATGGCAACGACTATGAGGCGCAGTGGCATCTACATCGGTCGCGAAACAAAGCCACCGGCAAATTCCAGAAAGAGGAACGGACTCTGACTCTTCTGAAAACCGGTGAGACGTGGACAAAGAAGGTCGATTTCGAAAGCAAGGTGCAGGAGGTGGTCGGAATGAAATATGAGCAGTTCTGCCGCACCTCGCTGCTCGCCCAGGGCGAGTTCACCCGGTTTCTGCAAAGTAAAAGTGATGAGAAGGCGGAGATTCTTGAGCGTCTGACGGGTATCGACATCTATTCTGCTGTGGGGCGGAAGATAGCGGAGCATGCCAAAGCGGCATCCGACGCCTATGACCGTTGCTGTCAGGCTGTCGCCGGCATCAGTCTGCTCTCCGACGAGGAAAAGGCAGCCGTGGCAGAGGCAATCGGCGTGCGGAAAAAACGCATTGAAGAGGTTAAGGCGGAGGCTGATGCCGCCGATGCGAAGCGCAAATGGATTGCCGACAATGCAACGTTTGAAGCGCAATGCGTGGAGGCGCGCCGTCGGGCTGACAATCTCAAAACAGCGATGGAATCGGATGAGTTCAAGCAGCGCCGGCAGCTTGTCGCCGACTACGACCGCTCGGCTTCAGCGCGCGTCTATCTCAGCCAGCGCGACAAGGCGCGTGCCGACGCGGCGACATTGAAGAAGGAGTTGCCCGGACTTGAGCGCAGTCTTGAAGACGCGGATGGCAAGGGAAAAGCCCTTGAGGGCGACATCTGTTTGATCAACAAGGCTCTGGACGCTGCTACAAAGAGGCTGGTGGCGATAGACAAACCTGCGCTCGACTGCCGGCTGAAAAAGCTCAACGATGCGCGGGTGCTTGTTTCCGGACTTGACGGACAGCGCAAGCTTATCGACACCCATGCGGAAACGATTGCGGAAAGCCGCAAAAAACTGAAAGCCGCCCAAGAGAGGATATCGGTGGAAAAGGCTGAACATGACTCTGCCGACACGGATTTCCGCGACTGCTCGGCACTGTACGCACAGATGGAGATGTCGGTTGGCAACGCTGCCAAAGAATTGAGAAGCAAACTTGTTGTTGGAGCGGAGTGCCCCGTGTGCGGACAGCGCGTAGGGCAACTGCTTGCCGACGAGCATTTCCAGTCGGTGCTGGAGCCGGTGAGAGTGCGCAAGGTCAATGCCGAGGAACGCCTGCGCAAGGCTGCCACCACCCTTGCAGTGACACAAAAGGAGGTGGCGCAGCAAAGTGGGGAAATCGACAGAACGACAAAGAAATTGGAGAAGGCGAGAGCGGACTATGCGTCGATGGTGGAAAAAGCGTCGACGGCATGCCGTGACGCGGAAACCGCTGTCGATATCGATGCCGTCAACAGCGCTCTTGCGGTGGTTGCCGGGAAGTTGCGCGAGGCGGCGCAGGCACAGACGGAGTGCGACACTCAGCGCCGCCGGTTTGACGACACCAACAAACTGCTTGCCGCGACAAAGGATGCGATTGCAAAAATCACAGCCCGGCTGTCGGAACGTCGTGCGGCACTTGCCAATGCCGACAAGACGGCGGCGGAATCTGAAGCCGCACTCGCTGAATTTTTCGCAGCCAATCCTCAAATCGGAGAAGCCGCGCTTGTAAGCCTGTCGCAGACAAGCAGAGCGCGCATAGACTCCGAAAGGGATTATTGCCAACGCATAATGGCGGATGCCGACAAAAGCGCCGGCGCGCTTGCCTCGGTTGAGAAAATGCTTGAGAACCATCGCGCCAACCGTCCGGCGCTGGCTGAGGCCGACACAGCCGACAGTCTGCAGACGGTTGTGGCAGAAAAACGCGCTGAAGCCGATGCGTTGCTGCAGAGCAACGCCCTTGACGCGCAACGGCTTGCCGACGACAAGAAACAGGCGGAGGCACATGCCGCCGCATTGGTAGCCGCGGAGAAAGCCAGGGCGGAGAAAGACAAATGGGACACGCTGTGCAAATATCTTGGTGACAGAGAGGGAAAGCAATTCCGCAAGGTGGCGCAGAGTTTTATCCTGTCGCACCTGCTCAACATTGCCAACGGCTATCTTTGCCGCTTCAGCGACCGCTATACGCTGACTTGTCAGCCTGGCTCGTTGGTTATTCTTGTTGAAGACACTCATAATCCGGGAGTGTCGCAGAGCGCCAACATCCTTTCCGGCGGCGAGAGTTTCATGGTCTCTCTGTCGCTGGCTCTTGCCCTGTCGCGCTTGAACGCTGCCGACAACGGAGTGGACACGCTGTTTATCGACGAGGGCTTCGGCACACTGTCTGACGAATGCCTTACCAACGTGATGGACACGCTCGAGGCGCTGCATCAGATGGGCGGACGCCGTGTGGGCATCATCAGCCATGTCGATGAGCTTTCACACCGCATACCGGTGCAGGTGCGTGTGGAGTGTGTCGATGCCACGCGAAGTGAAGTTGAGGTTGTAGACACTTGTGGATATGCCGACTAAGAGAATTGTTCAGGACCCCGATTTCGGACGTATAGAGATACGCACCAACCGGCGCGCGCGCAACATCACAATGCGTCCGAAGGACGACGGGCTGCACGTGACAGTGCCTCCCTACACGTCGCTTGCCTCTGTACTCAAAGCCATAGAGCCGCATCGGCAGACGCTTCGTGAGGGATGCGAGAAGTTGCGTCCGCGGCTGATTGACCTTGATTTCACAATCGATGCGCCGTGCTTCAAACTGTGTGTCGCCTCGGGCACACGGCAATTTTTCTCGGTGCGGTTTGACGACGACAAGGCAACGGTGTTTTGCCCGCCCGACACTCAGTTCAGCCGTCCGGAAGTGCAGAAGTTGCTGTCGGCAGCCGTTGTCAGGGCAATGAAACGCCGGGCGCAGCAGTTTCTGCCTCCATTGCTCGCCGAACTTGCCTCGATGCATGGTCTGACCTATAAGAAAGTGCGTGTCACTGGAGCGCGTTCGAAATGGGGAAGTTGCACAAGCGCGGGCACAATCAACTTGTCGTGCTACTTGATGCTGCTGCCTCCACATCTGATGGACTACGTGCTGCTTCACGAGCTGGCGCATACCCGAGAGATGAATCACGGTCAGCAATTCTATGCGTTGCTCAACTCGATGACCGATGGCATGGCGTTGCAGCTGCGGTCGCAGCTGCGTGCTTTCCGCACATCGTTTTAGACAAAGATAAGGAGGGGTAAGGTCTTTAAAGTTATTAAGGTCCTTAATGATGGAAAAGACGAGTTTGAATAAGATAGGCTGCGGTTCGGAAAAAGAAAATGAACGAGTTCCTTTCTTTTTTGCTCACCTTACACTATCTTTGTCCTTTGGCTAATTACAGACAAGAATGAAAATATTTACAGCGACAGATATACGTGCCATCGATGCAGCAACGGTGGCTAAAGAGGGAATAGCGAGCATTGATTTGATGGAGCGTGCGGCTTCGGCTGTGGCGTTTGAAATTGTTTCCCGTTGGGTGCCGTCGCAGCGTATCATTATTTTTGCGGGTCCGGGCAACAATGGCGGCGACGCGCTTGCCGTGGCTCGCCTGCTGATTGACCAAGGATACAAGCCGGAGGTTCTTCTGTTCAGAACGAAGGACCTATCGGACGATTGCGCCATCAACCGTCAGCGTCTTGTCGATATGGAATATCCGTCGTTTGTCGAGGTGCAGAAGAAGTTTACGGTTCCGGAGATTTCAAAACGTGATGTTGTTGTCGACGGATTGTTTGGCAATGGCTTGTCGTCCAACCTTCGTGGCGGCTATACGGCATTGGCGAAGCTTATCTATGAGTCGGAAGCGTTTGTCGTGTCGATTGACTTGCCGTCGGGACTGTTTCCGGAGTTTAATTCAACAAATATTCTCAACAATATCGTCCATGCCAACCTGACTTTGACATTCCAGTTTCCGCGTCTGGCGTTTTTCTTCAGAGAGAATGCCAGGTGCTTGGGAGAGTGGAAGGTGCTCGACATCGGTCTTAGCCAGGAGGCTATCCGTCAGACGCCGTCGAACTATTATCTGATTGACCGTGTGGGAGTCAAGGACGGACTGCAGCCGCGCAATCCGTTTGCCGACAAGCACGATTTCGGACGGATGCTTCTTGTGGCAGGCAGTTTCGGAATGGGAGGCGCGGCAGTGCTTGCGGCAAAGGCTGCGTTGCGCACGGGGGTGGGCATTGTCGATGTCCATACGCCGTCGTGCTGCTACATCCCGCTTCAGACGGCAGTGCCTGAGGCCCGTGTGCGTCAGGACAGGGGAAGCAGTTATGTTACAGAGATTGTGCCGGAGAAGAAGTATACGGTTGTCGCCGGTCCTGGACTCGGCACGCATGCCGCAACGGTGTCGGCAATCGATGATTTTCTGCGGCAGGCGGCGTCGCCTATTCTTCTTGATGCCGACGCACTTAACTGTATAGCTGGATTGCGCACTCCAATCAACAATATTCCGCAAGGATCCGTGATAACGCCCCATGTGCGCGAGTTCGACCGATTGTTTGGCGAACATTTTACAGACGAGGAGCGTTTTAACCGTGCGGTCGAGATGTCGAAGTTCTTGAAAATCGTGATAGTGCTTAAAGGGCATTACACGTTTGTGTTTCGCCCCGACGGCAAGGTGTTTGTCAACACCACGGGCAATGCCGGAATGGCTACCGCGGGCAGTGGCGACGTGCTGTCGGGAATCATAGGAGCGCTTATGGCACAGAAATACCGACCCGATGTGGCGGCGTCGATGGGCGTGTTTATCCATGGCTATGCAGGCAATCTGGCTGCGCAGAAGCATGGCGAATACGGGCTTACGGCAGGCGATATCATAGACTGCATAGGTCAGGCAATAAAGGAAATAATGCAATAACAACAATAAGATATGAAGACAATTAAGATAATTGCGCTGGCTGCGGCTTTGACGGCCTCGATGCCGGCATTCGCCCAGGAGACACAGCGGCTCACAGCCAACAAGCACAATGAATACGGACTGATTTATTCGTTGCCTAAAACGCATGTCAACATTGAGGTTGAGGCGGTACGTACGGTGAAGAAAGCCGGACCTTACTACCGCTACGCCGAGAAGTATCTCGGTGTGAAGAATCCGATTACCGAGGACAGCCAGACGTGGGCTGTCAAGGACGTGCAGATGTCGGCATTCGGTGTGCCCGACAAGGACAGTGAGTGGCTGATGAAATTCAAGGCAGGGTCGTCGCCATTTGTGGTGCTCGACGCCGCAGGATTGCCGTTGGCAATCAACACCGACCCCGAACGCGAAGTGGTGGAACGCAAACGCAACCAGATGGCAGACAAGAGTGTGCTTGACGGAACAGACTATTCAAGCGTGTTTACGGAGGACATGGTGGCGAGCGAGTCGCTGATGAAGCGTGCCGAAACAGCCGCCGCCAAGATTTTCGAGTTGCGCGAGAGCCGCAACGACCTTGTGAGCGGCAACGCCGACCAGATGCCTCCCGATGGGGCTTCGCTGAAGCTGATGCTTGATGAGCTCAACCGTCAGGAACAGACGCTTACGGCGATGTTTGTTGGCACAACGCAACTGGAGACGCGCGTGGTGCGTTTCGACTATGAGCCGAAGAAGGATGTCGACGGCGAGGTGGTGTTCCGTGTGTCGGACGTGAACGGCATTGTCGACAGCAATGACCTCAGCGGCGAACCTGTATATATCACAGTGAAAACAACGCAAAAGGGCGAGCTGCCTGTCGATGATAAGGGCAAGGAGAAGGAATTGCCAAAGGGCGCGGTGATGTACAACATCCCGGGACTCGCTACCGTGACGCTGACCTATGACGGCAATATGCTGGCACGCGAACAGATGGAATCCTGTGCGGTGCCCTGCTGCACCACCTGTACCAGCATAGCGCGCAAAAGCGCTGCGTTCTGTGCTGAGATCACCCGCCGCCCCCGGGGGTGACTTGTTTTTTTATCATTTATTGCTTCTGCACCACTTGTTAAATCATTAAAATCACTTAATTCTTCAAGTTTTGATTTTACTGTTCCAACAAAGTTATTTGTTTTCTGAACCACTTTTCCCATAGCGTCTGTTTCACCTAAGTCGCCTAATGGTACAACAGACTGAATAACGAGTTTATTTTCATAAGCTGTGCAACTTATTTCTTTATTAGTGAATAGCATTTCACCAATGTTTGATAATTCATTTGATTCAATTCCATCATACATTGCCTCACCTTTAATTATTAAAATATCTGCATCAGCACGTAAATTAAAAATTAATTTTACTTTATTGTAAAGAATACAAGTAAGATTAAAATCCATACCTTTTTCTTTTTCAATATTAAAAATTCCTGGCTCATTTTCTAAATTTCTCACAACTCTGTTAAATGCATTTTCTTTACTATATTGATTCATAAAGATCTCCTTTCCAAAATATAATTAATTGAACATAAATACATTAACAATTAATCATTTCTCTTTTTTTACATTTATTTTTTATGCACAAAAAATGTACCTATTTATAATATGGTTTTTCACAAAAAAAAAGAGCCACTATTGTGACTCTCATTTTTTAGACAACCCATGACATCTGACCATCTAAGTCTTGGTTTGTTATTGAATCATAATTTACCAATTCATTTTTAGTAATTATAATTTTCTTACATTTATGTTCCCTTTGATGAAGTATGCCTATTTTCTTTAAATCAAATATTAAACAATCAAATAATTCATCTAATATTTCTCTCTCCTCTCCCTGTGGGATAGCTGAAGCCATCTGATCATCATATTCGAAAACATAAGTGTCTGCATGAGCAAATAAATAATCACTTTTTTTACCATATGTATCTTTTACATAACATGCAAAAGCTCTGGCAAACATTTCAGCATTACTATTCCAATATCCATGTGAATCTTTTGAGTATTGACGTCCAAATATTGTAGATCCCTTATAGAAATTTGTTTTGTTTCCATCAGTATCATATTTCATAGCATTAATTAAAGTAACAAAAGATTTTGGCAGTAACGAATTTTTTATATCTTCACTAGCCAATTCACTTTTAATTCCATAATGTTTAGCTAACATATCATCTAATGCATGAGCCCATTCATGAGCTGTGCAACCTGCTCCACGCATTTTAGTTAAATTTATTACTTCTCTCATAGGTTCATAATGTGCAAGAGCTCTACTACATCCTCTTGAACCAAAGCCTAATGCTAATTTACCATTAAAACTGATATCTTTATCTTCAATATCTAGGATTACAGCTAAATCTTTCCATGCATCATAGCAATAATTCATAGATACCTGTCTATCCTTTTGGGACATCCAATTTCCAAATTCTACACCTCTAAAATTAAAAGTTCTTTGCCATATATCAGCATTAATATTTATGCCGTTTCTATAATTTTCTCCTTCTCTTTCAATGTGTTCCAACTGAGGTGGAATGAATGTTTTTTTCCGTTCTACTTTTTTACGTTTGCTCGTATTATAAGGGAAATTAATTACTTCACACTTATACTTAATTGAACGTAACATGCGTTTAGTATAGTATGCATTATAAACAGAAACATATGGTTTCCACTCATTCATATATTCGCCAAGCTTTTCATAAAACTTTTGAATATCATTTTCAGTTTTAACAGACATAATTTCATCGGTTCAGCCGAACGCGTCCGCGCCGTCCATTGGGGCGTCGCCCGCAGTATG
>OGYL01003305.1_pt1 | contig 10568 bp, 10 predicted proteins | sample 1576541 | NCBI WGS metagenome assembly OGYL01 (sample SAMEA3541551, study PRJEB24748) | human gut metagenome | biome: human gut; feature: human-associated habitat; material: faeces | place: China | collected 2012 | reverse complement strand
AAGTTCTCATTGTAGGAGGACTTTCTGTACTAGATAAATATGGCGAATCTTAGATTTTCTTAAATTTCGTAATAAGCCGAGGCATGAAATGAAAAGCTTATATTATATGGCTTCTTGGATTAAAGCAAAATAAACCATTAACGTATAAAATTACATGCAAAAAAATTTAATATATATGTTGCTATTAAGAAAAAAAATTGTTATAATGAACAAGATATTGAAAGAAAAAGGTTAATTTTGAATTAATTTAGGATACAATAGAAAGGATTGGAAAAATAAAGATGAAAAAAAATAAAGAAATTGAAGAACTACCAAAAGCATTACAAAAAGATAAAGATAAAAAGAAAAAAAAGAAAAATTGGAAAAAAATATTACTTATATTTTTAATAATAATTATATTAGGAGTATGTTCAGGAGGATTTTTACTATATGGTCCATATTCTGGATTTAGGGATTGGCTAATAACAACAGCAATGACTACAATGACACATCAATATTTAGCAACTTGGTTTTACGATGACGATACAATAAATGCAGTATTAGACAAAAACAAAGTAAAAGAGGTAAACGAAGTAACAGACACAAACACAATAGTAATAAATAAAACTGCAACTCAAAAAGAATATGAAAATGAATATGAAAGAGAAATATTAGAAAGAGATGCAAATGCAGACTATAAAATAATCAATATAAAAGGAAAAGGATATAGCGGGTATTTAGCAGCAATATATGAACCATCAAGAATAAAAACAGTATATACAAATTAAAAAATTAGAGAACCCCAAAAATTTGCTTACACGGATTGTTAAAGATTTAACTTTGTTGTAAAGAACCGGCATATAGAGTAAAATATATTACATAGAATTGTAACGGATTTTAAAAATTAAATAAGGAGGCCGGAGTTATGAACGTATATGAAACATCCAGTATTAGAAATGTTGTTTTTCTTGGTCACGGAGGATCAGGAAAGACTACTTTGGCAGAAGCCATTTCTTATTCTACAGGAGTAATTACCAGAATGGGACGGGTGCAGGACGGTAATACTATCAGTGATTATGATAAGGAGGAGATTAAACGAAAGTTTTCCATAAATGCTTCAGTTATACCGGTAGAGTGGAATGGTTTGAAGATTAACATTCTTGACGCACCGGGATATTTTGATTTTGTGGGTCAGATGGAAGATGCAATGAGTGTTGCTGATGCAGCAGTTATTGTTGTAAATGGCAAGGCGGGAATCGAAGTTGGAACAATTAAGGCTTTGGGGGTTTGTGAGAGAAGACAGATTCCAAGAATATTTTTTATTACCAACATGGATGATCCTAATGCTAAATATATGGAAATCGTGGAGCAGTTGAAAGAAAGATTTGGAAAGAAAGTGGCTCCATTCCATTTGCCTATTATTGAAGATGGAAAGTGAACAGGATATGTTAACGTGGTAAAAATGGGAGGTAGAAAGTTTACTGACGACCTTGGAAGCTATACGGAAAGAGATATTCCTGAGGATTTAACACCAGAACTTGAACCATGTAGGGAACAGTTAATGGAAGCAGTGGCAGAATCAGACGAAGTTCTTATGGATAAATATTTTTCAGGGGAAGAATTTACATACGAGGAGATTTCAATGGCTCTTAGAAGAAGTGTTATTAAGTGTGACATTGTTCCGGTACAGATTGGCTCAGGAGTAAATTGTCAGGGCGTTAACAGCTTTCTTCAGACTTGTGAGAAATATTTTCCATCAGCAGATAAAGCTGAAGTAATGAAGATTGCCACAAACTTAGAAACAGGAGAAGAAGTTATAGGTGATTTTGATTGGAACAAACCTGTTTCAGCATATGTATTTAAAACTATAATGGATCCTTTTGTTGGTAAGTATTCTCTTGTAAAAGTTAGAACCGGAGTGTTGTGTGCAGGGGATACAGTTTACAACGCCACAAAAGATGTAGAAGAAAAACTAAGTAAGCTTTACGTAATGCGTGGCAAAAATGTAATAGAGGTTCAAAAACTATACGCAGGAGATATTGGAGCAATTGGCAAGCTTGCCAGCACAAGAACAGGAGATACTTTATCAACTAAGGAATGGCCTATAGAATATCATCCAACAACAATGTCAAAGCCTTATACATATGTAAGATATAAAGCAGTTAACAAGGGTGAAGAAGAAAAAATAGCCCAGGCTTTAAACAAGCTTACAATTGAAGATTTAACATTGAAGGTGGTTGTAGATGATGAAAATAAGCAGACATTACTTTATGGAATAGGTGAACAGCAGTTAGAAGTTGCAGCATCCAAGCTTGAAGAAAGATATAAGGTTAAGATTACATTAGAGAAACCTAGAATTGCTTTTAGAGAAACAATAAAGAAGAAAGTTCAGGTTCAGGGCAAACACAAGAAACAGTCAGGTGGTCATGGTCAGTATGGAGATGTTGTAATGGAATTTGAGCCGTCAGGAGATTTGTCGAAACCTTATGAGTTTGAGGAGAAGATTTTTGGTGGAGCAGTTCCAAGAAATTATTTCCCTGCTGTAGAAAAAGGTATTCAGGAATGTGTTAAAGCAGGTCCACTTGCGGGGTACCCTGTAGTTGGAATTAAGGCTACTTTAATTGATGGCTCATATCACCCTGTTGATTCATCTGAAATGGCATTTAAGATGGCTACAGTATTAGCATTTAAGAAAGGTTTTATGGAAGCTAACCCGGTATTGCTTGAGCCTATTGCACTTTTAAGCGTTACAGCACCTGATAAATATTCAGGAGACATAATGGGCGATTTAAATAAGAGAAGAGGAAGAATAACTAACATGATTCCAACAGATACAGGAAAGCAGATTATAGAGGCTGAAGTCCCAATGTTAGAATTGTCGGGTTATTCAACTTCACTACGTTCAATTACCGGAGGAAGTGGAGATTTTGAATATGTAGTATCAAAATACGAGCAGGCACCGGCAGATGTCCAAAACAGAGTGATTGAAGAGCAGAAATAATCAAACTTAAAAAACAAATGACTACGATGTCTAATTAAGTAATACAATGAAATCAAAATAAAGTAAAAATAGTGAAATGATAAAAATAATCAATTGATTAGATAAAAATAGTCATTGATTTTTAGAAAAAAACAATATAGAATTGTTCCAACAATGATTAAACCGTTGATCGGGAGTAAGTAGTTACAAGAGATGTTTTTCAGAGAGTTGTCGGTTGGTGTGAGACAATAAACTATCAGTAATGAATGGACCTGAGAGGGCAGCTTGAAACCAATATGATAATCATAGGAAGTAGACGCTGACGGATCCTTACCGTTATAGAAGGTAGCATATGATGGTATGCGATGAGTGAATGTGTTATACATTAATTTGGGTGGCACCGCAGAAGTTTATTATAGCTTTTGTCCCTTTACGAGAAGTAGAGGGACGAAAGCTTTTTCTTTTGTCCCAAAATAAAAATAAGGAGGACAACATGAAAACACAATCGTTTAACGAAATCGAAAATTTGACTAAAGAGTACAGTATGATTCCAATATGTAAGGAGATTTATGCAGACGTAATTACACCAATTCAGTTGCTTAGAAAGATGGAAGCTTTCGATAAGAATTTCTTCCTTCTTGAAAGTGTGGAAGGTGGAGAAAAGTGGGCGAGATATTCTTTTTTAGGATATGAGCCGGTTCTTCATATAACATGCAAGAATGGAAAGGTTACTCAGAAAAGCGGCGAAATTGAACATACAGTTACAGTGGATCCAATGGATGCATTAAGACAGTTGTTACACAAATACAAATCTCCCAAAATTGAGGGAATGCCTACATTTACAGGTGGTTTTGTTGGATATTTCGGTTACGAGATGATAGGATATGCGGAACCAAAGTTAAATATTAAAGATAGTGAATTTGATGACTATAACTTAATGCTTTTTGATAAGGTTATAGTTTATGATCACTTAAAGCAGAAAATAATGGTTATAGCTAATATGAAGTCAAAAGATGGATTTCAGGGATATAACACAGCATTATTAGAAATCGAAAAGATGATAGCCTTAATAAATGACCAGAGAAAACTTCCGGTTGTAGAGGCAGATAAAGATGTTAAGTTTAAATGTAATGTTACAAAAGAAGAATATTGCCGGATGATTGAAAAAACAAAACATTACATAAAAGAAGGAGATATTTTTCAGGGAGTAATTTCAAGAAGATTTGTGGCGGATTATAAGAGTAGTCTTATTAATGCATACAGAGTTTTAAGAACAACAAATCCTTCACCTTATATGTATTTTATTCAGTCAGATGATTTGCAGATAGCAGGTGCTTCACCGGAAACAATGGTAAAACTTGTAGATGGAAAGCTTACAACATTTCCTGTTGCAGGAACAAGACCAAGAGGTGTTAATGATGAGCAGGATAAGACATTAGAAAAAGAATTATTAGCAGACGAAAAGGAATTAGCAGAGCATAACATGTTAGTGGACCTTGCAAGAAATGATATGGGAAGAATTGCAAAATATGGTAGTGTTTATTTAGAAGATTATATGAAAATACATAGATTTTCAAAGGTTATGCACATTGCTTCAACAGTTTGTGGACAGATTAGAGAAGACAGAGATGGATGCGATACGGTATCAGCGCTTCTTCCGGCAGGAACATTATCAGGGGCGCCTAAGTTTAGGGCATGTCAGATAATTGATGAATTAGAAAAAGAACCAAGAGGAGTATATGGCGGAGCCATTGGATATATTGATTTGTCAGGAAATCTTGATGTATGTATAGCAATTAGAACTGCAGTAAAGAAGGAGAACAAGGTATATGTTCAGGCAGGTGCGGGAATTGTAGCTGATAGTATTCCTGAAAGCGAATATATGGAATGTGCTCATAAGGCAGGAGCAGTTATAGATGCTATAAAACGAGGAAGTGAGGTAAACGGCTAATGGTTCTTTTAATAGATAATTATGATAGTTTTTCTTATAACCTTGTTCAGCTAATCGGAGAATTAACAGATGGAAATATTAAGGTAGTAAGAAATGATGAAATAACAATAGATGAAATAAGAAAAATGAATCCGGAAAGCATTATTTTATCACCGGGACCGGGAAAACCGGAAGATGCAGGTATATGCGAGGACGTTGTAAGACAGCTTAAAGACGAATATCCAATTCTTGGTGTATGTTTGGGACATCAAAGTATATGTGAAGTTTTTGGAGCAAAGGTTACATATGCAAAACAGTTAATGCATGGTAAACAAAGTGAAATGACAATTTTAAAAGAAGATCCTATTTTTGAAGGGTTAGGTGAAAGTTTTAAGGGAGCAAGGTATCATTCTCTTTCAGCAGATAGAAATACAATACCTGATGAGTTAGAAGTAATAGCCATTGACGGGAAAGACGGAGAAGTAATGGCTGTAAAGCACAAAGAATATCCTATATATGGATTACAGTTTCATCCGGAATCAGTTTTAACACCGGAAGGAAAGAAACTGGTAAATAATTTTTTGAAACTAAATAACTAATACGAAAATCTTAAAATACAAAATTATTGAATTAATATAAAAGAAGATACATTTTAAGTAAGATGAAAAACAATAAGAATAGGAGGATTAAAATGATTAAAGAGGCAATAAATAAATTAGTAAACGGAGAAGATTTATCATATGAGACGGTTGAAAAAGTAATGAATGAAATAATGAGTGGGGAAACACCAAATGAATTAATTAGTTCATATCTTGTTGCACTTAGAATGAAGGGTGAAACAATTGACGAAATATCAGGCTCGGCTATGGGAATGAGAAATAACGGAATAAAGCTTGAACATAATATGGATGTACTTGAAATAGTTGGTACAGGCGGAGATGAAGCGTTTACTTTTAACATTTCAACAACATCGGCAATTGTTGCAGCTGCTGCAGGTTGCAAAGTAGCAAAGCATGGAAACAGAAGTGTTTCAAGTAAGTCAGGTGCAGCAGATGTACTTGAAGCTTTAGGAGTTGACATTACAATTAAGCCTGATCAAAGCAAGGAGTTACTTGATAAAATAGGAATTTGTTTCTTATTTGCACAGAAATATCATTCATCAATGCGATTTGTGGGACCTGTAAGGAAGCAACTTGGAATAAGAACAATCTTTAATATTCTTGGACCTTTAACAAATCCGGCAGATGCTAATATGGAAATACTTGGCGTGTATGATGAAGCGTTAGTTGAACCTTTAGCAGAAGTACTTATAAAGCTTGGAGTAAAGAAAGGAATGGTTGTTTTCGGACAAGATGTTATGGACGAAATTACACTTAGTGCAAAAACAACAGTATGTGAAATTAGAAATGGAAAAACAAAGAAATACGAAATTAATCCTGAGGATTATGGATTTAAGATTTGTAGCAAGGATGATTTGGTAGGTGGAGATGCAGTCAAGAATGCAGAAATTACAAGAGAGATTTTAAATGGTAAGAAAGGACCAAAGACAGATGCAGTATTATTAAATGCAGGTGCCTGCATTTATATGACAAGAGATGATGTTACATACAAAGAAGCAATTAACATTGCAAGACAAACAATTGAAAGTGGAAAAGCAAAGGAAAAGCTTGAACAATTTATTGAAATGTCTAATTCATTTAAATAAGCCTGAAAGGAGACAAGAATGATTCTTGATAAATTAGCACAATCCACATACAAAAGAGTAGAAGAAGAAAAAAATCAGATTTCCCCTGAAGAGGTAAAAGCTAAAGCACTGTCAATGAAAAAAGGAAATTTTGAGTTTGAAAATGCATTAAGAAGCAACGACATAACCTTTATATGTGAGGTGAAAAAAGCTTCACCATCTAAGGGAATTATTGCAGAGAATTTCCCATATGTTCAGATTGCAAAGGAATATGAACAGGCAGGAGCAGGATGCATATCTGTTTTGACAGAACCGGAATATTTTAAGGGCGATAAAAAATATTTAAAGGAAATAAGTGAAAATGTGTCTTTGCCGTTAATAAGAAAAGATTTCGTAATAGACGAATATATGATATATGATGGAAAGCTTCATGGTGCATCCTGTGTATTACTTATTTGTTCTCTCCTTAGTGAAAGTACAATAAGAAATTATATAGGAATATGTGATACTCTTGGAATTTCAGCATTAGTTGAGGCTCACGATGAAATGGAAATAAACAAGGCAATAAGGGCAGGAGCAAGAATTATCGGTGTAAACAATAGAGATTTGAAAACATTTACAGTTGATATATCAAATAGCGAACGTTTACGGAAGCTAGTACCTGAAAACATTCTTTTTGTGGCAGAAAGCGGAATAAAGAATAATGGAGACATAAAGAGACTTAGAGAAGCAAAAGTTGATGCGGTTCTTATTGGAGAAACTTTTATGAAGTCAGAAAACAAGAAAGAAATGCTTAAAGAACTTGCCGCAAAATAATTAAACAGGAGAATGGTTATGACAAAAATAAAAATTTGTGGTTTAAAAAGATTGCAGGACATTGAATATGTAAATGAGCTTTTGCCGGATTTTATAGGTTTTGTCTTTGCAGGGACTAAGCGTAAAATAACTGATGAAAAAGCAAAAGAGCTTAAAACTGTATTAAATCCAAGAATTAAAGCAGTTGGTGTTTTTGTAAATGACACATTAGAGCATATTAGTTTCTTAGCAAACAATAATATAATTGATATTATTCAGCTACACGGTGACGAAGACAAAGAGTATATAGAAAATTTAAGAAAGATTACGAATAAGCAAATTATAAAAGCTGTAAGGGTGAAAAATTCTCAGTCAGTTATAGAAACAAAAAAAATAAAGGCAGATTATTTATTGCTGGATACTTTTTCAGACAGTGGAGAATACGGCGGAACAGGTAAGACTTTTAATAGAGAATATATTCCAAAAAATATTGGAAATTATTTTCTTGCAGGAGGTTTAAACCAGAATAATCTGGAAGAAATAATTAAAGATGTTAAACCGTATGCAGTGGATTTAAGTAGTGGAGTAGAAACTGACGGATTTAAAGACAGAGAAAAAATTAAAAAAGTTATAGAAATTGTAAGGCAATAATTGCAGATAGGAGATAAAATGAGCGATACAAATAATACAAACTCAAAAGGACGATTTGGAAAATATGGCGGACAGTATGTTCCTGAAACATTAATGAATGCAGTAAATGAATTGGAAGAAGCATATAATTATTATAAGGACGATCCTGAATTTAATAAGGAATTAACAGACCTTTTAAATAACTATGTAGGCAGACCGTCTTTACTTTATTATGCAGAAAAAATGACAAAAGATTTGGGCGGTGCAAAAATTTATTTAAAGAGAGAAGATTTAAATCATACAGGTTCTCATAAGCTTAACAATGCCATGGGTCAGGTTTTACTTGCAAAGAAAATGGGAAAAACAAGAGTTATAGCTGAAACAGGTGCAGGACAGCATGGTGTGGCGACAGCAACGGCAGCAGCTTTAATGGGAATGGAATGTGAAGTCTTTATGGGAAAAGAAGACTGCCAAAGACAGGCACTTAACGTATTTAGAATGGAACTTTTAGGAGCAAAAGTTCATCCTGTAACAAGTGGAACAATGACATTGAAAGATGCAGTAAACGAAACTATGAAGGAATGGACTAACAGAATTGATGACACACATTATGTTCTCGGCTCAGTAATGGGACCACATCCTTTCCCAACTATTGTACGTGATTTTCAGGCAATAATCAGCAAGGAAATAAAAGAACAGTTAATGGAAAAAGAAGGCAAATTACCTGATGCAGTAATCGCCTGTGTAGGTGGCGGTTCAAACGCAATCGGTGCTTTCTACAATTTCATTGAAGATAAAGACGTTAAATTAATCGGTTGTGAGGCAGCAGGACTTGGAGTTGATAATCCAAAGAACGCAGCAACAATGGCTAACGGTTCAGAAGCTATTTTCCACGGAATGAAGTCTTTATTCTGCCAGAATGAATATGGTCAGATTGCCCCTGTTTATTCAATTTCAGCAGGACTTGATTATCCGGGAATCGGACCTGAACATGCAATGCTTCAGGCAGAAAAAAGAGCAGAATATGTGGCAATTACAGATGAAGAAGCAGTTAATGCTTTTGAATATTTGTCAAAAACAGAAGGAATTATTCCTGCAATTGAAAGTTCTCACGCAATTGCATATGCAATGAAGTATGTGCCAACTTTGGACAAAGATAAAATCGTAGTAGTTAACGTGTCAGGCCGTGGTGACAAGGACGTGGCAGCAATAGCAAGATATAGAGGAGTACAGATTTATGAGTAAAATAAAAGAAGCATTTAAAAATGGAAAAGCATTTATACCTTTTATAACAGGAGGAGATCCTGACCTTGAAACAACAAAGAAACTTATTATTGAAATGCAGAATGCAGGGGCAGATATAATTGAAGTGGGGATACCTTTTTCAGACCCAATCGCAGAAGGACAGGTTATTCAGGAAGCAGATTTAAGATCATTGGAAGCAGGCTGTACAACAGATAAGCTAATGGATGCTTTAATTGAAATAAAAGACCGGATTCATATTCCATTAGTTTTTATGACATACATAAATGTTATTTACAAATATGGAAAAAAGAAATTTATGGACAGGTGTAACGAATGTGGAATTTGTGGAATAATTGTTCCGGATTGTCCTTATGAAGAAAAAAATGAACTTTTGCCTGAATGCACAGAGGCAGGAATTGAATTGATTTCTATGATAGCTCCGACATCTCACGACAGAATAAAAATGATTGCAAAGGAAGCTCAGGGATTTCTTTACTGCGTATCTTCACTTGGAGTTACAGGTGTTAGAAAAGAAATAAAAACAGACATTAACGGAATGATTGAACTTGTTAAGGAAGTTTCAGATGTACCTTGTGCAGTAGGTTTTGGAATTTCCACACCAAAGCAGGCAGAAGATGTATGCAAATATGCCGACGGAGCAATTGTTGGTAGTGCTATTGTAAGAATTGTGGCAGAACACGGCAAAGAATGCGTGCCTTACGTTTCACAGTATGTAAAAGAAATGAAAGAGGCTGTAAGAGGGTAATATTCTGTTAGAATAGTTACCCTATAGCGTAGGGTAGTTGTCACCCACCTCCCAAGCTGATATGATAAGTATCAGAAGGACAGGTGATTGCTATGAGTTATAACAAATATCCAAAGGAAATGAAGGAAGCAATAATGGTAAGAATGCTTGAAGGCGATGAAACAGTAACAGACATCCAGCGAGATACAGGAGTAGGGATCAATACTTTGTACAGATGGAGAGATCAGGCTAAGCATCAAAAGGGCTTATCAGCAACAACAAAATATAAGAATGCAGATAAATGGAGCAGTCAGGATAAGTTCATGGTTGTTCTTGAAACTGCAAATTTAACAGAGATAGAGTTTTCGGAGTATTGCCGTGAAAAAGGTGTTTATCCGGAGCAGGTCAAAGAATGGAAAGAGGCTTGTATAAACGCAAATGATAACGCAAGGGAAAAAGGCACACAGGCAGGCAAAGAACTCCGTGCAGAACGTAAAGAAAAGGAAAAGTTAGAAAAAGAGCTTGCCAGAAAAGAAAAGGCATTGGCTGAAGCAGCAGCATTATTAGTGCTACGAAAAAA
>OGYL01003298.1_pt1 | contig 10589 bp, 10 predicted proteins | sample 1576541 | NCBI WGS metagenome assembly OGYL01 (sample SAMEA3541551, study PRJEB24748) | human gut metagenome | biome: human gut; feature: human-associated habitat; material: faeces | place: China | collected 2012 | reverse complement strand
ATGCGCCCAAGTACATTGACCCCAGAGAAGAATAAGAGAAGGAGGACACGACAACTGACTGCCGGCTGTGGCGCGAGGGCTGCGGCGTGCTGCGGCCCGGCCCTCCGGGTGTCGCCGGGTGTCAGTCGGCGCTGTCGCCCCCGCCGGTCACTATTTTCTTGATAAAGCGTGCCGGGTTGCCGCCAACCACAGTCATTGGCGGCACATCGTGCGTCACCACGCTGTTGGCCCCCACTATAGAGCCGTAGCCGATGGTCACCCCGGGCAGCACCGTTGCCCCGATGCCTATCCACACCTTGTCTTCAATGACGATGGGGCGGCCGTAGGTGGCGCTCCGGTTGGCCGGGTCGGGGTCGTGGTTGATGGTAATCAGGTTTACCTTTGGGGCTATGAACACGCCGTTGCCGAGCGTTATGCCCCCGCGGTCGAAGAACGTGCAGCCCTGCTGAATCCAGCAGTTCTTGCCTATTCTGATGTTTTTGCCATAGTCGACATAGAATGGCGGGAGCAGCGTTACGCTCGGGTCTACCTCGCGCCCGGTGATGCGCGAGAGGTATGAGCGCACCTCGTCGGGCGTGTGGTAGCCCTCGTTCAGTTCGTATGCCGTCTTCATGGTGTCGAAAATGGCGCCGATTAGCCGGTCGTAGCCCGGTTCGAGGGGCGACACCATAGCACCCGAGAGGTCTTTCTCGAAGATGTCTGTTGTTGTGTTTTCTTTCTCTGTTGCCATTGTCATGAGCCTTTTGTTTGTTTGCGCCGGCAAAATTAGCAATTTTGGCGCCTCCCGCCGGTAGACGCATTACTTGTGTTTGTATAGATATAACAGAATCGGTGGCGCCAGCCTGCGCCACCGTTCCCGTCCATGCCCGCCGCCGCCGCTGGCCGGGCCGGGCGTGGCGGCGTTGTTCAGTGTGTTGGGGTATTCATCTCGGTCAGTGTATTTTCAGTGTGCCTATATATCTTGTCACGCTCAGGTCGCTGTCGTCGTAAATGGGGCTCCGGCCCGTGTCGAGTAGCGATATGGCCTCCATCTCGACGTCGGAGAGCGTGAAGTCGAGTATGCTGATGTTCTCCTCCATGCGCTCCCGGCGCACGCTCTTGGGTATGACGGCTATTCCCCGCTGGTTGAGCCAGCGCAGCACTACCTGCGCCGTGGTCTTGCCGTGGTTGGCGGCAATGGCCTTCAGCGTCGGGTTGTTGAAGATGTCGCACTGGCCTTCGGCGAATGGAGCCCACGCCTCGTGCTGTATTCCCTCGCCCTTGAGGAACTTGTTTGAGGCTTTCTGCTGGAAAAGCGGGTTCGTCTCAATCTGGTTGACGGCCGGTTTCACCTCGTTGTGCAAGAAGAGGTCTTGCAGCCTCTCGTCAGAGAAGCTCGTCACGCCGATGGCCCTTATGCGCCCCTCCTTGTAGAGTCGCTCGGCAGCGCGCCACGCCGCATAGTAATTGCCGTATGGCTTGTGCAGCAGCCACAGGTCGAGATAGTCGGTCTGCAGCCTGTCCATCGACGCGTCGAAGGCTCTCAGGGCGTCGTCATACTCGTAGTCTTGCACCCACAGCTTTGTGGTTACGAACAGCTGGCTGCGCGGCACGCCGCAACGGCGTATGGCGTTGCCCACTTCGCGCTCGTTGAAGTAAGAGGCTGCGGTGTCAATCATGCGGTAGCCCACCTCGATGGCGTCGGTTACGGCCTGTTCTGTTTGCTCACGTGGAATTTGGTAGACGCCGAAGCCTATGGCCGGCATAGTCACCCCGTTGTTCAGTCTTGTTTCTTTCATCGTCGGATGTATTTATGTTTTCATGGCAAAGTTACTGTGTTCAGGGCAAACGGGCGTTATGAAAAGCGGCTCGAAATTTTCACTTTTCGTGGTTTTGGCGTATCTTTGCATAAAACATAAAGACAAAGTTGGAATGGGATTGGCAGAAGATGAGGAAATGGCCGGCATCGAGTTTGTAGACATTGCCGGCGGCTATGACCCCAGGCAGGGCCAAGGGCGGGTGCTGCACATGCTTTGCCTGGGCGGGGGCATGAGCTTTTCGTTTGGCGGGGTGGCCTATAACGTTGGTGCCGGCGACTATGTCATAATGCCCGACACGTCGTTTGCCTCGCCCATCAGCGCCTCGTCCGACTGCAATTGCATGGCCATGAGCCTGTCGGAGGCGTTTGTGGCCTCGATGGCCCTGCGCAGCAATTACGGCGTGGTGGGCCATCTGTCGCTGCTGCAGAATCCGGTCATGCGGCTTACCGAGGCGCAGTGCCGCACCTGCCGCGAGGTGATGGGCCTGCTGGCAGACAGGGTGGGGCGGCCCGGCCACCTGTTTCGCAAAGAGATGATGGGCCACCTGCTCATGGTGCACATACTCGACCTGTATGACATTCACGCCCGCAGCAACAGCCTTCAGCAGCCCATGGAGCGTGCGGCCTTGATTGTGCGCGACTTCATATCGATGCTTTACGATGGTGGCCCGACGGCCCGCAATGGCGTTGCCGCCTATGCCTCGCGCCTTTGCGTCACTCCCCACTACCTCACCGAGGTGTGCCGCAGTGTCAGTGGCAGGCCGGCCTCATACTGGATAGGGCGCTTTGCCATGCGCGAGGTGGTGATGCTGCTGGCCCGTCGCGACCTTACGCTCACGTCGATAGCCGAGCGCCTGGGCTTCTCGTCGTTGTCTTATTTCAGCCGTTATGTGCGTTCACGCCTCGGCATCACCCCGTCGGAGTATCGCTCCGGGCGCTTTTAGCCTTGTGGCTCCCGGCGTGTGCCGCAATGTCGCAGCCCCGGTTGGCGGCGGCATGCGGTTGGATGGCTTTGCCGCTTTGCCTGTTGGTGCAATCAGGGTCGTTGCGGCCGTAGCGCCTTCCGTGCGCAATGGTGGCGTTTGGCGTGGCGGGCAGCAATCCTGTGTGTTAATCGGGTGGCCATGGTTAGGGCGGCATCATAATACGCAGTCAAGCCCTAAGTCATCGGAACCGAGACTTAGGGCTTGACAGGGTGCGCCTGATAGGACTCGAACCTACACGTCGCGAGACACCAGATCCTAAGTCTGGCGCGTCTACCAATTCCGCCACAAGCGCATTTTAGCGGTGCAAAGTTAAGAATAATTTGCTTAAATTGCAAATATATCCCGGCTTTTTTATTCTTTTAGCAGGTTGCGGGCGAATTCTATTATGGTGTCGATGCCTTTGTCGAAATCATCGTCAGTGATAGACACCTTATAGTCGGGGGCTATGCCAAACTCGGTTGTATGGCCCTCGGTGTCGTACATAGGGCAGGCCGAGAAGCGCACTGCCCACCCGTTGGGCAGCGAGTTGTTGAACGGCAGGCCGGCCCCGCCGCCGGTGCTGTCGCCCACTATTGTCACCGAAGGCATGCACGCCATGTATTTCACAAACTCGTTGGCGGCGCTGTAGACGCTCCTGTTGGTGAGCACACAAACCTTTTTCTGCCACCTCATGTTCGACGATGGCTCAATCCATTGTTCCTCCTTCTCTGAAAAGTCGTTGTGGCCCGGCCCTGTCTTGTGGCAGATATAGCCCACGTGCACAGCCTCGTTGGTGAAGCGCGCCGCCAGTTTCTCGGCGTTTGTCAGGTTGCCTCCGCCGTTGTTGCGTATGTCTATTATCAGGCCGTTGCACAGCATCAGCCTGTTGATTACTTCGTCAAGGTTGCCTTCGCCGATGGCGTCGCTGAAGCTTTCGTAGTATATGTAGCCGATGTTGTCGTCGAGAACGCGGTATGTTATGCCCGACGCTATCTGGTAGTCTGTGCCGAGGTAGCGCCGTTGCAGCGTGTCGCTGAAGTTCGACGGGTAGTCTTCTTTCCAGCTCCAATAGCGCGCGAAGTCTGCCGCCCACGACAGGTTGACGTGGCCGTCGCGCAGTTCCGACAGCATGTCGGCCATGACCTCGAACAGTTGGTCAGACGTCATGTTGTCGCTGATGCGCACCCTGTACTTGGTGTATACATCGTCCCAGTCGAGCCCGTATTCCTGTTTCTTGTAGTCGAAGAAGCAATAGTGCTCGTCGATTATTTTCCACAGGGCCTCGAAGTTGCCCGTGGGCGAGTCGTCGAACTCCTCTTCGTCGACGCACGAAGTGACCATTGCAGCCATGGCAACGGCAATGATGACGTATGATATGAAGCGCTTCATGGGCGGTAGCTTATTAGTTTGAACCGCTTGACGAAGCCAATCATGAAGCGGTGGGAATAGACATGCGACTTCAGGTTGTTGACATCGGCCTGCTGGTAGTCGCCCAGATATCCGAAGCGGAGCGTCGTCCGGCGCCCGATGTTGACGTCGGCCATGAGCTGCTGCCTCAGGCATGGCGCGCTGACGAGCGTTGTGGGCACCACGTTGTGGTCGTAGTTGCCGCGCGAGAACAGCTCGTAGTAAGACTGCCCGTAGTTGGGGCTGAACATGACGCCTATGAGTGGCAGCTGCGCTTCGTAGCGTATGGCCATGCGGCATTTGCCGATTGAAAACCTGTAGGCGGCCGCCGCCGACGGCATGACGTTGAGGTGGAGCCGCGCCTGGGCCGGGTTGTTGCCGTTGCCCGTATTGTATATGAAGCCTATGTTGGCGTCGACCATACCCCCGGCCATCAGTGTGAGCCTGTCGGCTGCCAGTTGCCAGCAGTGGTATCGCCCCCAGTAGAAGTTGTAAGAGCCCTCCAGCTGGCGCGACTGTCGGCTTCGGTCGCGCGTTGTCGATATGTTGGCCTGGTGCTGCATGGCCGTCAGCCAGCGGCTGCCCGGGCGCTGCCGCTCCACCGTGGCCAGGAAGGTGAACCCCGGCCCGGCAAAATGCTCTTGCGACAGATAGGTGTCGAGCACCTTTGTCCGGCCCGCGCCAACCATGTATGCGGCCGTTGTTATCCGTCCGGATGCCGTCGAGTCTGCCTCCTGGGCGGCTGAGCACAGCGGCAGGGCGGCCATGGCGGCCATGGCCATTCTAAAGATCTTCATCGTTGAAGAGGCTAAGTTGTCCGTTTATCTCGTCGATTACCTGCTGTTGCGACTTGCCGGCGTCGGGGTCAAGGTTTTCCTGCTGCTCGTCGTCGGTGTCGTCGTCGTCTGGCTGTTCTTCGGGTTCGGGAAACCGGGTGGGTTCCAGTTCGGTTATGCTTTCCACGTTCCAGGTGGTGATGCGCTTGCCCTTGGCCTTGAATCCCTTGACGGCAATGAACTGTTCGGCGTCAATCTCCATAGGCGGGCGGGTGGCGTCGTTGCCTCCGAAGGTCACCTGCAGCCGTGGGAAGGCCACGTCTGTGAGCAGCACCTGGCGGCTGTTGGGGTTGTCGCCCAGGTAGTTCTGCTTCCGCTTGGTGGCTTCCATGTAGAAACGCTTGACGTATGGGTAGCCCTCGTTGTCGGCATCGTAGAGCACAGCCGTCCATACCTTGTGCGGGTCGAACTTCTCTATGCGTGCAATGTTGTCCTCATAGTGGTTGTTGGCGTCGAAGTTGGTGGCATAGAAGTCGCCCCCCTCGAGCACCACCAGTATCTGGTCGTCGTCGAGGAACTCGCCCAGCAGCCTTCCGTGGTCGTCGTAGTTCAGCCGGTTTACGTCGGGGTCGTACCACACCTTGCGCCCTCCGAGCGTAGAGTGGCCGTGGCTCTTCAGCCCAATGCGGTGGATGGCTTTCTTCGTGAGCAGGTTGCCCTGTGCGGCGCGGCCCTTGATGGCAATCTTCGAGAAGTCGCGGTCGAAGAATATGTTGGTGCGCCGCTTCACCTCGGTTGGCTCGAGCGTTATCTTTATCACCTCGGCCTCGCCGTTGGGGTTGGCCGTGAAGTATACCACCTTTGAGCCCGGCGTGCCCTTGGTGAGGTCGTATTCGCGGTCGCGGGTCATGGCCGTCACGTTGAACCGCTTGATGTAGTAGGGGCCGTCCTCCGAAATTGCATTTTAACGACAAAATTTTGTTCCTAGATACCGAACCAACGGACACTAGGATAGTATAGAACATTTAAAATAAAATACAGAGGCTTGCACTCTACGACATCCTGGGGTGTCGGCATTGGGTTAATTAATAAATGAATAGTTATTTGCGATTCCCGAATAATTCTAAGGCCTTTTTCTTATTTGTAATAATAACTTGACCTTCTTGTTTTATGGCTTCTTTATATTTACCAGACCTTTTCATTCTATATGCTTGATTTTTTGATACACCAAAAATTTTAGCCAAGCCATCAAGACCATATACTATTTCATCGTTTTCTTCCTCTTTAGGTTTGGGAATCAAACTGTTACATAAATCTTTAAATTCACCAACTGTTAATTTATCGGAGTCGTACGCTGCCGAGAGCAGCCGGACGGAGCCTTGCAGCAGTTTGGCCTCTCCGTCGCTCAAAACGGCCGTGTGCTGCGCGGCATTGAAGCGCTGGCCCGTGTAAGGCTCGGCGGCGAATCCGAAAATGCGGTCGTTGGTCCGGGTTGCCGGCAGCCGCAGTCGGAGGGCGTGCCCTTCGTTTCCGCTTCGCACGTCGGCGAGATCCTGGGCATCGTAGTCGAGGGCGATGCGCTGCGACGGGTCGAGGTCGCAGGGAATTTGGTCGATAGTGAGTTTCATAGGCAGCGGGTTTCTTGTCGGGGACGCAGGCTGATTTCGATACAGCCCAGGGAGCCGTGCCGGCCGATCGTCTGCTCCCGGGTCAGGATGTCCATCTCTTCGTATTTGTCGCCGTCGATCTTCCAGACTTGGGGCGATGCGGCGATTTCGGCCAGCGCTTCGATAACGGCGGCGGGTTCGAAGGCCGAGGCGAGGGTCGTCGTCCGTTCGTCGCGGATACTGATATCTTCGTAGCCCGCGTCGTCGGTGAGTACCTGTTCCTTGCGGATTTTCTGGACGACGCTTTTCACCACCGGAAAAGTGTAGTGTTCGATTGAACCTGCACGGCTTCGCCAGGCGATACGGCATCCTTCGTCGCATTTCGGAACGACCGTGTAGCCGATTTCCGCTACGGTCTGCCCGGCGGTGGCGATCCGGACGGTGATCGTGCCGACCGAGGGCAGAAAACTTCGGGTGTTGAGCCGGAAGAGGGTCAGCTCCTCCCCTCCGATCGCATTGTACGTAAGAGCTTCTGCCGTAATGTCGCTCGTGACCGTTACGGTGTGTTGGCCCGGGATGCAGCAGGTGATTTCGTCGCTTTCGCCATAGGCGATGATGCGGTGCGAAGGCATCGTCGTCAGAATCCGGGACGGTTTCACGGAGTCGTGCGCCGCGACGAAGGTCCGGACTTCGGAGTAGGTCGTTCCGACGGCCAGTTGCACCGAAGCGCTCCGGCTTTCCGAATTGCAGAATCCGGTCATGCCGGACGAGGGGACGAAGCGAATGTTTTTCCGGACCATCGGGGCGATGTTCAGGGTGCCGGTCGGGGTGTTGTAAAACCGTTTGGAGCCGATCCTGGAGCCGTCCCTGGTGCTGAGTATTTCCAGAAACAGTTCCGTTTCCGCCGCGTTGGAGAACGTGTAGGCGAGCGGGCCGAATACGGAGGAAAACATCTCCGGCAGAGAGGTGAATGTCATGTGAAAACGGGTTTGGAAGTGGATGATTGTGTGCGGTCCGAGATACCGTGCGGTCGCCGGTGTCGGGGCTGTGGGCGGAGTCGTGTCCTTCGCTTTTTTTCGAAAGATACGGAGGCGGCATCGGAAAGGCCGATGGCTGCTGTGCGGGGTGTCCGGGTGCCTAAAAACAGGTGATGACGTCGGCTTTAGCCGTTTGGGAGATTTCTCCGTGCGGGGTGTAGGCTCCCGATCCGGGTTGGACGGTGAGGTTTTCGACGGCTATGACCTTCGGGTCGGTGCTTAACTGGGTGAAGAGATCGAAGAGTTGCAGTTCCGTTTGGCTCCACACCTCGTTGCGCCGTTCGGACGAGAGCTTTGCCCCGGGGTGCAGCAGCCGCAGTTCGACGCTGTAGGTCGCACGGCCGTGCAGACGGCCTTCGACCTCCTTGAGCCGGATGGGTGGAAGCCAGGCTGCGGGCAGCAGGACGATCTCGCGCGGGGTGCGGTCGTCGGTATCGGTGTGGATCGTGTAGCCATACACGCCTGCGAGCTCCCGGATCGCACGGGTGAGATAGGTGCGGTTCATGTTGAAAAAGTTTTGATAAAATGTTTACAGATATTGAAAAGTCTGGATAATTTCCTGACAACAGAATTGTTGCGATTGTTGAAAAGGTCGGAAATATCCTGAGGCCGTCTGTTGAAAAGCGGATTTGTCGGGACAAATATAAACAATCCGAATACCCCTTGTCAAGAGATTCGACCCGGAATAATTTCGATCTGCGGCAAATAAAGTCGGTGGATAATTTGTTCGGACTGGGGTTCAATCTGTTGCGGTGACGGTCGCAGCGGTCTAATTTGGCCTTGAAAATTGGATATTTGAAATATAATAGCTACTTTTGCTCCGTAATATCTTCGTGAAGCCGGAGTCTTCCGGCCGAAAAGTGGAAAATATCCGTATCTTCCACGGCGGCGAAGAGCGAAGTTCAACGAAAAATTCAACGATATGGATGATGGTGTCGGTTCCAAGCATAGCGGCAGTGTCGTATCTCAATACGATACCATTCATCTACGGTATCCGTCACGAAGGTAACTTTCGTGCCGATCTGTTGTTGTCCCCTCCTTCCGAGTGTACGAAAAACTACGTCGAAGGGCGTGCCGATCTGGCGCTGCTTCCGGCTGCCGCCGTTCCCTCGCTCAAATCGACGGATGTGATTACCGAGTATTGCATCGGAGCCGTCGGCCCCGTGCGAACCGTCGTGCTGTTGAGCGACGGCCCGGTTTCCGAGGTTCGGCGCGTCTTTCTCGATCCCCACTCCCAGACCTCCGTGCAACTGGTCGGTTATCTGGCCGCCCATCGTTGGAAAATCGCTCCCGAATGGTACTCTCTGGATGACTACGAACAGCTTCGTCATGCGCAGGAGGGGGACGCTTTCCTGTTGATCGGGGACAAGGTGTTCGATCACGAGGAGAAGTTCCGCTATAAATACGATTTGGCTGCCGAATGGCAGGCCGCGACCAAACTGCCCTTTGCCTTTGCCGTCTGGGTGGCTCGCAAGGGAACGCCCTACGAAGTCATCGAATCGCTGCAGCATGCCCTCACGTTCGGTTTGGAACATACCTACGAAGCGATCCTCGAAGCGGGATTCGACAAAAAGCCGTACGATGCCTATGAATATTTGACGCGTAATATCGACTATATTTTCGATAATCAGAAGCGCCGGGCCCTTCAGAAGTTCTGGGATTCGGGACTCAAGGTGTCGCCCCGTGTAAATCCCGGCTGAAGGGAGTAGGCAGGGCTCATGCCGCCGGGCGGCCCCCTGTCTTGACCAGTTCACGCAGAAAGCAACCCGGGGAACCGGACTAATACAGGGTGCTTTATGATTACGATTTACCTCAAGCAATACAACAAGATCATCCGAAACGCCGATACCGGGCTCTTCGAGGAGTTGGGTTACGACGATATCTTGTGGATCGATATGCTGCAACCCACGATCAAGGAGCAGAAAGCGGTCGAGAATTTCATGGAGATCAACCTTCAGACCAAGCAGCAGGTCGAAGAGATCGAATCGACCTCGAAATATTCCGAAACCGAGAATGCGATCATTTCGAACGCCAACTTTTTCGTGCCGACGGGCGAGAGTTTCGTCATCGAACCCGTGTCGTTCATCATTTCGAACGAAGGTGTGCTGGTTTCGGTGCGCCAGGCCGAGTCGCGGACGTTTCAGGAGACGGAGAAGCGGCTCCAGATCAACTACCGCAACTATCCAACGGGCTATCATATTTTCATCACGTTGCTCGAAGTGCGGATCGACTACGATGCTGACATGGTCGAGCTGATCGCCCGTCAGGTGTCGTCGTTGAGCCGCAATATCAATGGCGAGGATTCGATCGACAAGGAGGTGCTGCGTCGCATCAATACCTTGCAGGAGAGTACGATGTTGCTGCGGGAGAACATCTTCGACCGCCAGCGCGTGCTGTCGGGCATTCTGCGCAGCGAACGGTTCCCGAACGATATCTACCCGCGTTTGCAGTTGATGATCAAGGACGTGAATTCGCTCATCAACCATGCCGATTTCAGTTTTCAGCGTCTGGACTATATCCAGGATGCGGCACTGGGTCTTATCAATATCGAGCAGAACGAGATCGTAAAGATCTTCTCGGTGGCTGCTGTGGTTTTCATGCCCGCGACGTTGATCGCAAGTATTTATGGCATGAACTTTTCGATCATGCCCGAGCTGCACTGGAAATACGGCTACCTGTTTGCCATCGGCTTGATGTTGCTCTGTTCGGGGCTTACGATCTGGTTCTTCCGATTCAAGAAGTGGTTATAAAGACAGTCCGCTTCGACTTCGGCTTCATTTTCGTCGGTCGGGGTGTTTTTTACCTTTTCAGAAAGTCGTTCCCGAAACCGGGGAGAAATAAAGTACGGATATGACAAGACAAATAGCCGATCCACTGCGGATCGGCTATTTTACAATTACCCGAATTTGTGCTGCCGGCTATTGCAACGCAGGATCGACCTCCGGCGTGCAGGTTATCGAGGCGGTCTTGACCGTGCCATCCGAAGTGGTGAACTCCAC
>OGYL01003290.1_pt1 | contig 10612 bp, 8 predicted proteins | sample 1576541 | NCBI WGS metagenome assembly OGYL01 (sample SAMEA3541551, study PRJEB24748) | human gut metagenome | biome: human gut; feature: human-associated habitat; material: faeces | place: China | collected 2012 | reverse complement strand
AATATTTTGTGTATGAATTAGTTGGCTGATTTTATATTATTTACTGAATGTCCCTGCATAGATTTTGTATAGGCATTTTTTTACTTAATCATTTTTTGTTGAACTTATAGAATTAAAAATACTTGTCCTGATTTTTAATGAGTATTGGATTTGGGTGAAGGTTATGTTAAATACTTCGTTCGAAAATATCTGTTTTTTATTTAAATGTTAGTCTAAGTTTCCAATAAAGAGATAATATTAGTCCATTTTAGTATTTTCTTCTGGGCTATAACAACATTAGTAGTATTGGTATGATTTTGATTTTATATATTTTCTTCGTTATATATTATATTCTCCGGTTGAATACAAGATGTCAGAATCTTTTATTACTCTGTTGGAAGTTATTTCTTTTATGGGTATGCAAGTCTGAAAATATTGCCTTTGCTTGTTGCGGTTACAAATCAGTATATGGAAGAATGTGAAGTTGTATATAGCAATTATTTCTCATGCTCCGGATGTGAAAGGTCTGTCATCTGAAAAACAAGAAAAGATTATCGGAAAATTGCAGGAAGAACTGCCGCAATTGAAATTTATAGATTGTCGGAAATCTCTTACTTCAGATGATTTTTATGACCCGTTACATCCTAATAAAAAGGGAGCTGAAAAAATTTCGACTATAATCTCGACAGCGGTGAACGCTGATTTTTAGCTGTTTTAAAAGAAATTGAGGGGAAAATTTTATATTTTTTGATTAACGGTCGTTTTATTTGTATTTGCAGACTTTTTTTCAGGGAATAACTGATCTTGAGGAACTCCCAATTCCTCAGCTATGACTTTTTGAGTCAGAGCATCCGGAGTTTGTACTCCGGCAATCCACATTCGTACAGTTTTTTCCGATTTCAATGTTTTATGTGCGATATATTCCACAAAAGCACTTTTGGGTGCTTTTACTACCCGACGGTCGGGAAGAGATTTGTAATATTCGACAAAGGATGCATTGCCGACAGGAAAATCTTTAAATGTCATTTTTCTGTATCAAAGTTGTTTATTCACTGTAATATTTATATTTTTGTTTCGTAATATATATTATTACGATGCAAATATATAACAATGTTCGTTAAAATCCAAACAAATAATGAATTTTGTTCGTTATATAATTAAAAATACCTGATATGGATTCAGTAAAAGAGAGGCTCAAAGCATTTATAGAATATAAAAAAATTTCGATAAGAAGTTTTGAGAATCGGTGTGGCTTATCATATGGGTATGTAAACAATATGCGGGTTTCTATACAGCCGGCAAAATTGAAAAGCATATCTCTGCAATTTCCTGATCTGAACAAAAGTTGGTTGTTGACAGGAGAGGGGGAGATGCTTGTTCCCACAGAAGGGAAAACCGTAGCGACCGAATCTATCGGTAATTATGGTAGTGTATTTAAGTCTTCGGGAATCGTTTCTATTCCGGCTAAAGTTTGGGATGTTATTGAAAAGCAGGCAGACAGTTTAAAAAGTAAAGATAAGCAGATCGATGATCTTATTTCATTACTGAAAGGTTTGATTCAAAAATAATTTTTGTGGTTGTAAGTATTAGAAGGTGCTTTTATTGAAGAGCACCTTTTTTATATAAATGGATATGCTCATAATTTATTGCTATAATTTGTTTTTATAGATTTGCCCGTCTTTTATAATCAATAGAATATTGTCATCGGGGTTTTCCAGTAATTGAATATTTTCCAGAACATTTCCGTTTATAAGTAACATGTCGGCAAAAGCACCTTCCTTGATTACTCCTAAATCTCCGGGATAGGGGTTCCTCGATCCCGAAAGAGACAATAGCCGGGCATTATCATAGGTGACCATTCTCAGTATTTCGAAATTATTGAACCAGTTTTTAAGTTTCCCTATATCTTTATTTTGGTTTTTCGTATTAGCAGGATTGAATAACAGGTCTGTTCCCCATCCGAGTTTTACCTGATATTTCTTTGCCAATCTGTAAGCATTATCTGTATTTTGAACAATCATCTTATGTTTTTCCTGTTGTTCTTGAGTGGGATATTGATTGTCATCGAGGGTAAAAGGTTGCATACAGAGCCATACTTCTTTTCGAGCGATCAATTCCATTGTCGCTTCATCGATCAAGTGTCCGTGTTCTATGCTTTTTACACCGGCTTGTATTGCTCGGGTGATTGCTTGCGGTACATAGACATGTACCATTACATAAGTACCTGCATTTTCAGCCGCTTTTACAGCGGCATGAATCTCTTCTTCAAAATATTGGGAATCTTGCAGGCGATCATAAAGTGAGGCGACTCCGCCTCCGGTCATCAATTTTATTTGGCTAGCACCCAACCTCAGATTATTCCGTGCTGCGACGGTAACGGCATCCACTCCGTCTGCTATAATAGCCGCACCTATTTTTTCGGTGTGAGTCAGACAACAACAGCCGAAAGGTCGGGGATCGTCATATACAGCCCTGAAATCGCCATGCCCTCCGGTTTGAGAAATGAGGGATCCGCTCGGATAAATTCTGGGACCCGGAATTATCCCTTCATCGATGGCGCGTTTTAGTCCGAACACCGGACCTCCGGCATCCCGTATCGTAGTGAAACCGCGCATTAGGGTTTTCCCTGCTTCGACACCGGCTTTTAATTGTGTGTAGTACGTTTCTGCAGTAAGCAAGTCTATCATTGTGTTGCAACACATGTAGGAGTGCCAGTGTGCATCGATGAGTCCGGGCATCAGAAATTTACCTTTTCCGTCGATTATCGTTCCTTCTGCCGATATCGTTCCGGGTTCAGCTATTTTATTTATTCGGTTGTTCAGGATCAGAATATCTCCCATAACCGTTTTTTCGTCTGTTCCGTTGAATATCCGGACGTTTTTTATTAAAATAGTTTGTTCCATATCGAAAGATGCTATTTTGTCGATAAAACGGAATTACGTGAAAAAAGTTTGTCTTTTTACGGATAATTGGATAACGATCTTTGTTCAGTCTGACTGTCGTTTGAATTTTTATATCCGAAGAGAGAAGGGGAGGGGTGATTGAAAAAATGAGTGAGCCGGCAATCATTCAAATGTAAAGAGACTCCTAAAAGTCACGTAAAAACGACTTTTAGGAGTCTCTTCAGATCCGATTTTCAAGAAATATGTCTTTATGTCTGAATTTAGATAATACCTTGAGCCATCATGGCTTTTGCAACTTTCATAAATCCGGCTATATTAGCCCCTTTCATATAATTGATATATCCGTCTTTTTCAGTACCGTATTTTACACATTGGTGATGAATATCGCTCATGATCTGATGCAGTTTGGCATCAACCTCTTCGGCAGACCAACTGATATGCATGGCATTTTGAGTCATTTCGAGTCCGGATGTCGCAACTCCTCCTGCATTTACCGCTTTTCCCGGACCATACATGATACGGTGTTTGATAAACAAATCTATTGCTTCGGGGCGACAACCCATATTCGAAATTTCTCCTACACAGATGACTCCGTTAGCGATTAGTTGCTTGGCGTCGTCTTCGTCCAGTTCGTTTTGTGTAGCGCAAGGAAGGGCTATGTCGACTTTTTGCTCCCAAGGTCGTTTCCCCGGGAAAAACTCTACTCCGAATTTCTCGGCATACGGGGCAACGATATCATTGCCCGAGCTGCGGAGTTCGAGCATGTAATCGATTTTTTCGCCGGAGACTCCGTCTGGATCATAAATGTAACCGTCAGGTCCTGACAAGGTAACGACTTTAGCTCCTAATTCGGTCGCTTTGGTTACTGCTCCCCATGCTACATTTCCAAAACCGCTTACGGCAATTGTTTTTCCTTTGATTTCTATCCCTTTGGTCGATAACATCTGTTTTACGAAGTATAATCCTCCGAATCCTGTGGCTTCGGGGCGGATTAAAGAACCTCCGAATTCCAGTCCTTTACCTGTAAATGTGCCTGTATTTTCTCGTTTCAGTTTTTTATACATTCCGTACATATAACCCACTTCACGGCCGCCTACGCCTATATCGCCGGCAGGGACATCAGTGTCAGGACCTATATGCCGCCATAATTCGAGCATGAAGGCTTGGCAGAAACGCATTATTTCACCATCGGACTTTCCTCGCGGACTGAAGTCCGATCCGCCTTTAGCTCCGCCCATAGGCAGGGTTGTCAATGCATTCTTAAATGTCTGTTCGAATCCTAAAAATTTCAGAATAGACAGGTTTACGGAAGCGTGGAATCTTATGCCGCCTTTATACGGGCCTATCGCATTATTAAACTGTATACGGTATCCGAGATTTACTTGGACATTGCCTTTGTCGTCTACCCAAGGTACTTTAAATGTAAATATCCGGTCAGGTTCGACAAGTCGTTCTATGATTTTAGCTTTTTCAAATTCGGGGTGTTCATTATAGGTTTCCTCGATCGATAGAAGTACCTCGTGGACAGCTTGAAGATACTCCGGTTCGCCCGGGTGTTTAGCCTCGAGCGATGCCATGATGTCTTTTATGTTCATAGCGATGTGTTTTTATAAGGTTACTTATTTATTTTTAAGAGCTTTGGATAGTACCTTTAGCCCTTATTGCAAATTTAATCATTTATGCGGATAAAAAAATTATTTTTGCTAAATTTGAACATCAAAGAGCTAAAATAAATTTTAGCATTTTGTAATCTGAATATACCGAAATTGATTATGGAAACTCAAAATATAAAGCAATTATATTTGAAAGACACCTCTTTTGCTAACTTAATGCAAAAACGAATCTTTAATGTGTTGCTTATTGCCAGTCGTTATGACGCTTTTATTCTTGAAGAGGACGGGCGCGTGGACGAACAGATTTTTTTTGAATATACGTCTTTGAACTTGAGTTCGCCTCCTCGAGTTACTCAGGCAAATAGTTTTGACGAAGCTTTTCGGGAACTATCCGGAAAACGTTATGACCTGATAATTGCTATGCCGGGAATTGAAAATAGTGATACGTTCGAGAAAGCGAAAGAGATAAAAAGCATTTATCCCGATATCCCTATCGTAGTGTTGACCCCGTTCTCTCAAGAAGTATCGCGGCGGATCAGTAACGAGGATCTCAGTGGTGTCGATTATGTGTTCAGTTGGCTTGGTAATGCCGACCTTTTGCTGGCTATCATCAAACTGATAGAAGATAAAATGAATGCTGAGGAGGATATAAACTCCGTAGGGGTACAAGTAATTTTGTTGGTAGAAGATTCGATTCGTTTCTATTCTTCTATTTTGCCGCACCTTTATAAATTTGTATTGAAACAGTCGCAAATATTCTCGACCGAAGCTCTGAATCAGCATGAGCAGATGCTTAGAATGCGTGGACGTCCTAAAATAAAACTTGCCCGTACCTATGAAGAGGCGGTAGCGATTTATAACAAATATCCTAATAACATGTTGGGAATTGTTACTGACGTGTCTTTCAAAAGGGCTGGAGAAAAAGATAAGAAAGCCGGTTTGAAATTTTGTTCTTATATACGAGAGAAAGATGAATTTCTGCCGATTATAATCGAGTCTTCAGAGGTGGAGAATCAAAAAGACGCGATGTTTCTGAATGCTTGTTTTTTGGATAAGAACTCTAAAAAGTTGCCTGTCGATTTGCGTAAAACTATTCTCCGAAATTTTGGTTTCGGGGATTTCGAGTTTATTAATCCTCATACGGGTGAGGTTATTGCAACGGTACGTAATCTGAAGGATTTGCAAAATACGATAATGTCTATTCCCGATGAGTCGCTATATTATCATGGTTCTCGTAATCATATTTCTCGCTGGCTTTATTCCCGGGCGATGTTTCCGATAGCCGAATTGCTTCGCCAGAAACAATTTACCGACATTAGCGAATCGCAAGAAATGCGACAGCTTATTTTTGATGCTATCGTACAGTATCGTAAAATGAAAAATCGGGGAGTCGTTGCTATCTTTCAGCGGGAGAGATTTGATAAATATTCTAATTTTGCCCGTATAGGACAGGGATCTTTAGGGGGAAAGGGACGTGGACTTGCGTTTATCGATTCTATGATCAAGCGGCATCCGATACTTGAGAATTATGAGGGCGTGAGTGTCTCGATTCCTAAAACGGTGGTTCTTTGCACCGATATTTTCGATGAGTTTATGGAGACGAACAATCTTTATCAGATTGCATTATCCGATCTGCCGGATGAGGATATTTTGGAATATTTTTTGAAAGCTAAATTACCGGATAAATTGGTCGATGATTTTATGGCATTCTTCGAGGTAGTAGGGCGTCCGATTGCTGTTCGTTCATCCAGTCTGCTCGAAGATTCTCATTACCAGCCTTTTGCAGGAATATATTCGACTTATATGATTCCGTTTCTTGAAGATAAAGATGAAATGCTCCGGCTGTTGAGCGACGCTATTAAAGGGGTATATGCTTCTGTTTTTTATGCCGACAGCAAAGCATATATGACCGCAACATCTAATGTAATCGATCAGGAAAAGATGGCGATTATTTTACAGGAAGTGGTGGGCTCACAATATGGAGATCGTTATTATCCATCTTTTGCTGGAGTAGGAAGATCTTTGAATTATTATCCGATCAATGATGAGAAAGCGGAAGACGGAGTCGTTGATGTTGCCGTGGGATTAGGGAAATATATTGTCGATGGAGGACGGAGTTTACGTTTTTCGCCTAAACATCCATGTAATGTATTGCAGACCAGTACGCTCGATTTGGCGCTTAGCGATACTCAAACGCGTTTTTATGCTCTTGATTTGAAAAGCATGGGAAAAACTTTTTCGATCGATGATAGTTTTAATTTGTTGAAACTATCTATCCGAGATGCAGAAAAAGATAATTCGTTACGAGGGATGGTTTCGACTTTTGATCCGTATGATCAGATAATCCGTGACGGATATTATGAAGGAGGAAGAAAAGTCGTTACCTTTGCAAATATCTTGCAACATGGGGTATTCCCTTTAGCTGAATTATTAAAAATGATGCTGGAGTTCGGGTCTCAGGAGATGGGACGTCCTGTAGAGATAGAATTTGCAGCGAATTTACCTAATCAGGAACACAAACAGGGGATGCTGTATTGGTTGCAGATACGCCCTATCGTAGATACGAAAGAAATGCGAGATGACGAAATCGGAGAGGTGAGGGATGAGGACCTGCTTTTAAAGACCGACTCGGCATTGGGACATGGCATTATGGATAATATATGTCATGTGGTATATGTAAAAAGCGATAATTTCAGGTCTTCGAACAATTCTTTGATAGCAAGAGAAATAGAGAAGATCAACCGTATGTTTACCGAACGGGGTGAAAATTATATATTGGTAGGACCGGGACGTTGGGGATCGAGTGATACGGCTCTCGGAATACCTGTTAAATGGCCTCATATTTCTAATTCGAAGTTGATTGTCGAGACGGCGTTGGCCGGTTATCATATAGAGCCGAGTCAAGGGACTCATTTTTTTCAGAATCTAACCTCTTTCGGGGTGGGATATTTTACCATCAACCCTTCTTCAAAAGGATGTTTGTTCGATGAAGAGTATTTAAACCGCCTGAATGCGGAGCAGGAAACCGATTTTCTTCGGGTCGTACGGTTCGAACGTCCGGTGATAGTAAAGATAAACGGGAAAAAGAGCATAGGCATTGTTATAAAACCGGATGCCGGAAATGTAAAAGAAAAGTAAAATAATTTATATAAAACGGGAATGAAATCAAAATTTATGAAATCGATGCAATTGCTGTGGCAAGCTTCTCCGGTTACAAATGAAGAAGATGAAGTGCTTCAGGAGAAAGAGAGTGCCCGGCAGGATTGCTCTATTGACCCGGCTTTGGCAAAAGAATATGTCCGGGCTCTTACCGAAGAACAGATACCACAACCGTTATTGGATAAAATGGCTGATCTTATCAACGAGTCTATTCCCGAGTTGGTTCGTCAGTCGATAGATAAAGAAGCTGAGAAACGGAATATATATAATCATTTGTTATCTCCGTTTACCGATTATATACGGTTTATATATGAGAAGATACAAACAGAAGGCTCTTCACAGTGGAAACAAGATGAAATCCGGTTGAAAGAGCAGGTAAAAGAGTTGAATGACTATATACATGAGCTTTCTTCGAAACAAGAGGAGTTTCAAAGTCAGTATTTAAGCGCCGAACGGCAAAAAAGGGCATTAGGCGAGCGGGTTCATGAATTGGAAATGCGCATTGTGACTTTTGAGGCTGACAAAGAGCAAAGCGATATGGAAAAAAGTGCACTGAACAATAAGCTTAAAGTTGCGGCTGTGCAGGAAAAAAATAAGGCGGATGAGTTGGCTGCTTTGCAGGAAGAAAAATCTCGTCTTGAGCAGGAGTTGGCGAAAGTGCAACAAGTAGATTTGTCTCTTCCTGATAAATTGCAGAAAGCTACAGAAAAGGCGGAGAATTTGCAGAAACATCTGGATTCTGTTATTGCGAAACAACAAGATGCCGATAATGCCTTTGTTACTTTGCAGACTGAAAATGCCGGATTGCAGGATGAGCTCGATCAGATGATAGCTGAAAATAAGGAATTGCATGAATCTCTGACGAAAGTATTGCACGCCAAAGATGATGCAGTAAGGCAGGCTGTAGAGCGAGAAGAAATGTTGAAACGTAAAGTTGATTCTCTGTTGCTGGAGAAACAACAACTTTTCGACTTGTCGGTTTCTAAAGAGAATGAAATAGAATCTGCTCGAAATGAACTGCGTGTATTAACTGAAGAGTTGGAAAAACAGAAAAATGCCGATAAGATGTTGACAGAAACTCTTGATGCAAAAGCTCGTTTGGAAGCGGCTCTTTCAGAATCGGAAGATCAAGTGCGTTCTTTAAAACAGAATATCGGAAATGAAGAGCGTAGGAGTGGAGAATTGCAGTCTTCTGTGAAATTATTGGAAAGTCGGATTGATCTTTTGGAAAAAGAAAAAAAAGATGTATCGGCATTATTGGAAAAAAAGTCTGCTGAATTGGACGCTCAGCGAAAGCAGACTGAGGAAACAGAGGCAAATCTTCGGGATATGATAGATATTAAACACCAATTGTTGGTTGCTAATGATATGTTGGCCGCGGTGAAAGCGCAACGGCAGGATTTGTTTGCAGAAGTAGAAAAAGAGAAGTCGGAACGAACGGAATTGCAACAGAAATTGTTAATATCTGAAGAGACGCTTCGGCAATTTGAAAACGATCAGCAGATCGACAGAAAAAATATCCGGGCATTGATGGCTGAAATAGATGTTTTGAAAGATGAACTGAAGAAAAACAGTCGGGATAGCCGATTTTTAGATGAACCTGAAGAACTTGATTGGTTAGTTCCTACACGTCCTGATACACCGGAAGAGATAGCTCGTAAAAAAGCAGAAAAGAAACTGCAGGAGAAAGAATTGATGGCAGAGGAAGAAAAGACGGAGGTAAAACCGGATCCGTCACAAATGAGTTTATGGTAATTTAAATATAATAAAAATATGCGCAAGATTGATATTTCTGTATTGAAAGATAATGTTATAGATCTTATCGGAAAACAATGGATGTTGATTACGGCTGGAAATATAGATCATTATAATATGATGACGGCCAGTTGGGGGACAATTGGATTTTTATGGGGTAAACCGGTAGCTTGTGTCGTTATACGCCCTCAGAGATATACGCTTGAATTTGTCGAAGAAGAAGAATGTTTTACTCTCTCTTTCTTTAATGAGCAGTATCGGAGTGCCCTTAAATTGTGCGGTACGAAATCAGGAAAGGAAATAGATAAAGCGAAAGCGGCAGGTATAACGCCTTTTGAGCCTTCCCGGGGATGCGTTGCTTTTAAAGAAGCACGATTAATTTTTAAATGTCGGAAGTTATATTGTGATCAATTACGAGAAAATTCTTTTATTGATAAATCTATTTTGGAAACTTGGTATCCTTCCCGAGACCTGCATAAAATATTTATTGGAGAAATAGAAGAGGTCTGGGAAGAATGATCTTAATTCGTTAATTGTTGTGCAGTTGCTGAAGGGTCTTCGTTTTTTTCTTCAATAACCATAGACAGTACTGTTTGTAGGAATTTTATTTGTTCTACAGGCAAATTTCTGGCTATGGTTTCTATCATTATAGCAATTTCTTCAACCAGAATATCCGGTGCAATGTTTCTGATGCATGGTTTCTTTCTGATAAGAATCATTTTGTTTTTGCTTTTTCCGGGGTAGATAAGGCAAATCTCTTGCAACAAGTATCCGAACTGTCTAATGAAATGGAGTCTATTCAGAAAAACGGCTTTAAGCAGGAAGAAGTGGAGGATGCTATTAATGAGCATCTGAGGCGTTTGAAAGTAGATAACTCAACTCAATTATCTTCTAAATGGTGTGATGATTTTGTTGATTATGTGATATCCGACGACCGTTATATTCAGTCAGATAGTGAAATGAAACAGTTGGCGGACAAGATACGGGCGACTGATAGCGCTACTTTGCAACAACTTTTGCGTGAGTGGCTTTCATACAAAGATCAAACCTTATTGGTGGCTTATCGTAATAATGCAGGTAAACAAAATTCTCTTAAAAAAGAAGAAGTTGTTCAGGCATGGGATGAAGGTATTAAGAACCCGTTGAAAGATTTTACGTATGTACGTAAAGATGTGAAAGAAGAAAGAGTAGTGACACCTGCTT
>OGYL01003289.1_pt1 | contig 10615 bp, 8 predicted proteins | sample 1576541 | NCBI WGS metagenome assembly OGYL01 (sample SAMEA3541551, study PRJEB24748) | human gut metagenome | biome: human gut; feature: human-associated habitat; material: faeces | place: China | collected 2012 | reverse complement strand
ATCGCAACGTTTATAACAATTACAGCGAGTGGCGAATGAGGCTCATCGGATATGTGCTTAACGAGAAAATGGTGGTAATGCAGGAGGAACGTGCAGCCTATTTCGTACTGACTCGTGAAGACCTGAAGCGTTTCCATTACATCAAGGGCGATGCCGAGGGACTTGTCAATATGCCTCTTCAGATTAAGGGCATGCGCCTTAGCATTTCGTTGAGACAGGACACAGAGAAAGACAATCTGGTTTGGGTTAGCACACGTTCAGTAGACAATTTCCCGTGCAATCGTCTTGCCGAAGAATATTTCAACGGCGGTGGACATCTCAATGCTGCCGGCGGACGTCTTGAATGTTCGGTGGAAGAGGCTGAGGCTATAGTCAGAAAGGCCGTTACGGAGTTTAAATTCTGACACACGTCCGTTTTGTCTGCCAAAAAGCATTTTCAGCTTATTTAGCCATGTATCGTTAAAGTAGCATAATTATAAATTATGATGTGGCATAATTAGTGTATTTTTTGTAATTTTGCCCGTTGTACTTATATTACTATAATTAAGAATGAGAAATTTAGCTTTGGCTTTCATAGCCCTTTTCGCAGCAGTTACGGTTATAAGTTGCGATGATACAGAGACTTATGCAGAGCAGAAAGATAGAGAGCGTGCTGCAATTAGTAGATTTATTGCCGATTCGGCCATAAATGTTATAACAGAAACACAGTTTGCCGAACAGGGATATAAAACTGACTTGAGCAAAAATCAGTTTGTATTGTTGCAGAATTCGGGCGTCTATATGCAGATTGTAAGAGAGGGTTGTGGCGAGAAAATAAAGGATGGAGAGACAACAACCGTTTTGTGCCGTTTCACCGAGCGCAACATTCTTACCGACTCATTGCAGCTAACCAATGATGTTTTGTCTTTCTCGTCAATTGTCGACAAGATGACAGTTACAAACACCAGTGGAACGTTTACTGCTTCGTTTATCAAGAATCAGAGCGTCATGGCCATGTTCTACGGAAGCACGTCTGTGCCTTCAGGATGGCTTGTGCCGTTTACGTATATAAAGGTTGGACGCCAGGAAAATGCTGACGAAGAGATCGCAAAGGTTAATCTTATTGTTCCTCACACGCAGGGACATCAGTATGCATCTTCGGGCGTTTATCCTTGCTATTACACAATCACTTATGAAAGGGGAAGATAAATAATGACACTTATTAAATCTATTTCTGGCATTCGCGGAACTATCGGCGGACATACGGGCGACACGCTCAATCCGCTTGACATCGTTAAGTTTGTTACCGCTTATGCCACATACATCCGCCGCAGCGGCAAGTCGTCGAGCGGCAAAATCGTTGTTGGCCGCGATGCCCGTATTTCAGGCGAAATGGTCAGAAACATTGTCTGTGGTACATTGATGGGCATGGGTTATGATGTTATCGACATAGGCCTTGCCACTACGCCTACTACAGAACTTGCAGTGCGCATGTCGGGTGCCGACGGAGGTATAATAATAACCGCAAGCCATAACCCGCGCCAGTGGAACGCTCTTAAACTGCTTAACTGCGAGGGTGAGTTTCTTGACAAGGCTGCCGGAAATGATGTGCTTGACATTGCCGAAAAAGAAGACTTTGAGTATGCCGATGTCGACAGCCTCGGCCATTATATAAAAGATGATTCGTTTAATCGTCGTCACATCGACTCTGTGCTGGCTCTTAAGCTTGTTGATGTTGAGGCTGTCAGAAATGCTCATTTCCGTGTGTGCGTTGACGCAATCAACAGCGTCGGAGGCATAATTCTTCCAGAACTTCTGAGGTCACTCGGTGTTGAATGTGAAGTGCTCAACGGCGAACCAAACGGCGACTTTGCTCACAATCCTGAACCGTTGGAGAAGAATCTCGGCGGTATAATGGAGCGTATGCGCAGCGGAGAGTTTAATCTCGGCATTGTTGTCGATCCAGATGTCGACCGCCTTGCGTTTATCTGTGAGGACGGACGTATGTTCGGTGAGGAATATACGCTTGTAAGCGTTGCCGACTACGTGTTGAGCCACACACCGGGCAACACCGTAAGCAACTTGAGCAGCACGCGTGCCCTGCGCGACGTAACCGAGAAACACGGCGGACACTACACTGCGTCGGCCGTAGGCGAGGTAAACGTTACCACAAAGATGAAAGAAGTTGGTGCTGTTATCGGCGGCGAAGGCAACGGCGGAGTTATTTATCCTGAAAGCCATTATGGCCGCGATGCTCTTGTAGGCATAGCCCTCTTCCTGTCGTCTCTGGCTCAGAAGGGCTGCAAGGTAAGCGAGCTTCGCGCCACATTCCCTGATTATTATATTGCCAAAAACCGTATAGATCTTACTCCTTCAACAGATGTCGACGCTATACTCGAGAAGGTTAAGGAGATGTACAGCAATGAGCAGATTAACGATGTCGACGGTGTCAAGATTGATTTCCCCGACAAGTGGGTTCATCTGCGCAAGTCGAACACAGAGCCTATCATCCGCGTTTACAGTGAGGCTTCATCAATGGAAGAGGCCGACGCGCTTGGCAAGAAGATAATGCAGGTGGTTTACGATATGCAGAAATAATATCACATCAATCATATCATTGTCAAAGCATCCGAAGCCATCTGCTTAGGATGTTTTGCTTTATAACATAAAGTCTTAGTTATATTTTATGTAATACAATAAAAACGGACAACAGCCGTGAAATAATTTCTCGCTGTTGTCCGTCTTTATTATGACTTATAAGAATGTAATGTAAAATCAGATGCCCATCAGCGGTAATATTGACGGTGTAAGCAGTGAAGTCAGTATGCCGTTGATAGTGAGGCCCAGACTGGCGTAGGCTCCGTGAACCTTGCTCACGTCCATTGACGTTGCTGTACCCATTGCGTGAGCAGCCGTTCCCATCGACAGACCTTGTGCCACAGGACTATTAACGTGGGCAAATCCCATTGTCTTATATCCTGCCACGGCACACAGCAGACCTACACACACCACTACGGCAGCTGTGAGCGACGGTATGCCGCCGATGCTCTTTGTTACCTCCATGGCGATAGGCGTGGTTACAGATTTTGGCGCGAGCGACATTATCACGGGTTTAGATGCGCCGAGGGCCTTGGCTATGAGCACTACAGATATTATGCCTGCAAGACAGCCTGCAAGCTCCGACATTAGTATCGGCATAAACTGCTTCTTGATGGTTTCAAGTTGCTGATACAATGGCACGCCCAATGCTACTACGGCAGGCTGGAGCCAAAACTCTATCATGTGTCCGCTTGTAGTGTATGTCTCATATTTCACGCCCGATATTTTCAGAAAAGTGATAAGCACGCATATACTTACCAATATTGGATGCATTATTGTCCAGTGAGTCCATTTGCGGAGCAGTTTTCCGAAGAAATAGCTTCCGAACGTAAGGGCAATAAGGAAAAATTCGTTTGACAGATAGCTCATTGGTCGCCTCCTTTCTTGTGTACGGCTTTTCCGTATATCTGATGAACCCATCCCGTTACGGCAAGCACAATGACGGTTGATGCGGCCGTTGAGATTACTATGGGCCAAAACTCGGCTTTGATTATGTCGAAATAGAGCATAATTGCTACGCCGGGCGGAACGAAGAAGAAACCGATGTTTGCAACCAAAAAGTCGGATATGGTCTTTACCCATTCCAGACGGATAATCTTCAGCTTGAGCAGAAGAGTAAGAATAAGCATACCCAAAATGCTTGAAGGCAATGGTATGCCTGTGAGCCATATTATGAACTCACCCAATGCGAGGCAGCCAAACAATATGGCCAATTGTCTAATCATCATAACCTTAAAACAATAATCTTTTTACCTAATGGGCTGCAAAGGTATAACGTTTTTAACTGATATACAAATTTGTTAACATATTTATTGCCTTATTTTTTATGTTGCTTACAATTTGTCGCTTAAAACGTTAAAATCTCTTTGTCAGTTTATCTTTGATTGCCTGTTTTCTGTTGTGTGGGCTTGATGCTGCTATTACAATTTGAGCGTGTTTTTGAGGTAGATAAAATTTGCAATTGCTTTTCTGATGTTATATTTTTGCGCTGAGGATAACAAATTATTATAAAATCATGAAAAACGAATTCAATGTAAGTTTATTTAAAAACTTCCTTAACAGGGAGACTATTGTTAATTGCAGTCTGGAACATCTGGCACGCATCATCCGTGAAGGCCGTTATGCCGCAGCGCTGACAGATTATCGCTGTTACATTCCTTTTGAACGTAAGGATAACTTGTGTGTATCTTCGGCTAAAGAGGTTAAGAGTGCCGACAACCGCATACCGCGTGTATGCTTTTCTTCCGTATTCCGCCGTCGCAACGGCTGTCGTATGCTCATAGAGCGCAACTCACTGCTGTTTATCGAGATGGCCGGACTCAATAGTTTCGACGAAGCCCGGTCCTTGCGCCGTGAGGCTTCGCGCCAGCCTTACACCATTATGGCCTTTGTTGGTGCCGATGGCTTGTCAGTCATCATTGTGTGCACCGTTGCCTATGCCGACGGCAGCGTGCCTTCCGATGCAGAAGAGTGGGGCAGGATGATGGCAGAAGGCTACAGGCGGCTCACCTATGTCTATTCTTCGCAATTGCGTAAGGCCGTTATTGGAGCCGACAGGTTTTCAGATGCTATGTGTCTTGTCAGTGCTGATGCCGGTGTGTATTACAATGCCGATGCCATTGCTATGAGCGTAGATGCAGACGGACATACGCCGGCATTTTGTCTCGGCGGTAAGTTTAGTCCTGATGCCGATGAGTCGCCCATTCCTGGCAAGTCGCCTTCAGAGGCTTACCGCTATATATTTTATTGCTGTTGGAACCGTGTGCTCGATTCAGGACTTGATGCCGCCGGCGCTTATTATGCCGAGGACGCCGTTAAGAAGCTGGCTTCGTTGTGCCATAAGTCGGGTTTGCCGTTGCAGATGTGTATTGACAGAACTATGGCTCTTGACGGCATAAATGCAGACCGCAGCCTTGTTGAGCTTCTCTTTGTTCAGGCTTACCGGCAGACCATTTCAGAGCCTAATCCGCTTAGATGTGTTGAGGCTCCGAGGCTTCGGGCTATCAAGCTCGACAATTTTTTCAAGACCAATTATGTCATGCGCCGCAACGTGCTGACAGGTGTTGTGCAGTATAAACGTGCGGGAGCCTGCGGCACAGAGTTCAGTCCGGTTACTCAGGAAGTTATCAACACTATTGCTGTTGAGGCTCAGCGCAATGGCATAAAGGTGTGGGCGCGCGACATCAAGGAACGTGTAAACTCTACGCTCGTTGCCGATTTCGATCCGTTGAACGACTGGCTTCTGTCGTTGCCACAATGGGACGGATGCGACCGCCTTAAGGCATTTGCGTTGAGGGTGCCTACCGACAATCCTCGTTGGCCCGCATATTTCGGCGTATGGATGCGTTCAATGGTTGCTCACTGGATTGGGCACGACTCTATTCACGGCAACGACCTTGTGCCTCTGCTCATTGGAGGTCAGGGCTGCGGCAAATCGTCGTTCACAAAGATTATATTGCCGCCGGAGTTGCGTGTATATTATAACGACCGCATCGACTTCCGCAACGACAACACGCTGATGCGCGGACTTTCGTCCTTTGCCCTTATCAACATAGATGAATTCGACCGTTATTCTGCCGGTCGTCAGCCGCTTATGAAATATCTCATATCGAAGAGTGAGGTAACAGCTGTAAAGGCATACCGCAGCACTTTTTCAACCGACCGCCGTTATGCCAGTTTCATTGCCACAACCAACAGCCGGCAGCCTTTGACCGACCCTACGGGCAGTCGCCGGTTTGTGTGCGTTGCAGTTAATGGTAACATTGATTTCACTTCAAAGGTTGACTATGGGCAGCTTTATGCACAGGTTAGGCATGAGATACGCAGCGGTGCTTCATGCTATCTTGACCATGCAGCCACAGAGCAGCTTATGGATTACAACAGCCGCTTTATGCGCATAACTGATTTAGCTTCGGCCATAGTCCGTCTTTTCCGTATTCCTGAATCAGATGGTGCAGGGCATGAGATGTCGGTCGACGGCATTTTGTCCGCAGTCTGCCGTGCCTATCCCTGTCTGCCTGTGTCAAAGCTTACTGACAAAGGCGTAGGCATAGCCATGAAGCGTCTCGGCTTTAACAGACGCCATACCCGCAATGGTGCGCTTTATATGGTTGAGCAAATAGTGAAATAATTTTTCAGAAAACTCATCACTCGTCACATCTTGATGTAACGTGCTTGGTATCAATACTTTAAAGTGTGATGAGTTGATTTTGCAACTCATCACACAATATTCATCGTTAACTTTTTTATATTTCTCTCCTGATTTTGGTGGTTCTTCCGTAATTTAGTTGAAATAGTCTCTTTGCGTTATATTATATAAGATGGTGTTTAGTGAACTAGGCTTCAACTAAATTGCGGAAGAACCATTTTGGTTGACTTCCAACGGTCATAATCCTGAATTAAGTTGAATAATGTTAACCGCAAACCTGTTATCGGTTGACTTTATTCTTTCTCACCGGCTTATAAGGTTTATATATAAGCACATTTATCCCTGTTTATATTATCCAAAAAAACTGTGTGATGAGTTGAAAAATCAACTCGTCACACTATAACTATTTGTATTTGAGAAAGTTACATGTCTTTGTGACGAGTGACGAGTTTTTAATAAAAATATTTTTATTATAATTATACCAATCTAAAAGGTGGCCTTTCACATTGCGAAAGGCCACCTTTTGTATTGTAAAAGCTATGCTTTTGGAAGACGAAAGGCCACATATTAGAAAATAGTATGATGTTGTTATATGACTTGTTCCTTAAAATTTATAATAAAAAAGCATCCGCTTATTTGCATTTTTAAATTTATATCTTTACTTTTGCCATAATTTAGTATGTTTTATAAAGGAGAATAATCTAACCTATGATCACATTTATTGTAAGTTTGGTTGCCCTTGTGGTGGGCTATTTTATTTATGGACGCATTGTTGAGCGTGTGTTTGCTCCCGACAACCGTCCTACACCGGCTGTAAGTATGGCCGACGGAGTTGACTATGTTGTGTTGCCGGGCTGGAAGATTTTTATGATACAGTTTCTCAACATTGCCGGCACAGGACCGATATTCGGTGCCATAATGGGTGCCAAGTTCGGACCTTCAGCTTATCTGTGGATAGTCTTCGGCTGTATATTTGCAGGTGCCGTTCATGATTATCTCAGCGGAATGTTGTCGCAGCGTCATGGCGGAGCCGGTCTGCCGGAGCTTATCGGATTTTATCTCGGCAAGTCGACAAAGAAAGTCATGCTGGTGTTCTCGGTGTTTATGCTTATCATGGTGGGAACAGTGTTCGTTTATAGTCCTGCGCTGATATTAGGCTCAATCTGCGGCGACTCACTAACGTGGGTTTATGTATGGTGCCTGATAATATTTGCCTATTATTTCCTTGCCACGATGCTGCCTATCGATAAGATTATCGGAAAGATTTATCCGCTGTTTGCCGTGGCCATGCTGTTTATGGCCGTTGCGCTTATGGTGGTGTTGTTGGTTAAATGGCCGCAGCTGCCTGAACTCACCGACGGACTGAGCAATCTGTCGCCTAAGTCGGGTCCTATATTCCCGTGCCTGTTCATCACCATAGCCTGTGGAGCCATCAGCGGTTTCCACGCCACACAGAGTCCGCTTATGGCACGCTGCATGGCACATGAGCGACAGGGTCGTCCGCTGTACTATGGCGCAATGATAACCGAGGGCATTGTTGCGCTTATATGGGCAACGGTGTCTTCATATTTCTTCTATGGCGGAGCAGCACAGGAACTTGGCGCGCCCCTAACGCTTCAGGCTCCCGAGGTGGTTACAACAGTATCGTCGGGATGGCTCGGCCTGTTTGGTGGTGCGTTGGCTATACTCGGCGTAGTTGCAGCCCCGATAACGAGCGGCGACACGGCTCTGCGCAGTGCCCGACTCATTATTGCTGAGTTTCTTAACTTTGAGCAGCACACCATACGCCACCGCATTTATATATGCGTGCCGCTGTTCTTGGTTACGTTGGGTTTCCTGTGGTTCAACATTGCCGATGAAGACGGATTCAACGTTATATGGGGATGGTTCGGATGGGCCAACCAGACGCTTGCCGTGTTTACGCTTTGGGCAATGACGGTGTATCTTGCCCGTAAGTCAAAGCCTTACATCATAACGCTTATTCCGGCAATGTTTATGACGGCCGTATGTGTGGCATTCCTTATGGTGTCTAAAAACTCGTTTGCTCTCAGCAATATGGCAGGCTATATAGCAGCCGTAATAGTGTTCCTGCTGTCAGGAGTGCTGTTTGCGTTCTGGCATAAGAAATACTGCCACCCAAGCACTGACAACGATTAGTTCTAAGTGTGAAAATATGTCATCAGCCCCAAAACGGGCTTTAGGCCATGACCTCTGCATTATGAGGTTATGGCCTTTTATTTTAAATTATGTATGGCCTATTGTGTTATGAGGCAGTGCCTTTGTTGTCTGTAAAAAATGAGCTGCCGGACCAAATATTTAACATTGGTCCGGCAGCTCATGCTTGTGTTTATTGAGTTATGCTTTGTCTCAGTAATGTCGTGGAAAAAGTATTATCCGAAGAAACCTACGATATACTTTGTTATGAAGTATCCGCCTACAACGAGCCATACATAAAGCATGCCTGCGAGGAGGAACGGTTTGGCTCCTGCCTGTTTAAACTTCTGTATGCTTGTGTCTGTTCCGAGAGCCGTCATGGCCATTGTGAGCAGGAATGTGTCGATATATTCAATAGCGCCGTTGAGCGGTATGTCCTTTACTGTTGGAGCATTGCAAAGATACTGCAGAAGAGAGTTTACGCAGATGATGCCGATGAATCCGAATGCAAACCAAGGAATTGTTATTTTGCTCTTTTCCTTATGTCCGTCGGGTGTAACCTTCTTGCGTCCGGCAAGCGCAAAGCTCATTATTACGAGTACCGGGGCGAGCATCATTACACGAATCATCTTTGTGATAGTTGCTGTTCCGGCTATGCCAAGGCTGTCAGTTGGGTCCATGGCGTTGCCTGCACCTGCTACGTGAGCCACCTCATGAAGTGTACTTCCTGTGTAAACGGCAACTGCTGTGTCGCTGAGTCCTGAGAGAAGTCCTGAACGGTACATGATGGGGTAGAGGAACATTGATATTGTACCAAAGATAACCACTGTTGAAACGGCGATGGCTGTCTTGTGGCTTTCGCATTTAACAACAGGCTCGGCTCCGAGAACAGCGGCAGCTCCACAGATGGCGCTTCCGGTTGAAGTCATGAGCGTGGTGTCGCGGTCGAGCTTAAGCATACGGCCGAACCATATACCCAGAAATATAGTTCCTGCAACGATTATAACGTCGACGAGTATGGCGGGCACACCTACAGCTGCCACTTGAGTCAGCGTAAGACGGAAACCATAAAGCACGATACCCGTGCGGAGAAGTTGCTTTGTACAGAATTTAATACCGGGCACCCATGTCTCAGGCAGTTTGTTGCGAAGACTGTTGGCATAGAGCATACCGAGGATGATACCGATGATGAGCGGACTGAGCGAGAGCTGCTTCATGATGGGCAGTTCTGCCAGATAGAATGCTGCAAACGAGAATAACGCAATCAGCAAGATGCCGTGGAGGGTGTTCGCCCTGTTTCCTTTTTCAAACATGATAGATTACTTTTGTTTATAATTTTTATAAAATTCCTTATTCCTTGTTCCGGCTTGCCCCGCTTTATGCGCGGGCGCGCCTTGTTAATGGCATTAGTTGTTATTTCCGGCTGCAAAGGTAATCAAAAAATCTTAACTTGCTATATCTTATTTTTTTATACTCTATAACCTGAAGTTATTATACTTCGGCGCGTAAAGTCCTTGAATTTCTCTGTGAGCGGCGAGTCTTTGCCGGCTGAAGCCACAAAGCAGAAATGGCGACAGAAACTTAGTCCTGTTATGTCGATAACCCTGAACACGCCTCTTGACAGTTCTTCTCTTACGGAGAACACCGACACAATGCCAACGCTGCGGCTGTGGCGCAAGAAAGCCTTAATGGCCTCGGTGCTTCCGAGGCGTATGCGTATGTTAAGTTCTTGCGGCTTGATGCCGTGCCTCTCCAGTTCGTTCTCGATAACTTCGAGCGTGCCCGAGCCTTGTTCGCGTATGACAAGCGGCAGGCGGCACAGCTCCTGCGGACTTATCTCCTCGGGCAGAGCCTCGTTGCCGGCAGGCTTAACTATAGCCACCAGCTCGTCTTCGAGAAACGGCTCATACTGAAGTCCTGCCGAATGGGTGATGCCTTCAACCATGCCGAGATCGATGTCGTGGTTGGCCAATGCGTTCTCAATTTCGCGCGAGTTGCCGTTGGTGAGTGACACCTTTATCTGAGGAAATCTTTCGGTGAATTCAGCAAGAATCTGCGGCAGAATGTATTGGGCTATGGTTGTGCTTGCTCCAATGCTTATGTGTCCGCTGCTGCGCTCGTTGAGCAGGTTCATGTCATATTCCATGCGGTTATACTCGTCGAGTATGCGGCTGCAGTGTTCAAGCATTAGCCGCCCGGCATCGGTGATCATTATCTTTCCGCCTGTGCGGTCGA
>OGYL01003288.1_pt1 | contig 10617 bp, 10 predicted proteins | sample 1576541 | NCBI WGS metagenome assembly OGYL01 (sample SAMEA3541551, study PRJEB24748) | human gut metagenome | biome: human gut; feature: human-associated habitat; material: faeces | place: China | collected 2012 | reverse complement strand
GAACCCACCGTTTCCCAAAAGCCAGCAAAGCAGCAGACGACTGCCCACAAGCAGCCGTCCCGAAAAAAGAGCAAAAAAGTAAAGGAGCGATGATTTATGAGCAACAATTTTGACGATATTTTTGAACCCGCCCCGCAAGCCGAGGATTTTGACAAAGAGGCTTGGGCGGCAAAGAAAAAGGCGGAGCGTGACGAGGTGTACGCCCTTGCCGACGCCACCGCCGAGGAAGTCTGCGCAGATGGCGGCAAGTTCCGTGAATATCTGGATGTGCAGGCGAATTTTCGTCACTATTCCGCTACCAACGCCTTGTTGATTCTGGCGGCGAAGCCGGACGCCCGCAGGCTGGGCGACAAGGATTTTTGGCGCGATCAGGGCGTGTATATCAAAAGACAGGAATTTGGCCATCCTATCAAGATCGTAGAATCAAACGGCGAATACACCCGCGACGACGGCAGTATCGGCGTGTCGTATAACATCAAGCATGTGTATGACATTTCACAGACCACCTCCCGCATGAGAGCACAGCCGCCCGTTTCCCACGACGCAAGGGCTTTGCTCGGCGCGCTCATTTACAAAAAGCCCGTGCCGATTCAGTCTGTCGATGAATTGCCTGACGGTTTGGGCGCACTGTACGACCATGAACAGGAGGCAATTTTTGTCTGCCGCGGAATGGAGGCAAACGATCTGTTCTGCGAGGTATCAAAGGCATTGGCACAAGCAGAGCTTGCTCAAACCGGCGAAGAATACGACCCGCAAACTGCGAGCTTTAAGGCGCATTGCGTTTCGTATATTCTCGGCAAAGAGTTCGGCGTTGATGTGAGCGATTACAGTTTTGAGAATCCCGCTGATTTTCTCCGCACCGACGATCCGCAGGAAATCCGCACCGAGCTTTCCGAAATCCGAGATACCGCCTACGACATTTCCGCACGAATGGCAAGAGCGCTGGAAAAAGAAAAATCGCCCCGCCATACGGAACAGGAGCGCTGAATATGGAAAGAACAGAAAAACGAGTGCTGACCCTCGACCGCTACGAACATGGCGTTGTTATCAATGCCCTTAACGAAATGCGAAACGATCTGCTGGAAGAAGAACGCCCCACCGATATTGTTGACGAGGTTCTTTTGAAAGTAATCGACGCGCCTACAAAAAAGGAGAAACGACGCGATGAAGCGCGGGAATAATCCTCTTGTGCTTTGCCTGTTCGGGATTCTCCCCGTGGTGTGGCTGGGACTTTTGATTGCCCCGGCCGCAGGCGGGGGACTGCCCGAAATCCTTGCCCGGTTTCCTGCGGCAATGAACGACCCCTTCAAAATAGAGCTTTGCGGGGACAGTCTGAAAACTGTCCTCGTTTTGCTTTGCGTGTACGGGCTTGCTATCGGCGTATATCTTTCCTCCCGCCGCAACTACCGCAGGGGTGAGGAACACGGCTCGGCAAAATGGGGCAATGCAAGAGCCGTGAACAAAAAATATCAGGCGGCAAACCCGGAGGAAAATAAGATTCTCACACAAAATGTCCGTATGGGATTTGACGGCAAAAAGCACCGCCGTTCTCTGAATACCGTAGTTGTGGGAGGAAGCGGCGCAGGAAAAACAAGGTTCTATGCAAAACCGAACCTATGCCAAGCCGCCAATGCCGCAAGCCACGGAACAAGTTATGTGGTGCTTGATCCGAAAGGCGAAATGCTGCGAGATACGGGCTATCTGCTTGCTCAAAGGGGCTATGATGTGCGGGTGCTGGATTTGCTCAATATGGAGAAAAGCCATTGCTACAATCCGTTTGTCTATTTGCGGGACGACAACGATGTGCAGCGCTTGGTTACAAATCTGTTCAAGAGTACCACGCCGAAAGGCAGTCAATCCAACGATCCCTTTTGGGACACAGCGGCGAGTATGCTTCTGTTGGCGCTTGTGTTCTATCTCAAATATGAGGCGCCGCCCGATGAACAGAATTTTTCAATGGTTATGGAAATGCTGCGCGCCGCAGATGTCAGAGAGGACATAGACGAATACGCTTCACCGCTGGACGAGCTCTTTGAACGGCTGGAAATGCGCGACCCGGAGCATATCGCCGTGAAGTATTACAAGGACTATCATTCCGGTTCGGCAAAGACCTTGAAAAGTATTCAGATCACTTTGGCGGCTCGCTTAGAGAAATTCAATCTGTCCTCTCTTGCGGCGCTGACCGCTGCGGACGAGTTGGATTTGCCCAGCTTAGGCGAAAAGAAAGTGGCGTTGTTCGCGCTGATACCCGATAACGATACCTCGTTCAACTTTCTTGTATCAATCCTATACACGCAGCTATTCCAACAGCTCTTTTACCTTGCCGACCACAAGCACGGCGGCAGTCTGCCCGTTCCCGTCCATTTTCTGATGGACGAGTTCGCCAATGTGAGCTTGCCGGATGATTTCGACAAGATACTGTCCGTTATGCGTTCAAGGCAGGTATTTGTTTCGATTATCCTGCAAAATTTGGCGCAGTTAAAGGCCTTGTTTGAAAAGCAATGGGAATCCATTTTAGGTAATTGCGACGAGTTTCTTTACTTGGGCGGCAACGAACAATCTACGCACAAATATGTATCGGAGCTTCTCGGCAAGGCGACCATCGACACAAACACCTACGGCAGATCGTCGGGGCGTAACGGCAATTACAGTACGAACTATCAGATTTCCGGGCGCGAACTGATGACGCCCGACGAGGTGCGTATGCTGGATAACCGTTACGCTCTTTTATTTATCCGCGGAGAGCCGCCGATTATGGATGAGAAATACAACATCTTAAAACATCCGAATGTATCACTTACCACAGACGGCGGCGCAGCGCCTTATGAACACGGCGGGACGGAACACGCCGTCGCCACACTTTCCCTTGCGGGAATCCCCGCAGAGGACATTCCCGATATGGAAGATACAGAACCCGATTACGAGCTTCTTTCCGATGAGGAAATCGAAGCTCTGTTTTCAATTTAAGGAGGTATTGCAAAAATGAAAAACACCAACAAAAATAAGACCACGAAAAAGCTACCTGTCCCCGGCAAGGTCAAAAAGGGATTCCGCTTGTACTGCGCCGCAGTTTTGGCTCTCGCCTTTACTCTCTGCTGCTCGGTAACGGCCTTTGCCGCAGGCGACCCGATTACCGTTGTAAACAATTTGAGTGATTTTATCTTTGGATTGATACGCGCGGTCGGCCTGATCCTGCTCGGCTGGGGTATCGTGCAGGTGGGGCTGTCTTTTCAGTCCCACGACCCCAGCCAGCGTTCCAACGGATTCCTCACCATTGCGGGCGGCATTATCATTACCTTTGCCAAAGAGATTTTGACGCTGATTACAGGCTGACAGAAAGGAAAACGATATGGAAAAATGCGAGTGCTATATCCACTCTCTGAAACAGGGAGAAACCCATGTTCTCGGTGAGGCGACAATCATTAAGCGCTTGGGCGACAACGACTATCTGGCGGAGTATAACGGCGTGAAGTGTCACGCCATATTCAATCCCTTTGCCGGACGGTACTTTGTGGATGATGTCTACGGCGTTATACGCAATGCGCCCGACAGGGACAGCAGATAACGAAACGATACGGCATACGGGGCAGGCTGCAAAAGGCGGCCTGCCCTTACTATGCCTGAAAGGAGGACGCTGTGAAGAAATACAGCATTATTTATGCAGACCCGCCGTGGCGGTATGAACGAAACGGCGTACAGGGCGCGGCTGAAAAGCACTATCCCACGATGAGCATTGACGAGCTTTGCCGTCTGCCTGTTTCCGAACTCTCCGAAAAGGATTCTATTCTTTTTCTTTGGACGACTTTTCCGCAGCTACGAGAAGCGCTGCGGGTAATTAAGGCGTGGGGATTTGAGTATAAAAGCGTTGCCTTTGTCTGGCTCAAACTCAACAAAAGCGGCAAGGGCTGGTTTTACGGATTAGGCTTCTGGACGAGAGGAAACGCCGAAATCTGTCTGCTTGCTACAAAAGGCCATCCAAAAAGAAAATCAAACCGTGTTCACCAATTCATTATCAGCCCTTTGCGGGGGCACAGTCAGAAGCCCGACGAGGCAAGGGATAAAATTATTGAGCTTGTGGGCGATCTGCCCCGCGTAGAGCTTTTCGCAAGAGAAAAAGCGGACGGCTGGGACGCTTGGGGCAACGAGATTGACTGCGACCTTGAAATCGAGGGCTATTGTGAAAAGACGGGAGGCGATTTTGTTGTCGGATAACTGGGTCGTACAAAATCTTGAAAACGCCCTTGAAACTTGGAATCAGAAACTTGCCGAGATATGGCAGCTTATCACGCAATCACCCACGCAATTTAAGGGCGGCACGATCTGGAATGTGATCGTCAACATTCACGGCGTAGTACAAGCGATAGGGCTTGCCCTACTCGTTCTGTTCTTTGTCGTCGGCGTGATGAAAACCTGCGGATCGTTTGCAGAACTGAAAAAGCCGGAGCACGCATTAAAGGTCTTTATCCGCTTTGCATTGGCAAAGGCGGCCGTCACCTACGGTCTGGAACTGATGATGGCTTTGTTCAATATCGTGCAGGGGCTTATCTCCACCATCATGACCGCCGCGGGATTCGGGACGGCAGGGCGAACGGTTCTGCCCTCTGAAATCGTGACGGCGGTTGAGGACTGCGGATTTTTTGAATCTATCCCATTGTGGGCGGTTACGCTGATCGGCGGTCTGTTCATTACGGTACTGTCTTTCATTATGATAATGACCGTATACGGCAGATTTTTCAAGCTGTATCTTTACACGGCGATTGCGCCGGTTCCTCTCTCCGCTTTTGCGGGCGAACCCTCGCAGAATGTGGGAAAGAGCTTTATCAAATCCTACGCCGCTGTCTGCTTGGAAGGCGCGATTATTGTACTGGCTTGCATTGTTTTTTCCTTATTCGCTTCTGCCCCGCCCGTGGTTGACCCGAACGCCGCGGCGGTTTCTATGGTATGGAGCTATATCGGGGAGCTTGTATTTAATATGTTAGTCCTCGTGGGCGCGGTTAAAATGGCCGACCGTGTTGTGCGTGAAATGATGGGACTGTAATTGCTTTCTGCGGATATTCGCAGGAGGCTATTTTTATATGTAAAGGAGCGATATTCTATGAACTCATACGAAGAAAAGAAACAAAGACGAATCGACTACTACAACGAGAAAGCGGAAAAGTTTGAACAGGAAAGCAGCCGCCTTGCGCACGAATCAAGCAAAATGGTTGAGGCGATCCCTATGGGACAGCCGCTTATGCCCGATCACTATTCCTACAAATCGGATAAGAACTACCGTGATCGCGCTTGGGGCAAAATGGAGAAATCCGTTGAGGCAGGTCAAAAAGCGGACTACTACCGTAGCAAAGCCGAGGCCGCTGAAAACAATTCCGCTATTTCCAGCGACGATCCCGAAGCTGTTACGAAACTGAAAGAAAAATTGCAGCAGCGGCAGGAACAGCAAAGCTATATGAAAAAGGTCAACGCTTACTACCGCAAAAACGGTACGATGAAAGGCTTTGAGGGTATTTCCGACGAAAAAGCGGCGGAAATCGACGAGGCCGTGAAAAGTGATTATTCGTGGATTAACGCCCCCTATGCGCCCTATGAGTTGTCGAACAACAATGCGGAAATTAACCGTCTGAAAAAGCGGATCGAAAGTCTGGAACGCCGGGAGGAAACCGGCTTTGTCGGCTGGCAGTTTGAGGGCGGCGAAGCTGTTGCCAACACGGAGGAAAACCGCTTGCAGCTACTTTTTGATGAAAAGCCCAGCGAAGAACAGCGCAGCAAATTAAAAGGCTGGGGTTTCCGCTGGTCGCCGTCCAATAAGGCGTGGCAGAGGCAGTTAAACAGTAACGCCATCTACGCCGCCGGGCAGATTGATTTTATAAAGCCCCTTGACGGCAGAACGCCCCGTGAATTGCAGCCGAAGCCCAAAGCCAAAGACGAACAGGAACGATAAGGAGGCGATATTTTGGAAGTTAAGATCAACCGTGAAATCCGAAACTATACGGAATCCATGTTTTTCGGACTGTCTATGCGGCAGTTCATTTTTTCTTTGCTGGCGGTCGTTGTTGCCGTGGGACTGTATTTTCTCTTAAAGCCGTATGTCGGGACGGAAACGGTGTCGTGGATGTGTGTTCTCGGCGCCGCGCCCTTTGCGGCTATGGGATTTATCACCTACCACGGCATGACCGCAGAGAAATTCATCTGGGCGTGGATTCGCTCGGAGTTTTTAGAGCCGAAAGAGATTCGTTTTGAATCCTCGAATTTCTACTATGAAGCGCTCAAAGACAAAATTGATACAGGAGGTAAAGCATGATTAAGACCTTAAAAAACCTGCTGAAACAGGACAAGGAGCGATATTCCGTCCCACGCAAGGTGCAGGATGTTATCCCCATTCAGCGTATCTGGAAAGACGGTATCTTTCAGGTGAGCAGCCGCTTTTCCAAGACCTATAAATTCACCGATATAAACTACCTTGTGGCGAGCCGTGAGGACAAGGAATCTATGTTTCTTGCCTACTCTGAACTGCTCAACAGTCTGGATTCCGGGGCGACTACGAAAATTACAATCAATAACCGTAGGCTGAACAAGGCAAATTTCGAGCAGTCTATTTTAATGCCTATGCGGGGCGATTCCCGCGATGTGTACCGCAGGGAATACAATCAAATGCTGCTTGACAAGGTCACGGGCGCAAACGGCATTATGCAGGAGAAATATATTACGATCTCCGTTGCCAAAAAAGATATTGAGGAAGCCCGCACTTACTTTTCCCGTGTTGGCGCTGATCTGATCTCCCACTTTGCCGCCCTCGGCTCAAAATGCAGCGAACTGGACGCCGGGGAAAAGCTGCGCGTCCTCCACGACTTCTACCGTCAGGGAGAGGAAGCGGCGTTTCATTTCGACCCGCAGGATATGATGAAAAAGGGGCACGATTTCAAAGATTATATCTGCCCCGATTCCATTGAAAAGAATAGCGATTATCTGAAGCTCGGCGAGAAATATTGCCGGGTTCTTTTTCTGAAAGACTACGCCAGCTATATCAAGGACAGCATGGTAACGGAGCTCACCGACTTTAACCGCAATATGATGCTGTCGATTGATGTTGTCCCCGTTCCCACCGACGAGGCGGTGCGGGAGGTGGAAAACCGTCTGCTCGGCGTTGACACGAACATCACCAACTGGCAGCGCAGGCAGAACGCCAACAATAATTTTTCTGCGGTCGTGCCTTATGATATGGAATTGCAAAGAAAAGAAACAAAGGAATTTTTGGACGACCTGACAACGAGGGATCAGCGCATGATGTTTGCGGTGATTACGATGGTAATTACCGCAGACGATAAGAAACAGCTTGACAGCGACACCGAAACGGTGCTGTCCGTTGCAAGAAAGCATATGTGCCAGCTTGCCGTTTTGAAGTTCCAGCAGTTCGACGGCTTGAGTACGGTTCTCCCTATCGGTACAAGAAAAATCAATGCGTTTCGTACTCTCACTACCGAAAGCCTTGCGGTGTTTATGCCGTTCAAGGTACAGGAGGTGCAGGACAAGGGCGGTATTTATTTCGGAGAAAACGCCATCTCTCACAATCTCATTATGTGCAACAAAGCAAATCTTCTCAATCAGTCTGCTTTCCTGCTGGGCGTTCCCGGTTCGGGCAAATCCTTTTCCGCAAAAGAGCTTATCGCTTTTCTGATTCTCAACACCGAGGACGATGTGCTGATCTGCGACCCTGAAAACGAGTTCGGCGCACTGGCGGCGGCTTTGGGCGAGGAAACGGCAACCGTTATTCATATGGCGGCAGGCGGCAAGGATCGCTTGAACGCAATGTATATGGTAGACGGCTACGGCGAGAACAATCCCATTGTGGAGAAATCGCAGTTTATCATGTCCCTTGTAGAGCAGATTGATAAAACAGGCGTTGGCCCGCAGCAGAAATCCATTATCGACCGCTGCACCGCCCTTGTGTATCAGGAGGCCGAGGCAAACGGCACGACCGCTACTCTCTGCAACCTGCGAAACAAACTGTTGGAACAGCCCGAAGAAAAAGCAAAGGAAATCGCCCTGTCGCTGGAACTGTTCACCACGGGTTCGCTGGATATTTTCGGACATGAAAGTACCGTCGATCTCGACAACCGCATTGTTGTCTTTGATATTCACAGCTTGGGTGCGCAGTTAAAGCCCACGGGACTTTTGGTTATTACCGATACCATTCTGAATCGCGTTACCATCAACTGGAAAAAGGGCAAGCGCACCCATATTTTTATCGACGAATTTCATGTGGTCTTTGAGAACGAGCAAAGCGGTATTTTCTTTAACTCCGCATGGAGGCAGTTCAGAAAGAGAAACGGTTATCCCACGGCCATTACGCAGAATGTGGAATATCTGCTCGATTCCGTACAGGCGAGCACCATGCTTTCCAACTCGGAATTTGTGGTTATGCTCAATCAGGCGTATTCCGACCGTGCCAAGCTCTCGAAGCTGCTCAATATCTCCGACGAGCAGATGAGCTATGTTACCAATGCCGACGCAGGCTGCGGACTTATCAAATACGGCTCGGCGCTTGTACCCTTTATCAACCGCTTTCCAAGAGATACAAAATTATATCAGCTTATGACGACGAAACCCGGCGAGGGTGTTTTCGGCGGGAACACATCAAACTGACAGGAGGACAATCGAATATGAAAAGCAAATATCTGATGATCGGGGCGGCATTTTTTTCCGCCCTTTTCCTTTTCTCCGGCGTTATGCTCTGGCGGCAGTATGCAGACGAAAAGCAGAGCGCCGAAGCCTTTGACAAGATCGCCGCGCTTGTGGAGGCCGAAACGCCGTCCGCCGACGAGCCGCAGGAATCTGAACCTCCGCAGCCTGAACAAACCGCTTTTGAAAAGTACGCTGTGGTGTATGAACAGAACAGCGATTTTGTGGGCTGGATTTCGATAGAGAGGACAAACATCGACTATCCCGTTATGCAGACGATTGACAACCCGAACTACTACCTGAAACACAGCTTTGAAAAGCAGTACAGTGATTACGGCGTGCCCTATGTGCAGGAAAACTGCGACCTCGGTTTATCCGACAACTGCGTAATTTACGGCCACCACATGAACAACGGCAGTATGTTTGCCGATCTCTGCAAGTATGCCGACGAAGATTTTTACAGGCAGCACAAAACAATCCGATTTGATACGCTTTCGGATTTTGGCGAGTATGAAATTGTGGCGGCGTTCAAGACCGCCGCCTATTCCGAGCAAGGGTTCAAGTATTACCACTTTGTCAATGCGGACAGCGCGGGTGCCGGAATATTTGGCCGTGGTAATGCCGATGACCTCGCCGTACATGTTGAACAGCGGGCCGCCGGAGTTGCCCGGATTGATGGCCGCATCGGTCTGGAGCATACTGATGACGGTGTTGTCGGTGGTGACCTCCCGGTTGATGCCGCTGACGTAGCCGACGGTCTCCGTTGCCGCCAGACGGCCAAGGGGATTGCCGATGGCGACTACCATGTCGCCGATGGAAAGATTGCCGCTGCTGCCGATGGTCGCGGCGGACAGCCCCTCGGCTTCCACCTTCAGAACGGCCACGTCGTTGGTGGCGTCGTAGCCCTTCACCGTGGCGTCGTACTCGTCGCCGGTGTGGGTGGTGACGGTAATATTGCTCGCGTTCTGCACCACATGGTAATTGGTCACTACGTAGCCATCCGCCGACAGAATAAAGCCGGAGCCGGAGGACGTTCCCTCCACGCTCTGGCCGTAGGCGGTGGTCTGCATGGTGCAGGAAATGGCGACCACGCTGTCAACATTGCTCTGATACAGCTGCGCCGGAGTCATGGCCGAACCGTCCGCTGCCGGGAGCGCGCCGGATGTACCGCCAGAGGCAGGAACGCTGTCGATCTGCTTTTGCAGGTCGTCAATTTGCCTGCCCAGCTGCTGGGTGATCTGACTGGTCTTCTGCTCCCACTTCCGGTTGACGCCGGAAGCCGTGATCAGGCAGCCGGAAGCCACCAGCGCCACAACGAGAACGGCGGCGATAACGGTCTTCCAAGGCGACTTGCCGGATCTACGGGGTTTTTTCTCCCGCTTCTCTGGCGGCTGCGTCTGGGGCTGGTACTGATACTGATACGGCCGGGGCTGGCCGGTCATATAAGGGGAATTGGCGTAGGGAGACTCCCTGCGGCCCGTACCGGCGGCGTGATAGGTGCCGGACTGGGGTTCGCTCTGGCGCTCCTGAGGAACTTCATTCCGTGGTTCCTGAGGAGCTTCGTTCTGCGGCTCCTGCGGGGCGTCGAAACTCGCTTCGGGAGCCGGGTTATTTTCTTCCGGATATTCGCTATTTGCAAAGGTGTCCATGGTGGTTACCTCCTTCTCTTTTCTTATCCTACTCTATCCGTCACATATGAAGAAATATGTATCGACATGTGAAGGATATTTGAATTTTACAATTTTTCCGGCTTTTCGTCAAGGGGAACAGCAAATAATAAAGGAAGCTCTGATTAAATCGGCAAGAACTGTGAGCGAGAGATTTTTCGTCCAATCGAGGCATCGGAAACGGAGGAATACTTTGTGTATTCCCCGTTTTCGATGCCGAAGAGTGGGCGGAAAAGATCCGCTCACAGTCGCAGACGATTTATTCAGAGTTTCC
>OGYL01003286.1_pt1 | contig 10622 bp, 8 predicted proteins | sample 1576541 | NCBI WGS metagenome assembly OGYL01 (sample SAMEA3541551, study PRJEB24748) | human gut metagenome | biome: human gut; feature: human-associated habitat; material: faeces | place: China | collected 2012 | reverse complement strand
AAACAGGTGTTGTATGATGCATACGTGGAAAGTGAGCGTTCATTGGATGAAATCATTGACTTGATTCGGAATGCCGATGAATGGATATAGGCTGGATTTAGTTGTAAAATTTCTGGAAGTTCACATAAAAATGCCAAAACTAAATGTGAATATGTTAGCTTTGTTTTTTTATTTAAAGATATTGAAAAAATGTCACGAAAATTATATAATAATCGTGACAAAAAAGGAGAGCATTGCTATGGCAAATGGAATATATATCGAAATAAAAAAAAGAATACTGGATGCAGAAGAAGGCTCAATATTTGTAACATCAGATTTTACCGATATTGCTACAACAACAACTGTAAGAAAATGCCTTGGAAGGCAGGTTGAAGAGAAAAACATCCGCAGAATTATTGACGGAGTTTATGAAAAGCCTGTATATAGCAATTTGCTGAGGGAATATGTTCCGGCTAATCCTGAAAAAGTTGCGTATGCTATTGCAAGAGGATTTCATTGGACCATTGCGCCATGCGGAGATGTAGCATTAAATAAGCTGGGGTTATCCACACAGGTTCCGGTTGTCTGGTCCTATATCAGTGATGGTCCATATAGAAAGTTTTCTTGGGATAATATCACGTTGTCTTTTAAGCATCGTGCAAATCGTGAAATTTCATATATGTCTGAGACAACCACTTTGGTTGTTGAGGCATTAAAGACATTGGGAAAAGAGAGGATTGATGATGATATTATCGTGAGTTTGAGGAACAGATTGCCTGAAGAAGAGAAGAAAAAGATGTTAAAGGAAGCAACAGGTGTAAGTGAATGGGTATATACAGTAATCAGAAAGGTGTGTGCTGAATAATGAAAGAAGTTGCTAAGTTACAGATAAAGGATAGAACAGAATTGTTTCATGCTGCTGCAATTTCGATGGGAATGCAGCCTAATGTAGTAGAGAAAGTCAAAGGCTCGGCCGCAGGTAAAGTTAAACGAGAGGAATCCCTTCCCGGACTCCTCTCGTTTCTGTGTTGTTATATGAATGCCGCCTCCCTACTGGTACGGATTGCGACAGGCGGAATAGCGGATATGTCCTTTCCCGAAAATACCTTTCAATTCGATGTGAAAACGAAACTGTATAGAACACGATTTTTATGATTTCAAGGAGAAAATAACCATAAAAAGGCATATTTTAAGACTAAATACGGTATTTATTAGAATATTCAGTTCGCAGAGAGATATTTTTACTTCTTGGCCACCCTCTCCCTGCTTACTCCCGATGATAGTAACGTTGATCACTCATAAAAACAATCATCAGGCAATTGCTCACAAGCACAAACGGAACAGAAAGCCATCTGCGAAAAATAGATAGCTTTTCAAAAAATCCCAGAACTTATAACAATAGAAAATGTAGATTTAATACACAAAAAGTGTAGAAAGTGTAGAATTAAATCCACACTAATACTATGGACTGTTTGTAAAACAAGTGTTAATAACACGAGCCATTTTAGACTACTAATAAAAAGCAGGAAAAAATGTGTTAATGAGTTATTAAATTTCAACTATTGGTTTCCATTCGGTATTTTATTTGCTTTTAATTTTTCAAATATTAGTTTTTTGTTTCACTTAAAATAAAATGTTTATGAAAAAGTTATTTATTGCAGTAGCATTAGTTATGGGATTGGGTACATCAGTTGCATTTGCCAATGAGATGACAGCAGGAATTGAGACAGTAGCTATGGTAAATGAATATAAACCTATTGAAGCCGCAAAACTTCCGCAAGCTGTTCAAGATGCTATCAAAAAGAATTATGCGGAATCTACAATCAAGGAAGCCTCTGTTGATGAAGCTGCTAAAACTTACAAGGTTATCCTTACCGGTAAAGATGGAAAAGATACAACCGTTGTATTCAACGAAAAGGGTGAGATTCAAAAATAATCTAATTTGTTTTAGAGAAGATTAGAGGCTATCTCAAAATAGAAAAATGGGATAGACCTTATAAGTTGCAACATAAAGATCTCCTGTTTTAGCCTTAGTTTATCCTAATTATATGGCTAAAAGTAGGAGATCTTTTATTTTTAGGTTTCAATCTATAAGATTTTTACTTTAGCAATCCTATTTTGAACAGCTTCTGTATTTAAGGGCTTTTTTACACAACTATTTTTTTACGAATTTGATAATAGCCCACTGTATTTTCTCGTAATTGAATAAATAGTCTGATAAGGATAAAATCTTTCCAAATCATGAAACTGATGTTTAAAGATTCATCAGCAAACACTATCCAAATGGAAAACGACAGCCATCACAAACTCTTTTAATCAATCCCGCCCCCTAAGGCATGATAAAGGCTGATGACTCCTTGTATTTCGTCAAAACGATCCGATGCAGCATCCAGTTCTGCCTGCAACAAGGTTTGACGCGCTGTCAGTACCTCCAGATAATTTTGTGAACTGTGTTTCATCAATAGTTCCGCACTACGCACAGCCGATGCAAGAGATATGATTTGCTGTTCTTCAAGCTGCAATCTACCTCTTGCCGTCTGCCATTGTACCAAAGCATTGTTTACCTCCATACCGGCATCGAGAAGGCTCTGACGAAAAGATAGCACCGCTTCTTCCTGTTGTGCCCTGGCTACTTTCAGGTTTGCAATGTTCTGCCCTCTATTAAAGAGTGGCTGCACGAGTGAGCCTACGGCCGACAAGAGCCATTGGCCGGGATTGGTAATTGCGGCTCCCGCTGCATTGGTCCATCCGGCGGAACCACCCAGTGTAATTGACGGATAGAAAGCGGCTACAGCCTGGTTGGTGACATAGAATGCAGCGGCCAGTTCAGCTTCACTCTGACGTATATCCGGGCGGCGTTGTAAAAGTTGTAAGGGAACGCCCACTAAAAGCGTGTCCGGAAAGGATTGGGTGTCAAGGGTTGATCGCTCAATGCTGGCCGAAGGTGTACCAAGCAGCGCGGACAGAGAATTTTCCAACTCGGTAATCTGCCGTTCCAATGAAAGCAATGAGGCATCTACCGATAACTTACTCGCTTCAGTCTGCGCTACTGCCATGTCAGTTGCTTGCCCGGCTCTTTTCAGAGCCTTCATTACCCTAAGATTCTCAGCCCAGTTTTCTGCTGTACGACGGGTGATTCCCAGTTGCTCATCCAGCATCAACAACATATAGTAGTTATTCGCAATAGTCGCTATAAGTTGCGTCTGCACGGCCTGCCGGTAAGCTTCATTCTGTTCCAGTACAGCACGAGCCTCACGCTTGGCATTGGTAAGTTTACCAAATATGTCAATCTCCCAACTCGCAGAAACTGCCAAATCGTAACTTTTGGTTGTGTTACCATGCTCCGCCTTGCTAATCGTACCCTGCGGGCTTAAATCAAGGGAAGGCAGATAAGAAAGCCGTGCCGACTTAAGAAGAGCTTCAGCCTCCTTGACACGCAGGCGGGCAATACCCAGATCAGAATTGTTGCAAAGCCCTTTCTCAATAAGGCTTTGCAATTGCGAATCCGTAAAAAGTTCTTTCCACGATAGGTCTGCAATAGAGGCGGTGGTATCGGCAGACAAAGCCGGCTGATGATAAAGACTGTCAACAACCGACACATCGGGTCGTTTATAGGTCCGATAAATTGAACATGAACTCAATCCCACCGATAAACATATGCATATTATTATTTTTTTCATACACTCAAAATTATCTATATTCAGATTATTGATCTTTTTCTTCCAATTTGGGCAATTGACGTTCAGGCATGAAACGTTCCTGCAAATATTGGAACACGATGAACAGCACCGGTACGATGAAAAGCAGGGCAACCGTACCAATCAGCATACCGCCGACCGTACCCACACCAATAGAGATATTGCCGTTAGCTCCCACACCCGAAGCGAACATCAGAGGAAGCATACCAAAAATCATAGTCAGCGAAGTCATCAAAATCGGACGTAAACGAACTTGGGCGGCTGACACTGCCGCCTGGGAGATGCTCATACCCTGACGGCGGCGTTCCGAAGCATACTCTGTAAGAAGAATCGCAGTCTTGGCCAGAAGCCCGATCAACATCAACAGACCGATTTGCAGATAAATGTTATTCTCCAAACCAAACATTTTGGCAAATAAGAAGCTACCGGCAAGACCGAAGGGAACCGAGAGGATGACCGCAATTGGTACAAAAAGACTTTCGTAAAGGGCGCATAGTATCAAATAAATAAACACTACACAGATGACAAAGATGATCGTAGTGGAACTTCCCGTTGAAGCCTCTTCACGTGACATGCCGCCAAATTCATATCCATAACCGGCAGGAAGCGTCTCTTCCGCCACCTCACGCAATGCCTGAATAGCCTGCCCTGTACTATATCCGTCGGCAGGGATACCATTGACATTGATGGCCGAGAACAGATTGAAACGGGAGAGCGTTTCGGCTCCGTATACACGTGTCAGTTTCAAGTATTGTCCTACGGGAGTCATCTCTTCCTTATCATTCCGCACGAACATATTGTTCAGTGCCTCCGTATCCAGACGGTATTCAGGCGGAGCCTGCACCATCACCCGGTACAATTTGGAGAAACGGTTCATGTTGGATGCATAGTTACCGCCTATATAACCTGACAAGACAGAAAGTACATCGGATGGGGAAACCCCGTTGCGTTTACAGCGTGAGGCATCCACTTCCACCAGATATTGAGGGAATTTGGTATCAAATGAGGTAGTGGCACGTGCAATTTCAGGACGGGCATTCAGTTTGTCAATCATCTGCCGGGTTATGGAAAGTAAATCCTCTATCTTACCTCCCTTCTGGTCCTGTACATAAATCTCAAAACCACTGCTCACTCCATAACCCGGAATCATGGGTGGAGCGAAAACCATAATATCAGCCGAAGCTATGTCAGCTGTACGACGATATATTTCAGATATTACAGAATTTATATCATCACCCTTTTCCGTGCGTTCACTCCAGTCCCGCAGGCGGACGATGAACATACCATTGGCCGCACCTTGCCCGCTAATCATGGCGTTACCCGTAATTTTGGAGAACATGCGGATTTGTGGAATATCCTTGATACGGCGGTCAATTTCATTCATCACCAGTTTTGTCTCTTCCAGGTTACTTCCCGGAGAAGTACGCACGTCAATGAATACCGTACCCATATCTTCCTGGGGCACAAGACCGGTTTTGGTCGTCTTCATCAAGAAAAATAATCCGGCACCGGCCACTATCAACAACATACCGGTCAGCCATTTGCGTTTGATCATAAAGAACACCCCGCCCTTGTATTTCATTACGACACGATGGAAAGCTGTATCAAAGGCTATGTGAAAACGAGAAGAAAAACTCATCTTCTCTCCCTGCTTCACATCTCCGTGCGGAGTCATGATGAGCGCACAGAGTGCCGGACTCAAAGTCATCGCATTAAGAAGGGAAATACCCACAGCTACGGCCATCGTAAGACCGAACTGCGTATAGAATGTACCGGTAGTCCCTCCCATAAACGATACCGGAATAAATACCGCCATGAAGACAAAGGTTGTGGTGACAAGTGCGGAGGTGATACCTCCCATGGCATTTATTGTGGCCAAATAAGGAGACTTGTATCCTTCATCAAACTTCGCCTGCACAGCTTCGACGACAACTATGGCATCATCCACCACCGTACCGATTACCAATACCAATGCAAAAAGTGTCAGCATATTCAAGCTAAATCCCGCTACGGCAAGGAATGCAAAGGTACCAACCAAAGAAACAATGATTGAAATGGCCGGTATGAACGTGGAACGGAAACTCTGCAAAAACACATAAACTACAAGGATTACAAGGATGATAGCCTCGAAAAGCGTCTTTATAACATTCTTAATAGAGGCATCAAGATAATCCTTCGTACTCATCAAATCAGCTATTTCCATACCTTTGGGAAGAGTTTCCCGGATATCCTCCACCACCTTATCAATTTCCTCGATAATCTCGTTCGCATTCGAGCCTGAAGTCTGGGCAATCATACAGTTAGAACCCGGATGACCGTTCACCTCGCCAATGTAAGTGTAAGTACGCGATCCTAATTCGACAGTGGCCACATCCTTCAACTTCAGCTCTTCGCCACTGGGAAGCGATTTGATGACCATATTTTCATAATCCTGTTCAAATTCATAACGGCCACGGTATTTGAGCACATACTGGAATGTATTTTCCGACTCTGCTCCCAACGTACCGGTCGGTGCTTCAAGGTTCTGTTCATCGAGCACTTTTGTAATGTCGTCCGGAATCAGACCGTAACGTGCCATCTTTCCCGGATCGAGCCAGATACGCAGCGAATAATCCGCTCCCATCACATTGACCTCACCCACACCGGCAATACGTGCCAGACGAGGTTCAATATTAATTTTCAGATAATTGTTAAGAAACTTCTCATCAAATGAGTTATCCGGACTGTACAAGGCCAAAGCCTTAATATTACTGGTCTGGCGTTTACGCACGGTAACACCGCTTCGCGTAACCTCGGCAGGAAGTAATCCCTGAGCGGAAGCGATACGGTTCTGTACGTTCACAGTCGCCATGTCCGGATCTGTCCCTTGACGGAAATAGATACGGATATTGGCTGAACCGCTGTTAGTGGCTGAAGAGGTCATGTACATCATGTTCTCCACACCATTCAGTGCCTCTTCCAGAGGAACAACTACACTCTTCTGTACCGTTTCGGCATTAGCACCGGTATAAGTAGCCTGCACGCTTACCGTAGGAGGAGCAATTTCAGGGAATTGCTCGACAGGCAACTGGACAAGGCTGATGATACCCAATATAAGAATGACAACAGAAATGACTCCCGCCAAAATGGGTCTGTCAATAAAAGTCCTTATTTTCATGGCACAGCTTATTCGTTAGTAGTTGTATGAGTATCTATCTCTGTTCCTTCGCGTACAAGACCCGCGCCTTCTGCGATAATCACGTCGCCCGGAACCAGCCCGGACTCAACAATATATTCAGTCCCGTTATTCAGACGGAAAACCTCGACCGGAGCTGACTTGGCCTTACCATCAACCACTTTATACACGAAAACACGGTTCTGTAATTCATAGGTGGCAGCTTGCGGGATGACAATCACGCTGTCCTGGTGTGAAGGGACGAATACTGTACCGCTACCACCATTACGAAGCAGTTTATCAGGATTGTCAAATTCCGCACGGAGACTCACCGCCCCCGTGTTTTCGTCAATAGTACCGCTTACGGCATTAATCTTACCTGAATGTGCATAAGCTTTACCATTACTCAAGGTCAATTCTACATCGGGCATCCCATCCATCGCTTTCTGAAGTGAACCATATTGTTGTATCAAGTCCAATATCTGATTCTCATTCATAGAGAAATAGGCATATACTTTCTCGTCATCAGAAACGGTCACCAATGGTTCGGTGATACTGCTGCTGACCAAGGCTCCCACGCGGTAAGGAATCATGCTGGCAACTCCGTTTACGGGACTTTTAACCGTTGTATAAGACAAATCATTACGGGCATTGGTTTCCTGGGCCCGGGCTTGAGCAAGATTAGCCTGGGCCTCGGCCAAAGAGTTGCGTGCCGTCTGGAGATCAAATTCCGAAACGACATTTTCCTTAAATAGTTCTTCCTTGCTTTCAGCCGTGAGTTTGGCCGTAGCCAGACGTGATTCCGCACTTTTTACATTAGCGATTGCCGTTTCAAGTGCCGCCTTATAAGGAACTTGGTCAATAATAAACAAAACTTGTCCTTTCTTTACAGGATCTCCTTCATTCAGAAGGATTTCTGTTATGATACCGCTTACTTGCGGACGTATCTCGACATGCTGTCGTCCCCGTAGGCTGGCCGTATATCCGGTTTTAAGTGTCCTATCACTAAATTCCACACGCAGTGTCTTGTACTTGGCACCCGCCTCTTGTTGTGGCTTCGGGTTACATGAAGACAATAGTATCAATGCTGATAATAAAATGAAGATGCTTTTCATTTCTCTGTCTATTTATGGTTATTGAATGAATATTTAAAGTCTACAAAACGAATGTAGGCAAAACTAAAAAGATTTTATATATGCTCTAAGAATGTGTTGATAAACGGCGGAAATGTGTTGACGAATGACAATAATCAGCCTTTTGAGGTATGAATTCAAAGAATTATCTTTGCAGAAACAATCAAATAGTGTTTTTAGCTATCCTCTTTTAAAGATTAACAATACATGCCGATGCTTTTAAAGATTAAGAAAAACAGGAAAAAGGATACGGTCGAGCATACCGCCGCCATATCCCCCAAGATAACCATTTATGTAGACCTGCTCTTTTGTTTGGTCATACTTCCACTGATTATCATGCTCGTTCCGATAGACAAATGGTTTGTCACCCAGCCTGTATTTGTCGTAACACTGATTGTATATATTTATTTGCTCTATTTTGTTTATCGCAACATAAATCTTCCTTCCTTGTTTATACGCAAAAAATACGGATATATCATACTGGTACTTGCACTGCTGATGCTCATTACCGAACTGGTGACGCATTTCCCCCTGCCGGAAAACACCAACTCCAAACTCCCGCTGGAATTTCGCCGCCATCTCCATTCCCAAACTGTGTGGTTTTTCTTTCTAATCATTTCCGGATTCGGACTGGCCATCGAAGTCATTTTTGAACTTTTCCGCCAAATGCTTGCCCGTCAGGAAATGGAGGCTGAGAAAAACCGTGCCGAACTGGCCATGTACAAGGCGCAAATAAACCCACATTTCCTTTTCAACACGCTCAATACCCTATACGGTTTAGTCATTACCAAATCTGACCAGACAGAATCAGCTTTTGTCAAGTTCTCTAATATTCTTAGGTACATGTATCACAATGCTTCTGTTGAAAAGATTAACATTGAAAGTGAGCTGGAGTATATCCGCCAATATGTCGAATTGCAACAACTAAGACTCAACCATCATACGAAAGTGATATTCGAAAGCCGTACAGATCAAGAAAGCGTAAAAATACCGCCTATGATCTTGATTACATTTGTGGAGAACGCATTCAAATACGGAACATCTTCTTCCGAAGACTGCACTATACTCATACGAATCATCGTTGAAGACGGAACTTTGTTTTTCAAAACATGCAATTCTATAATGAGGGAGAAAGAACAGGACGCTCCTTCTATCGGAATAGAAAACTGTCGCAAACGTCTCAGACTACTGTATCCGGAACGTTTTACCCTGCTCACGGAAAGAGACAAGAAAAGAAATGAATTCAGAACAAAATTAACCATACAACTTTCATGAGAAAGATTAGCTGCATAGCAATAGACGACGAGCCCATCGCATTACTTGTCATCAAACGGTTCTGTGAGAGAAAAGGAAACATGGAGCTTACTTCTTTTTGCGAACCCCGCATCGGGCTGGAAGAAATAGTCCGGACTAAACCAGATTTAGTGTTCCTGGATATTGAGATGAACGGTTTGAGTGGCTTGGATGTGGCAAAGGCACTTCCTAAAAAATGCACACTTGTTTTTACCACTGCTCATGCCAAGTATGCCCTTGACGGATTCAACCTCGACGCAGTGGATTTCCTGCATAAGCCCATCGCTTACGAACGTTTTGAAAGGGCTGTGGAAAAAGCGATGTTACACATCAAGGCAAATGAAAACGAGATAACTCATGATGTCATACAAGACACAATCGTGGTGAAACAAGATTATAGCAGCATAAATATACCTATTTCTGATATCTTTTATATTGAAGCTTTGGAGAATTATAGTAAAATATTCCGTTTAAACGGGGGAACGATCATCTCACGCCTTAATATTAAAGCAATTCATAAAATGTTACCCCAAAAACAGTTCATAAGAGTACATCGTTCCTTTGTTGTTCCTGTAAACAAGATACAACAATTTTCTAAACAGGAAATACATCTAATCGGACTTAACAAGCCCATACCCGTAGGAAGAAGTTATGCTAAAGAAGTATCCGAAACCCTTCTACAAAATGAGTGACAATAACATTTCTCCACATTATACAATGAATGTACAAAATATTTATTTATCCTCGAAGCCGCACTACGAGATTCTGGACGGACTGCGCGGTGTGGCGGCTGCTATGGTAGTAGCTTTTCATCTGCTGGAAGCACATTCCGGCGGCAATCATCTGAACCAGATCATCAATCATGGCTATCTGGCAGTCGATTTCTTCTTCATGCTTTCGGGTTTCGTCATCGGCTATGCCTATGATGACCGTTGGAACCGGATGAGCATGGGAACTTTCTTCAAGCGCCGTCTTATCCGGCTGCAACCTATGGTGGTCATGGGAAGTATTGTGGGAGCCGCACTCTTTTGGTTTCAGAAAGCCCCTTGTTATCCGGCAATGGAGGGCGTGTCCGTCGGTGCGCTACTGTTGGTCATGCTGTTAGGTTGTACGTTGCTGCCTCTGCCGCTGAAATGGGATATTCGCGGATGGATGGAAATGCATCCGCTGAACGGACCGTCATGGTCGCTTTACTACGAATACATCGGTAATATACTGTATGCCCTGTTCATCCGCAAATTCAGCAAGACGGCGCTGACCGTCCTCGTGGCGATAGCGGCGTGCTTTACGGTGCACCGCTGCCTTACCGCGCCTGCCGGCGACATCGTGGGCGGATGGGCTTTGAACTGGGAACAGCAGTACGTG
>OGYL01003284.1_pt1 | contig 10623 bp, 12 predicted proteins | sample 1576541 | NCBI WGS metagenome assembly OGYL01 (sample SAMEA3541551, study PRJEB24748) | human gut metagenome | biome: human gut; feature: human-associated habitat; material: faeces | place: China | collected 2012 | reverse complement strand
GCGACGAAAACTATCGTCTGCTGGGTTTGTTCCGTGTCTGGAATGTAATGGAATATTATAATCCGTATCTGGATATTTTGGACGAGGATTGGGAGGAACTGCTGCCGGACTTTATTGTTCGGATGCTGCAAGATACGGACCGTCACAGCTATGATTTGACTATCGCGGCACTGACTGCAAAATTACAGGATGCCCACGTTATTTATAACGAGCGGAGCGAGGTTATTCAAAAGGAATTCGGCGAGTATATTGTGAACGACATCGAATTTGTATCTGCCGAAGGAGAAGTTGTGATTGTTCAAACCTTTGATGAATCTTGTCCACTTCAGGCCGGAGATATTGTCCGTAAGCTGGATGGGGTCGATATAAAAGATGTGATACAACATTGTACAGAATATTATTCTGTTCCGATGGATGGGAAAATCTGCAATGCTTCATGAAGCGCTCCCGCTGGTCAATGGGGTCGTTCAGCTCGGAATAGGCGTTGCCCATTTCGCTGCGGTTGATGAAGAACTCGAAACGCTCCGTCAGGCGGGGATCTTCCGGGGACTTCTTGGTCAGGGGAGAGACCTCCACCGGGTACATGGTGATGAAGGTGGGCTGCACCAGATGCTCCTCGACCTTCTGGTCGAAGCAGGCGTAAAGCGCGTTGCCCCATGTCTTTTCGGCGGCCTCCGCCAGTTCGACGCCGACCGCTTTCGCTGCCGCAACAGCCTCTGCATCGTCGGTGATCGTACCAAAATCAACGCCGACATACTGCTTGACGGCATCTACCATCGTCAGCCGCGGCCAGCCGGGGGTCAGGTCGACCTTCTCGCCCATCCATTCCAGCTCGTAGCTGCCCATAACCTCCTTGGCAAAGGTGGTGTAGACGCCCTCGGCGATGTCCATCATGTCGTGGAAATCGGCGTAGGCCTGATAGAGTTCAACCGTGGTGAATTCGGGGTTGTGCTTGGGATCCATGCCCTCGTTGCGGAAGATGCGGCCGACCTCATACACGCGATCCATGCCGCCGACGATCAGGCGCTTCAGCGGCAGTTCAGTCGCAATACGCATATACATATCGATGTCGAGCGTATTGTGGTGCGTGATGAACGGACGCGCTGCCGCACCGCCGGCGATGGTATTGAGAACGGGCGTTTCAACCTCGATATAGCCCATATTATCCAGATAGTCCCGCAGATGCTTGATGAACTGCGAACGGATAATAAAATTCCGCTTGACCTCAGGGTTCACGATCAGGTCAACATAGCGCTGACGATAGCGTGTTTCCTTGTCGGTCAGTCCGTGGAATTTCTCGGGCAACGGCAGCAGGGACTTGGACAGCAGCGTGATTTTCTTTGCGCGCACAGACATTTCGCCGCGCTGCGTACGGAAGATTTCACCCTCGACGCCGACGATATCTCCGATGTCGTATTTCTTGAAGCGGTTATACTCGGCCTCGTCCATCTCGTCCTTGCGGGCGTAAAGCTGGATGCGGCCTGTTTTGTCCTGCAGATCGCAGAAGGACACCTTGCCCATGCCGCGCTTGGACATGAGCCGGCCCGCGATAGAGACGGGCTTGCCTTCCATCTCGTCAAAATGATCTTTGATCTCCTGCGCGGTCGTGGTGCTGACGAAGCGGGTGATGGCAAACGGGTCCATGCCCTCTGCCTGCAGCTGCGCGAGTTTTTCACGGCGAACCTTGATCTGGTCGCCGATGCTTACCTGCGGAGCCGCGTTCTGCTGATTCCTGTTTTCCTGTTCCATAGCTATCCTCTTTTTCTGATTCGTTACTTTTCAACCGTCAGGATCTTATACTTGAGCACGCCGATGGGGGCCTCAACCTCGACAATGTCGCCGACCTTGTGGCCAAGCAGTGCCTTGCCGAACGGGGAATCGTCTGAGATGCGGCATTCCATGGGGTTGGCCTCCTGCGAGCCGACGATGGCGTAGAGTTCCTCGTCGCCCGTTTCCATGTCCTCGACCTTGATGGTGCAGCCGAGGCCGATCTTGCCCTCGGAGTCCTCTGTCTCGTCAATAATGACGGCGTGGGCGAGAATATTTTCAACCTCGGCGATGCGGCCATAAAGCTTGGCCTGCTCGTTCTTGGCTTCGTCGTATTCGCTGTTCTCAGAGAGGTCGCCGAACGAACGCGCCTCCTTGATCTGCTCGGCGACTTCCTTTTCGCGGGTCGTCTTCAGATAAAAAAGTTCCTGCTCCAGTTCCTTGAGACGGAGCGCACTGATTTTAAATTCTTTTGCCATTTTACGATCGTTCCTTCCATAATCGATCGGGCAGAAAACGCCCGGTATTTACAGTGATTCAGCAGACATTATATCGGGCAAAGATAGGGATGTCAAGAGAGTTTCTGGGTGATTTCGCGGATTGCGGCCTGTAATTGTGCGTCGTCCGCTTTTTCCAGCTGACCGTAGTAAAGTTTTGCGTCGTCCTCGTCGGAAAGCGTGATTTCGATGTCCGGTATGACGCCGGTATCGGTCAGACTGCGGCCCTGCGGCGTGTAGTATTTGCCGATGGACAGGTTCAGCATGGAGCCGTCGGAGAGTGTAAAGGCTGTCTGGAAATTGCCCTTGCCGACTGTCTTCGTCCCGGCGACCGTACCCCAGTTGTATTCCTGAATCGCGGCAGCGAAGAACTCCGCTGCGGAATAGCTGTCCTGATTGACGAGTACGGCCATGGGAAGCTTGATGCACACTGCATCCGAACGGTCGGTCTGTTTTGTACCTTTATAATCCTCGCTCTGGAACAGAATTCCCTCCGGCAGGATCTTATCCAGCACCTTGACCAACTCGTCCTTATATCCGCCGCCGTTATACCGCACGTCGAAAATCAGCGCCTGCGCGCCCTGTGCGATCAGCTCGTCCATGGCGGCGTTTGTCTCCTCCGCGCAGCGAGAATCAAAATTGGCGATTTTGAGATAGCCGATCTGTCCGTTCAGCATTTCATAGGTTGCAACGGGCGTCTGGATGCTGCGGCGCTCAACCGAAAGCGGGAAGCTTTCTTCTCCGCGCAGGATTGTCAGCGTCACAAAGGTTCCTTCTTCACCGCGAACCTTTGTGCGCGTCCCGGTCATGCCAAGGTCGAGCGTTTTTTCGCCCTCGACCTCTGTGATGATATCGCCGACGAGAATTCCGGCTTCCTCCGCCGGGCCTCCCGCGGTCACGGCCTCGATGCGCATACCGCCGAGCGCTTCCTGCGCCGTGATGGTCACGCCGATGCCGACATAGGCGTTGCGCATCTGTTCATCATAGCTGCTTTTTTCTTCGGCAGTCAGATAATAACTCCAGCGGTCGCCGGCCGCCTCGACCATGGCGGCGGCAGCCGCATCAGCCAGCTTGTCTTCGTCATAATCGTCAATAAAAAAGGTATCAAGATATGCGCCGATCTCTGCCGTTTTGGTCTCGACGGGCGTTTGCTCGCGGCGCGTAAGCTGCATGGTCACGATAGCCGAGCCAAGGATTGCAACGGCGAATGCAAGCACAAGAAGAATCACTTTCTGCCATTTTTTCAAGATGGATACCAGCCTTTCCGGGAGAATTCAAGGATAGAACTTGACACGCGGCCCGGAGCCGTACTGGCTCCGGGCCATGTTGGTTACATACCGAAATAGTCGCGGTTTGCACGGGAATTGCGGATGGCGTACCATACGAGCGAGCCCAGCACCGCCGCCAGAATTACCAGCGGCCATGGGTAGGGGAGGAAGGGCGTTTCGCGCAGATCATTGAGCAGCATACATACGCCATAGCCCATGGTCATGACGGCCATGACCGCAAGCGGCGGCATCATATACCCGATATACATCTGCTCGTCCGCACAGTCGGAGATCTTTTTCTCCTTCGGCACCAGCAGTCCGTTTTTGAACAGCCGCTTTGTGACGGCCAGCCGCAGGAACGTGTACATACAGTACGCACCGCTGGCCATCAGGATGAGATCCAGAAACAATGTCATATCATTCATTCGTATGTTCCCCCTGTTCGTTCTGCGCATCCTGTTTCCACTCGCGCACGCTGCGAACCGCGACAATGATCAGCAGTGCCGCGCCGATGATGGAAAACGCGATCGTGCCGCATAGTGCGATGATACGATCACTGGACCAGACACCGCTGGCCGCAAGGCCCGGATAATCCCGGCCCATTTTAAGGGCGAGATAGAGCAGATATCCGCCGCAGAGCACATACATCAGCTTTTTTCGGTTATCAAAACTGTTTTTCTGCTCCGGCTTCTTTTTTGCAGACGCCTGTGGCGCATCCGGCTTCTTTTCCAACTCGTCCATATCGCAGCCTCCCAATATAATAATGGTATATATCATACACGATTACGGAGAAAAAAGAAAGAGAAAATATCAGATCCGCTGAAAAACGGCGGCATACAGGTGCGGAACGAAAAATTTGTATAATTTCAACGCACAATTTTCACCTTTTTGTGGACAATTTTCATGCCTGTTCCTGCGCGGGCCTGCTACAATGGAGGCTGTAAGGAAGGAGTGTCGCTCGAGGCGGCAAGAGAGCGCAGCCTCTCGCCTGGCTCTTAAGATAGGGCAGGCTCCACCCGGCGCGGAAGCGGATTTGCGTGCTGCAAGAGCAAAACGTTTCGTTTTCTATAAACAGGAAAACGCGCCGCAGGAGAAAGGGGAATGTGAAAGAAAGATGGCCGAAACAATTCTCAGAATGACCGGTATCCAGAAGTACTTCCCGGGCGTCCATGCGCTGGACAACGCGCAGCTGGAGGTTCGTGAGGGCGAGGTCATGGCGCTGGTCGGCGAAAACGGCGCCGGTAAATCGACGCTTATGAAGGTGCTGACCGGCATCTATCCGAGCGATGGCGGTACGATTGAATTTTTTGGAAAGCATGTCGAGATTCATGGCCCGCGCGATGCGCAGGCGCTCGGCATCTGCATCGTCCATCAGGAACTGAACCTCATGCAGCACCTGACCGTGGCGGAAAACATTTACATTGGGCGTGAACCCATGAAGGGCCTGTTCGTGGACAAGGCGAAGCAGAACGCCATGACGCAGGAATTGTTCGACAAGCTGCATCTGGATCTTGACCCGAAAGCCGTCGTCAAGACGCTGTCGGTCGCAAAGCAGCAGATGGTTGAAATTACAAAGGCTCTGTCTCATGAGAACACAAGACTGCTGATTCTTGATGAGCCTTCTGCTGTCCTGACCGACACGGAGATCGACGATCTGTTCGTCTTCATTCGACAGCTGAAAAAGACCGGTGTCGGCATCGTCTATATCTCGCACCGCATGGATGAGCTCAAGCGCATCACCGACCGCATCACCGTCATGCGCGACGGCCAGTATGTCGACACGCTCGAGACGCCCACGGCGGAAATTTCCGAGGTCATCCGGCTCATGGTCGGCCGCACGATCTATGAAGAGCCGAAGACGAAGTCCATGTGCCCGCCCGACGCGCCCGTCGTGCTCGAGGCCGAGCATATCTGCGGTATCAAAAAAATTCACGCCGACATCCAACGCGGCATGTATTGCAGCAAGGAGCTCATCCTCCCGCACACTACCCCAGCCGTATCCGCCCATCGGACAACCGCCCATGCATAAGCGTGATACTTTCAATGTCGTATTTTCAAGAACTAAATAGTCCATGTCTATTTCTCTCTATTGCTCTTTCCGACGACACGCATAGCTTTTTTAAAAACAGCAGTCACGGTCTTAAAGAAAAGACTCACATCCGTGCCGAACGAAACTTCCTTTGCATATCGTATTCTTAATTTGTTTTTCTTCTCAAGTACATATTTTTCGTACATTTCATCCGCATTTTCCGCACCGACAATTTCATCAAGGCTGATGAACTCAATGGAGCTGAAGTCCGTAATACCCGGCCGCACTTCAAGAATAATTTTTTCCTCGCCCTTATAGGCCTCCGTATAGCGCAAAAGTTCCGGCCGCGGGCCGATAAAACTCATCGACCCCAAAAGGACATTATACACCTGCGGCAGCTCATCAAGCTTCAGCTTGCGAAGAGCTTTCCCGGTTCTTGTTATGCGCGGATCGTTCAACGCCGTTGTGCCGCCCATTTTGTCCGCACCCTTGTACATTGTGCGTAATTTAAAAATTCGAAATGCCTTGCCACGGTACCCGCCGCGCAGCGGGGTGTAGAAAACCGGGAAACCGTCCTCAATTGCAATGAAAATACCTATAATAAAAACGATCGGTGTAACAGCGACTGCAGCAACAAGAGAAAGAATAAAATCAATGATGCGCTTAATGATTCTGTTGTAAAACCCGCAATATCCCGCTTGCGGTCTTTTTTCTTTCAGTTCGGTCGCTCTCTGCTCTTTATGATTCATTTATTTTCTGTCCGTTTTTAATCATCTGAAACGTAATGGATTATCCTCACTTTTCAAGATAAGTGCTGAACACCCTCAGAAATATCCCGAACAGGTGTTCATTTAAGTGCTCCTCCGTTTCATGCCCTGTTTTTCAAGTGCTGCCTCCGTATCGGTTTTCGGGCATGCCTCCGGCACCCACAGCCAACGTGAACTGCGGATGAATCATTCTCATTTCTTCTCTGCGTGCCTATGATCCGCACGCAATGGCGCATCGGGATGGGCAGCAGATATTTACAGCCGAAATTTTTCAAGCGTCACGGATCGCTCCGACCCAATGCAGCGTGATGCATATGCGCATTCAACAAAGTATGCTGTAATGAACTCAAGTGCGGTATGCCTTTTCGGCATCAAAATGCGCAAAATACGACTATTTTGATGATTCATTATACCATGATTGACGGAGAATTGCAAGAGTTTTGACTGAAGGGCGTTTGTAAGAGTGTAACCAATCATTAACACCGAAACACACCGTGCTGCTTTGTGTTCAAAATCATCTGTTGGCGAAAATGTGTATCTGTGTTATTCTTCATGTGGGAAACGTCTTCTGCGAATGTCTTGGGCATTATAACTGCTCATGATCCGCAGGTGTAAGGTATACATTTTGGTTCATTCCTTCAAGGTGAGTATAGTTTTCCACGCTTGTATACCATGACATCCGCTTCGTCCTTGCCGAACAATAGTCGCAAAAGCTGAGTGCGGAACACCAGAATCAATGTCGCCACGATTAGGGAAATGACCATCGAGAATTCAAAAAAAGAACTTATCTCAAGATTGTTGAGCAATAGCATTTCATCAAGTTTGATAGCAAATTGCTCGCGGAATTCGTTCTTTTCGTAAAACGCGTCGATGATTTGCTCAAAGTACGGTTTTGCCCAACAGTCATGAGTGCCAACGGGAACAATATAGACATTTGGTGAAACGATCTGTCGCGCACTTGTGCATGAAAGAACAAAAACGGGATATAAATCGTCTGTCATCGCCGGCATGAATCCCAGACTTATTTCTTGTTGTTGAATATCAATCAGGCACTGTGCGAAATCCTCTGATTCACATTGCAAAACAGGTCTGCATAATTGCAGAAAATCTATCAGCATTCTTATTTTCTCCTAATAAAACACAGTTAAACTGTTCTCATTCAAATGTATATTTAATCATCGGCAAATAAAACTCATCAGACAGCAACCGCAATTTTTCTGTCAACGTTCTCTTATATCATAAGCTGAACGAATAATTGCAATTACTCGGTTTAAAATTTCAAGGGAGCATATTAAAATGCCGGCAGTTGACTTTTCCTGTTTTGTCGGTTACATCAACTGCCGGTATTGTGTTATTTTAATTCAGTACCACTCGGTTTATGAACATTAGTATTCATCCTCGTACATTGTAATCATTGCAGAGCAGGTTCATAGCCGTCAACAGTTTGTGGCAATAGATAAACGGACCAACAATGATCAATTCACCCAGCACGTTCCATCCCCAGAATGTACCGGCTCCGAATTTGTAGTTGATGCCTCTTCGCGCCAGTTCTGCGCCGATTCTTTTTGAAATCCTATGACTCCAGACAAGAGGAACAATGCCTAATGTCAGCCACGAAAAGATGAAAAAGACCAAGCAGTAGTGCATAGTTTTTTTGCCATCGTATCTGCTTGCGATTGTGTTAATGTCAGAGCTGATATTTGACATCACCACGATGCCGTAAATACCCAAAGTTATTATTGACAAAAGAATATACTTGAGCAAACTGCGATTTGTTTTTAATTGTCTTGCAGGGCCTGGTGAATTCTGTGTGTCATCAATTTTACATCCGCAGTTTAAGCAAACTGCTGCTCCGTCATTGACTTCTTTTCCGCAATGTTTACAATACTTCATGATTTGTCTCCTCGCTAATCTGCATTTTCTGATTCTGTGATTACCGCTGTCGTACTCAGACCGATGATACCGCAGCCGGCACACAAGTGAGTTAATAGGGAACGCCTACTTCTCTTAACAATTGATATTATACATCAAGATGATTTTAAAGTCAATAGGTTAGGATAATATATTCACTTTTATCATTAATTGATTGCACTTGCCATCCAAATTTCTGAATTGCGCCGTTGTCACGGGAAGTGTGCAGAAATTCTCCGCAGCGGATCACGCCTGTGCTGAAACAGCTTAAAGGACTTGTTTCAAACCGTTTCAAGCGATTTTCGAACATAGAAAAATCCACCGTAATTCGATTAAAATCACGGTGGACATCTGGCAAATAACCCTAACTTTAATAGAATTTCAAGGGGGTGCATTTTCGGCGCAAAAGGGGGTGCAGTAGTTTTCGGAAATGCACCCCCTCTGTGGGAAAATTTTTCATGACTGATCTATTCCTTCAAAAACGTGGCCAGAAGCATCCAGGTTTGTTATCAGAAAATTCGTGACTGCTCCACGAAACTCCGCTTCTGCGCCCTTATTTTTCCAAAATGCCCGGTTTGCGTCCTCGATTTTCGGCTGCATCTGCTCGATCTGGTTATCGTCCAACGGAAAACGGACATCACCAAAATCGTCATTCATAATTTTGAGAAGCAAATCGTGATACTTATGTGCACCGATTGTTTGTAAAGCGGCTATGATTTCAAAAAGATGTTCTGAAGCAAGGACCTCCTGCAAATCGTCCATGGCGGACATCCAAAACTCCACGCTAAGGGCGAGCAGCCTTTCACTCTGAGACATAGATTGCTGCAGTTCAAAGAGCTTTTCCCAGTGGAAAGACGGCAGTTGCTCCAAGACGTTACCTTTCTCCATGTAAAACTCGTTGTATGATTCCGTGCGCCACCCTCCGGATCGCTTTATTACAACGCTATATTCGGATAGCCCATTATCATATATCACAGCGTTTCGCGAAAACAGAATATCATCCTCAATATAATAAACGCCTGCTTTGGGAACGTTTGCATCCAGTGATTTTCCGTTGCGTATTGTTCCGATGTACTGACCGTTAATGTGCATTCGATACGGCAAAAGAGCTCCCGCAAATGTGCATTTCCGATGAATATGGAATCGCACCTCACGCATGAAATCGCACTCCTGTATGTGGATTCAATTATTTACATTGCTTAAAAAAGTCCACCGTAATTCTGTCAAAATTACGGTGGACTTATGGTCGGAGTGGGGGGACTTGAACCCCCGGCCTCTTGGTCCCGAACCAAGCGCGCTACCAGCTGCGCTACACCCCGTCAGCCCTCCTATTATATTTCCTGACGGCGCGGCTGTCAAGTATAATTTCCCAACTTTCACTTGTATGTCTAACGCCTTCGTCTATTGCATATAGTGCTCTGGAAAAGAAGGAGGTGTTCCGCCATGTCCCAGCGCCCCGTGTCTTACGCCGGTAAACGCATAGCTCCGTCCCGCCGCAGTGTCCCGCCCCGCAAAGCCCCGTCTCGCCCCGCGCCCCGCCCGGACCGGGCGAAGTCCGGCGCGGCGCCCGTTCCCGGCGCCCGTCGCCGTATGGTCCAGTTGGTGATCTCCGCCGCGCTGCTGTTGGCGGTCATCGCCATGAAATTTCTCTTTCCGGCGGCGCTGGATCGCTGCCGCGCCACACTGTTGGATCTGCTGGGTGCCGATACCGACTTCGTAGAGGTGTTCTCCGCTGCCGGCCGGGCCTTTGCGGACGGATCCACCGTCTCTGACGCCCTCAACGACGCGTACACCGCCGTTTTCGGCACGTCGGAGATACCCGACGCCCCCGCTGTCTCCCGGTCGGAGACGCTGCCGGACAACGTGGATATGCTCCAGCGGGTCCTGGATTTTGACTACGTTGACCCGGTCGCGGCGGGCCAGATCACCTCGCTGTTCGGCTGCCGCAGCGACCCCCTGGAGGGCGACGGTCGATTTCACTACGGCCTGGACATCGCGGGGGAGGAGGGCGCGGTCATCCGCGCCTTTGCCGACGGAACGGTGACGGCTATCGGCAGCAGCACCGACTTGGGCAGCTACGTTACCGTTACCCACGAGGGCGGTTTTTCCACTCTCTACGCCCACTGCCGTAAGATCACCGCCTCCGACGGCCAGCAGGTGAGGGCCGGCGACCCCATCGCCGAGATGGGGGATACCGGCCGTGCCACCGGCTTTCACCTGCATTTTGAACTTCACCACGGCGACACCTATCTGAACCCCATTTATTATGTTACATTTGCGTAAGCCATCCGCCGCCCTCACCGTATCGCCCTCTGCGCTGGTGCTGCTGGCGGCGTTTCTGCTGCTCTCCCGAGGGTTGACCCTGCCTGCCGCGCTCCTATCCG
>OGYL01003283.1_pt1 | contig 10623 bp, 10 predicted proteins | sample 1576541 | NCBI WGS metagenome assembly OGYL01 (sample SAMEA3541551, study PRJEB24748) | human gut metagenome | biome: human gut; feature: human-associated habitat; material: faeces | place: China | collected 2012 | reverse complement strand
CTTCTTGAAATCGAGCGGAGAAACGAGGTTGACTCCTTCGGGAGGCTCCCTTTTCTATGTCACTCAAAAATCTCAGAGCTCGAGGCCTTTCGCCTTGCGCTCCTGGTACTCGCGGTCGAGGATGCCGAGGATCACGAGGTTCTCGTAGACGCCGTTCGTCAGGATGGTCTCACGGATCAGGCCCTCGCGCTGCATGCCCTCCGACTCGTAGAGGTGCAGTGCGCGCGCATTGTAGTCCTTGCAGTCGAGCCAGGCGCGGTGGAACTTGAGGTCGTCGAAGCCCCATGCCTTTAAGAGCTTCATCGCCTCGTGGCCATAGCCCATGCCCTTCTTCTCGATGATGACATGCGTCCACTCGAGTTCCTTTGCAGGAGTCGTCAGCCCGTTGATCAGCAGGTAGCCGACCGGCTCCTTCGTCTCGATTTCCTCGACGATGACGTCCATCGACGCCTTGCCTTCCTCGATGATCTTCGTGTGGACATCACGATCGAACGGCACGATGAACTTGAGGTTCTCGGGATCGTACTCGAGCTTCATGATGAAGTCGAGGTCCGCCATCGTCGCCTTGCGAAGCTGCAGGCGCTTGCCTATATGCAGGATTTCTGCCATAAAAAACACTCCTTTTCGCTGTGTGTTCATTTTTCCTTTTCCCTACCTGTTTCTTATAGTATAATGAATATACTTTGGACTTCAAGGCTTTTTTTCACGCCAACATCTGCTCGTTCTATGAAAAAGGAGGTTATTTTCTTGCATTACGATTGGCTGGCCTGGATTGACTGGACACATCTGATGGAGATGCTCTTCGTCCCCATCTGCATCCTCGTGGCATCTCTAACGATCGGCATCATGCTCAACAAGCTCATCAACCGCCGCATCGAGAATCACCTGAACATCGATGAAGATTCCTGGTTCTACATCTTCATCAACGCACTGCGCGGCGTGCCGGTCTCGCTGTGCCTCGTCGTCGGTCTCTACTGGATCGTCAACATGAACACGATCAACATCATCGAGCCGCTGACGCGCCTGTTCTCCTACATCCTCTTCACCGTCATCATCCTCTCGATCACGCGCGTCGCCGCCCGCACGATCAACGGCTTCGTGACGCTGCGCATCGAGCGCACGCAGGAGAAGCTGCCGAAGACGACGCTGCTCAACACAATCCTCAACGTCATCATCTACGCGATGGGCGTGCTCGTCGTGCTGCAGTACTACGGCATCTCAATCGCGCCGATCCTCACTGCCATGGGTGTCGGTGGTATGGCCGTCGCCCTCGCGCTGCAGGAGACGCTCGCAAACATCTTCTCAGGCCTCCACCTGATCATCTCCAAACAGCTGCGCCTCGATGACTACATCAAGCTCAACACGGGTGAAGAGGGCCGCGTCACAGACATCACCTGGCGCTTCACGACGATCGTGCCGGCCGGCGGCGGCAACATGATCGTCATCCCAAACCAGAAGATTGCCTCGTCGAACATCACGAACTACAGCATGCCGCACAAAGACATCGTCATCAGCATCCCGGTCGGCGTCGCCTACGACAGCGATCTCGACAAGGTCGAGCGCGTGACACTCGATGTTGCCCATGAGGTCATGAGCCGCATCGACAAGGACGTCAAGATGGAGCCAGCCGTGCGTTTCCACACCTTCGGCGAATCGAGCATCGACTTCAACGTCGTGCTGCACTCGAGCTACTTCGAGCATCAATTCCTGCTCAAGCACGAATTCATCAAGGCACTGACGCGCCGCTACCGCGAGGAAGGCATCGAGATCCCGTACCCGACGCGCACCGTCCTGCAGCCGGAAGAATCGTGATCGCAACACCACAAGATACGGGGTTGTGGATAAGTCAGCCCCCATATATCGGTCCTTGTTATCCACAGAAAGCCTGGGACTTATCCCTCGCTTTCTGTGGATAAGTTTATTATGGAGAATCTTTATTCATTCGCTTTCGCTATCGCTGCGATGCACGCCTTGAACTAAGCGACTGCATGGGGTCTCCCACTTTTGTCAATATGAATATATATTTGTTGAAAGCATAAAAACTCATTTTCCCTTGTGGATAAGTTAAACTGTCAGAAAACTATATATTGTGGGTGTCTTGACTCGTCAGCAATACATATTGTATAATTGACGCAAGTCCTCGAGATAAGCCCTATCTCAAAGGATGCTTAAACATACAGATTGCAAGATTGATTCAATACAGAGAAGGATTGGTGACCCCAGATGGTAGTAAACGGCATTGATGTAACGGTAAATGGACTCAACGACGTATCGGAGCAGGAGATTGTCAATTACATTGATTATGTCCAGGCTCAGACGAAGGAAAAAGTCAACAGCCTGAAGCTCTCCGCCACGAAGGACGGCCAGGTCGACATCCGCTACGAGCTCCAGCCGCAGAAATTCGAGCGCATCCGCCGCATCACAGGCTACCTCGTCGGCACCATCGACCGCTGGAATGACGCAAAGCGCGCCGAAGAGCACGACCGCGTCAAGCACGGCCTGCATTGATTGATGCAAGGAAGAAGCCGCTGCCACTCCCCCCGGCAGCGGCTTTTCTATTGGGAAGAATGGATTGGGAAAGGACGATTTGACATGTCACTAGATGATACGCTGCGCGTCGCTGGCCTCGTCGAGGACTCGATTGTCGACGGCGACGGCTTCCGCTTCACGATCTTCGTGCAGGGCTGCAAGCGCCGCTGCCCGAACTGCCAGAACCCGGAGACACAGCCGCTTGAGGGCGGCCACGAGGAGACGCTCGAAACACTCCTGCAGAGAATCCGCCAGAATCCGCTGCTCACGGGCGTGACCTTCAGCGGCGGCGAGCCCTTCCTGCAGTGCGCGCCGCTAGCCGAGCTCGCCAAGGAGATCCACGCCATGGGCCTCGACATCTGGAGCTACTCCGGCTACACGCTCGAAGAACTCCGCGCACGCCACGACGAAGCCACCGACGCCCTGCTCGCCGAAGTCGACGTGCTCGTCGACGGCGCCTACATCGAAGAGCTGCGCGACCTCACCCTCCACTTCCGCGGCTCCTCCAACCAACGCGTCATCGACATGAACGCCACGCGCAAGCAGGGAAAAGTCGTATTGCTATATGAAGACTGATTTCTCTAATTCGTAGAAGCGAGGCGTCATCTGGGGGTATCCAACGTTCCGCGCAGCAGGCTGAAGCTCCACTTATGGATACCCCCAGATGACTTCACGCCCAGCAACTCCGCGAGAGCTCTCACCTCGCTACTATCCGCCATACAACCACAACACAAAATGCCAGGCATCGGAGATTTCTCTCTGATACCTGGCATTTTCCTGCTATCAACAGATGTGTCACCAAGAAGCACGAAAGACGGGAACAACTGGCCAACATTGCGCGTGAGCATCTGCTAAACCTGTTTTTTGCCCTTTAATGCAACCTTACAAAAGAACTAAACGCGCGTTGCTTGGACGACGTTCTTTTGCAAGGACACTAGTCGGCAAAAAACAGGTTCTTCACGCAGACGCTCAAAGCTCCATTTATGGCCAGCCGTTCCCTTCTTTCTCGGCAATAAGCACACTGACGCGCCATCTCACACAGCCAAGAGCAACCGGACTGAAAGCCAGCCATAAATGTTCAGCGTGGAGCTTCAGCCTGCTGCGCGGAGCGATGAGCATCTATGGCTGGCGGCTCACTTTTGTGAATAGCAGATGGTCATTTTCCTAAAGAAAAGCCGACCATAGATGTCCATGGCGCAGCTTCAGCCTGCTGCGCGGAGCAATGGGCATCTATGGTCGGCGGCTCGCTTCCACGAACAGAAACGATTCTTATCTCATTTCACCACAAGCACTGGGCACTTCGACTGCTCTACGATGTACTGGCTGACACTGCCGAGCAGCACGCCCTTGACGACGCCGAGGCCGCGGCTGCCCATGACGATGAGGTCCATGTCATTGCTCGTCGCGAAGTCCAGGATGACGACGGCTGGTGAGCCCGTCTCCGAGAACGCTTCCTTCTCGATGCCCGACGGGACCATCTCCATCGCGCGGTCAAGCACGACGTTGCCGGCCTTCGTCACGGCCTCAAGGATGGCATCCGACAGGCAAGCGTTGATGGCGAGCTGGTTGATGTTCGCGACATAGAGGAAGTTGAGCTTCGCCTCGCATGCCTCTGCAATGGAAATGGCTTCCGTTACGGCGCGGTCCGAACCTTCCGAACCATCGACTGGCACCAGGATATTCTTCATCATAGTATTACCCCCTTAGCATGATATCCGTTCTGGATGAGGATTTTCTTTAACCACGGTCACCGGGCACTTCGCCTCGTAGAGGACCTGCGTGCTGACGCTCCCGAGCAGTGCCGCATGCAGCGCGTCGAGACGGCTGCTGCCGACGACGATGAGGCCGCTCTGCCGCTCTTCGGCAAAGTCCAGAATCGTCTGCGCCGGGCTGCCGGTGCGATGGTGCGCTTCATAGATGACTGCGTCCGGGATGAGCCGCTTTGCCCTCTCCAGGATCTTCTCGGCTTCGGGCCCGATGGGACCTGCCACACTTTCCGGCAGCCACGATACCTCGTCCGCATCCGTACTGCTATCGAAATACGACACATGCAGGATGTCGACAGAGGCACCCGTCGCATCAGCCAGAATGGCGGCAAAACGCACGGCTTGGTCGGAAGCTCCAGATCCGTCAACCGGAACCAGGATACGAGCCAACCTTTCCATACAAGAATCCCTCCCGTAGTATTTCTTTCATGGTGTATAATTCGCGAACACATGGGCAAATTCCTCTAAATTCTCCAAAAACTTCTCGCGCTTTTCCAAGAAATTTCTTTTTCCCCTCTCGCCTGCTGCTCCGAACAGGCATGTGTAAAGTTGTAATTGACTTTTGTGCAGCCGAGGTGATAAACTGGATAAAATACGGGAAGTATCGCAAAAAGAAGGGAGACCTGAACATGTCTGAAGATAAGAAAGTGACGGAGCGTTCCGAACGTTCCAATGCGGAGATCGTGGAGAGCACGACGATTGCCGACGTCTACCGCGCTGCCAAGCAGCTCGAGGGTGTAGCCCGCAAGACGCGGCTCATCCACAGTGACTTCTTCTCGGAGCAATGCCACAACGACGTCTACCTCAAGCCGGAGAATCTTCAGCATACAGGTGCCTTCAAACTCCGCGGTGCCTACAACAAGATCAGCCAGCTCACGCCGGAAGAGCGCGCGAAGGGCGTCATCACGGCTTCGGCCGGCAACCACGCGCAGGGCGTGGCCTATGCAGCGCAGAAGCTCGGCGTCAAGGCCGTCATCTGCATGCCGGCGACGACGCCGATCCTCAAGGTCGAGGGCACGCGCGCGCTCGGCGCAGAAGTCGTGCTGTACGGCGACGGCTTCGATGATGCCTACGCGCACAGCCTCGAACTCCAGAAGAAGTACGGCTACGTCTACATCCATCCGTTCAATGACCTGCAGGTCCTGCTCGGCCAGGGCACGACGGCGCTCGAGATCATCGATGCGCTCAAGGACGTCGACGCGATTCTCTGCCCGATTGGCGGCGGCGGCTTCGCTTCGGGCGTCGCGCTCGCGACGAAGCTCGTCAATCCGAACGTCAAGGTCATCGGCGTCGAGCCGGAGAACGCGGCCTGCATGAAGGCAGCGCTCGAGGCCGATAAGGTCGTGACGCTCGCCTCGGCCGACACGGTTGCCGACGGCTGCGCCGTCAAGACGGCCGGCACGCTGACATTCGAGTTTTGCAAGAAATACCTCGACGACATCATCACGGTCTCGGAAATCGACATCATGAACGCGCTGCTCTCTCTGATTGAGAAGCACAAGCTCGTCGCGGAAGGCGCCGGCGTCCTCTCGCTCGCCGCGCTCGCGAAGCTCCCCTTCCAAGGCAAGAAGGTCGTCTCCATCATCTCGGGCGGCAACATCGACATCTCGACCATCTCGGCGCTCATCGACAAGGCCCTGATTGCACGCGGCCGCGTCTTCTGCTTCGCCGTCCAGCTGCCGGACAAGCCGGGCCAGCTACTCAACGTCTCGCGCATCCTTGCCGAAGAGAATGCCAATGTCATCAAGCTCGACCACGACCAGACGAAGGTCACCGACAGCTTCAAGAAGGTCGTGCTGACCGTCACGGTCGAGACGCACAACGAGCAGCACATCCAGAAGATCATCAAGGCGCTCAACGCCAACGGCTACGAAATCCAGAAAATCTACTGAGCCAGTGAGCCAGATACGCAAGCAAAGCCCCTCTTCGGAGGGGTTTTGCTTTGCACATTTGCACATCTGAAAATTCTTATTCTTAAAAAGATAAAACCTTTATTTTCACCATTGACTTTCGGGGAAAGCTGTCGATATAATGAGTTATCCATTCATCTCTTTTTCAGATGAAGTCGATCGGTTTAAACGATAAGCTTAGAAAGGAAGGACCTAATGTTTCTCATCGCGCTCTCTCCAATCCTATGGCTCATCATCGCGCTGAGTGTGCTCAAGATAGCAGCCTACAAGGCCTGCCCGATTGCACTCGTCATCGCCCTGGCAGCCGGCATCTTCGTCAATGACATGACGATTCCCCATGCAGTCGAAGCGACGCTCGAAGGCGTTGCACTCGCCTGCTGGCCTATCCTGCTCGTCATCATCGCGGCCATCTTCACCTACAACCTGACCCTTCAGACGAAGGCGATGGACACGATCAAGAAGATGCTGACCTCCGTCAGCAATGACCGCCGCGTGCTGATCCTGCTGATTGGCTGGGGGTTCGGTGGCTTCCTCGAGGGCATGGCCGGCTTCGGCACGGCCATCGCGATCCCGGCCGGCATGCTCGCCGGCATCGGCATCAATCCGGTGCTTGCAGCGATGGTCTGCCTCATCGCGAATTCGGTCCCGACTGCTTATGGCTCCATCGGCATTCCGATTGTCACGCTCGGCAATGTCACGGGCATCGACCCGATACAGCTCGCGACCTACACGGCCCTGCAGCTCGCACCGCTGACGATTCTCTGCCCGTTCCTCATGGTCATTGTCGCGAGCCACGGCCTCAAAGGCCTCAAGGGCATGATGCTCATGTGCCTGATGGCTGGCGTTGGCTTTTCCGCCGTAGAGATGGCTATCGCCATGTTCATGGGCCCGGAACTCGCCGTCGTCGGCGGTTCCATCACCGCAATGGCCGCCGTCATCGGCTGCGCCAAGCTCTTCCCGGTCAATGACCCGGAATATTCCTTGCCGCCGCATGACGACGAGGCGCCCATCACGGCAGGCACGGCCATCCGTGCCTGGATGCCGTTCATCCTCATCTTCGTCTTCCTGCTCATGACGTCGAAGCTCATCCCGGCCATCCACGATCCGCTGAACCTCATCAAGACGAGCGTGCTGATCTACGACGGCCCCGGCGGCGAGCCCTACACCTTCACGTGGCTCGCGACGCCAGGCGTCCTCATTTTGCTCGCTGCCTACATCGGCGGCGCCATCCAGGGCGCTGGCTTCGGCAGCATGACAGGCTGCCTGCGCCGCACGGTCTGGAATCTGCGCTTCACGATCATCACGATCATCACGGTCATCGCCACGGCCAAGGTCATGGGCTATGCGGGCATGACGCACGCGATTGCAGATACGGCCGTCGCCGCGACGGGTACGATGTATCCGTTCATCGCCGCCTTCATCGGCTCGATTGGTACGTTCATCACGGGCTCCGCTACTTCGTCCTGCGTCCTCTTCGGCAAGCTGCAGACCGACTCCGCCATGGCCATCGGCGCGAGCGAGAGCGTGCAGGCCTGGATTGCCGCCTCGAATCCGCTGGGTGCCTGCGCCGGCAAGATGATCTCCCCGCAGAACATCGCGATTGCCGTCGCCGCCATCGGCACGGTCGGCTGCGAGGGCAAGCTCCTGCACTTCGCCGTCAAGGTCTACATCCCGTTCGTCATCATCATGGGATGCATCGTCTACTTCGGCCAGTCCCTCGTCGGCTGAGCCACACCAGACAGGCAAAGCCTTCCCCATCCGGGGAAGGCTTTTTTCGCGTCTTGTGCTATACTATAGGTATTGTGTTCTACTATAAATAAGAAAAGGAGTTTTCCTTTCATGATGGATTTAGCAAAACTCACGACGGAGCGCCGCAATCCGGCCTCCGCTCATATCGACAGCTGTTCGACACTCGAGATGGTCACGATCATGCAGCAGGAGGACAGCAAGATCGCCGCCGCCATCGAGAAGATCCTGCCAGAGATTGCCCGGGCCATCGACGAGACGAGCCAGTGCCTCGAGCGCGGCGGCCGCCTCTTCTACCTCGGCGCGGGCACCTCAGGCCGCCTCGGCATCCTCGACGCCTCGGAATGTCCGCCGACGTACGGCACGGCCCCTGAGCTCGTGCAGGGCCTCATCGCGGGCGGCACCCCCGCCATCTTCCGCGCACAGGAAGGTGCAGAGGACAACCCAGACCTCGCTGTCGAGGACCTCAAAGAGCACGACTTCACCGAGAAGGACGTCCTCGTCGGCATCGCGGCCTCAGGCCGCACGCCCTACGTGATTGGGGGGCTCAACTATGCAAAAGGACTCGGCGCGCTGACGATTGCACTATCTTGCAGTGAGCACTCCAAGATTGCCGCGCTCGCTGACATCGCGCTGACGCCCGTCACGGGGCCGGAAATCGTCACGGGCTCGACGCGCATGAAGGCTGGCACGGCGCAGAAGCTTGTGCTCAATATGCTCTCGACGGGCACGATGATCAAGCTCGGCAAGGTCTACGGCAACCTCATGGTCGACGTCAAGGCCAGCAACAAGAAGCTCGAGGAGCGCGCCATCCGCATCGTCATGGAAGGCAGCGGCTGTGCGCGCAGCGAGGCTGAGACTGCCCTGCAGGAAGCCGGCGGCCATGCCAAGCTCGCCATCCTCATGGTGGTGGCGGGCGTCTCCGCCAGCGAGGGTCAGCGCCTGCTCGATTGCACAGCTGGCCACCTGGCAGCCGCTATCCGCCAGGCCACAGGAGGGACGCAAGCATGAACTACACAGACATCGCCCGCCAGGTCTTCGCCCTGACGGGACCGGCCGACAATATCGAGTCGGCCACGCACTGCATGACACGGCTGCGCCTCGTACTGCACGACAAGAAACCTGAACAGATTGAAGCGCTCAAGAAAATCGAAGGCGTGCTCGGCGTCTACGACGCGGGCGAAGAGCTCCAGATCATCTTCGGCCCGGGCCGCGTCGACCGCGTGACCGAGGCCTTCCTCCAAAAGCTCGAGGCGGCGCGCTCCAGCGCTTCTCCAGCCTCGTCATCTTCGGGCGGCGCACAGTCAGTCGGACAATCTGCTGCGGCTGAACCGACGGCACAGGTCGAGTCGGCAACTCAGGCAGCCTCCAAGGCAGAAATCGGCGATGGCAAGGCCCTGCACGCGAAGATTCGCGCGAAGAACGCGACGCCCGTCAAGCTGCTCTTCAAGCGCATCGCGAGCATCTTCATCCCGCTGATCCCCGCCTTCATCGCCTGCGGCCTCATCAGCGGCACCCTCAACGTCGTCAGCAAGGTCGACCCCTCGTTTGCCCAGACGGCCATCTATCAGCTGCTCGCCATCGGCGGCAGCACTGTCTTCTGGGGCATGAACCTCTTCGTCGGCTACAACGCCGCCAAGGAGTTCGGCGGCACGCCGATCCTCGGCGGCATCCTCGGCGCCCTGCTCGCCCATCCGGGGCTTGCCTCCGTCGAACTCGCGGATGGGCCGCTCGTGCCGGGCCGTGGCGGCGTCATCTCCGTGCTGCTCGTCGCGGCCCTCGCCGCCTTCGTCGAGAAGCGCCTGCGCCACATCATCCCCGAGATGTTCAGCCTGTTCCTGACGCCGCTCTTCACCTTCCTGATTGCCGGCACGATCGCCATCTGCGTGCTGCAGCCGCTCGGCGGCTTCCTGTCCGACTGCATCGGCACGGCGGCCACGAGCGCGATTGGCTCGGGCGGCGCCATCACGGGCTTCATCCTCGGCGGTACCTTCCTGCCGATGGTCATGCTCGGCATCCACCAGACGCTCACGCCGATTCACGCGGAGCTCCTCGCGCGCTACGGCGTCACGATTCTCCTGCCCGTGCTCGCCATGGCCGGCGCCGGTCAGGTCGGCGCGAGCTTTGCCGTTTACTGCAAGACAAAGAACCGCTTCCTCAAGAAGACGATTGCCTCCGCGCTGCCCGTCGGCATCATGGGCGTCGGCGAGCCCCTGATCTACGGCGTCACCCTGCCGCTCGGCAAGCCCTTCATCGGCGCCTGCATCGGCGGTGCCTGCGGCGGTGCCGTGCAGGCGCAGTTCATGGTCGGCGCCGCCACACTCGGCATCTCCGGCCTGCCGCTCGCCGCCGCGACCGATCAGATTCCTGTCTACCTCTTGGGCCTCGTCACGGCCTACATCGGCGGCTTCATCGCGACATGGCTCATCGGCTTCGACGACCCACCCGAGGAATCATGACGAGCGAACAAAACGCAGAAAGCAGAAAGGAAGTTTTACATGGAAAACGGAATCTCGCTTTACCCCGGTCTTGACAACACGCCAGACGAGAACCTGGCACTCTTAGAGAAGGCCGCGCAGGCCGGCATCCGGCGCGTCTTTACCTCCCTGCACATCCCCGAGACGGACGTCGCCGCACTCAAGCAGGAAATCGGCTCGCTCTTGCGGGCAGCC
>OGYL01003281.1_pt1 | contig 10629 bp, 13 predicted proteins | sample 1576541 | NCBI WGS metagenome assembly OGYL01 (sample SAMEA3541551, study PRJEB24748) | human gut metagenome | biome: human gut; feature: human-associated habitat; material: faeces | place: China | collected 2012 | reverse complement strand
ATTGCTACCGTTCCTGTTACAATTGTACAGGGAACAAAAACAGAAGATCTTGATGGCAATATTCTTTTTTATAGTAAGGATGGTGCCAGCTGTATGGATAATAAAGGCAAGGCAATCTGGAACCAGTCTTATGAAATGCAGTCTCCTATTTTATCCATCTCAGGTGCAGTCTGTGCACTGGGAGATTATAATGGAAGAGAAATATATGTCTGCGATAAGAATGGGATCCGTGGAACCGTCAATACGAACCTTCCGATCCGGAGCTTAAGTGTTGCGGAAAACGGAGTTGTGGCAGCTGTCCTTGATGATTCCAGTGCCACACGTATTAATGTATATAATGGAAACTCCAATACAGACGAAGCAATTGTACATGCCAAGGTTTCCATGGATAAAAGTGGATATCCGATTTCAGTATGTATGAGTCCGAATGGCAGAATTATGATGGTTTCCTATTTCTTTATGGATAGCGGAAGCATGAAATCCTCCATTGCATTCTATAATTTCGGTGAGGTGGGTGAAAACCAGACCGATAATTACGTCAGTGGTTATGATTATCTGAATACGGTTGTGCCCTATGTGCAGTTTATGAACAACAGTGCAGCCTTTGCCGTTTCTGATGACCGGATTATTTTCTTTTCCGGATCGGAAAAACCGACCGTTGTAGCAACGAGTCTTTTTGATGATGAGGTTATCGGGGTCTATCATAACGGTGATTATGCAGGCGTTGTCTTCCGTGATGCAACAGGAGAAGCCTCTTACCGGCTCGATGTATACAGTGCATCCGGAAATAAGATTCATACACAGCTTCTGGATATGGAATATTCGGATATTATATTTCATAAAGAACAGGTCATTATCTATAACAGTGAATCCTGTCAGATTACCAATATCCGTGGTGTGGATAAATTCGTAGGAAGCTTTGAAAAACCGGTTTCGCTGCTTCTTCCAACAGCCTCTGCCTACCGTTACGGATTAGTAGCCTGCATGTTTTCAATGACGTCGATGATTTCACGGACGCCCATCACTCTTCCGAAGGAGTGCCAGCTCATGACGACAGGCATGTCGGCGCGCTTAGCTTCGCGGATCATTTCGTACGTGTCGAAGACTTCCTGGCCGTATTCGATGTCGACGGCGTCTCCCAGGTGCTCCTTCGTGATGAAGGAAAGGAGGTCGATGTACTCGGCTTCTGTGAAATCGCGGGCGCCTCCCTGCGGTTCGCTTCTGACGGTCGTGAGAACCGGGGCATCGGGAAATACGCTTCTGATGGCTTCATACCCTTCCTTCAGATTCTTTTCCATCTGGAAATTTTGACTCGCTGCCAGGTAGTCGACGCGCCATTCGAGAAGGTCGAAAGGGGTACCGGCAAGGTCCTTGCACTCCAGAGCGAGAAGCTCGGTGCTGTCTGAAACGAGGGGAATGCAGATTTTCGGTCGTCCTTCCCCGATGGCAGTCGTTCTGATTTTTATCATACTTCGCCTCACTTTCCATGACGGAGACCGGCTTTCCAGCCGCGGTCTTCGTGGTTCAAAAGTTCACATCCGTCCTCCGTGACGAGGACGAGGTTTTCAATCCGGACGCCGAAGCGGCCCGGAAGGTAAATGCCCGGTTCAATGGAAAAGATCATGCCGGGCTTGGCAGCAAGAGGAGAATTCGGGCTGACTTCGCCTGCTTCATGCTCCCGGATGCCGATGAAATGGCCAAGGCGGTGCGTGAAGTATAGACCGTAGCCGGCTTCTGCGATGCAGTCCCTGGCCGCCTTGTCGATGTCCTTCAGAAGGACGCCCGGGCGGATCAGCGCTTCGGCGCGAAGGCCCGCTTCCCTCACGGTGTCATGGACTTTCTTTTCCTCCTCCGTTGGTTCTCCCGTGAAGTACGTCCTTGTCATGTCGGAGCAGTAATGGTCCTTCTTGCAGCCGATGTCAAAGAGGACGGAGTCGCCTGGGGCAAGTTTCGTGTCGTCGGGCGAATGGTGCGGGTCGGCGCCGTGCGCACCGAAGGAAACGATCGGCGGGAAGGAGAATCCTTCAGCGCCCTCTTCCTTGTAAATCTTCCGAAGCTCTTCGGCGCATTCCTTTTCCGTGACACCCGGGTAGAGGAAATCACGGATGCGTCGGACAGCGCGGTCATTGATGAGGGAAGCTGCCTTCATGCGGCGGATTTCCTCCTCATCCTTCACAGCGCGGAGCGCGTCGATGAGCGGCGAGCCGTTCACGAATGTCCGATTTCCTCCCCTTCCCATCAGGTCGAGGAGAAAGGCCGAGTGCCATACGCCATCGACCCCTGTCCTGCCATCTGCGAGAAGGCTGGCGAGAAGTCCGATGCCGTCCTCGCCGTCCTCGAAAGGATGGTCAGCGATGCCATTGCTCTTCAGCGGGAAAAGGCGGTTCCTTACCCAGTACGGATCAGAATCCGACGGGATGACGAGCACGGTCAGGCGCTCACCGGGATGGATTTCCTCTTCCGTCAGGTACCAGAGCGCTGCCGCATCTGAAACGATGATCTGGGAAAGGCCTGCTTTCCTCACGGCCTCAGATGCGCGGGCGAGCCTTTCCTTATTATATTTTTCCATAATGTCCCCTTCTTTCAAGACCCATTTCCTACATTATAATCCCATCAGTAGCCGCGGATCTGCTTTTCTCCTGACATGTCGAAAATCGGGCCGTAGGCGGCATTCGCGAGCGCCCTCACGGCATAGACGGCGTTCTGGGACGCGGCATAAATGTAGCGGTCGTCGACCGGGACGATATGCTTGGCCGCTCTCATCTGCGCGATGGCGGGGTTTGCAAGGAAACTGTCGCGGTAGCGGGAGGCCCCTGTCGTATCGGACTCGCGGTCCGTCGAGACGAAGAACATGTCCGGATCCACCTTCACGATCTGCTCGGGGGAAATCATCTGTCCGTTCGAAACGCCGGCAAGTCCGATCGCATTCTCGAGCCTGGCGCGGGTGAGGAGCTCATTGAACATCGAGCTAGGGCCGCCGTAGCGCGTCATCTGGGAAACGAGGAAGACGACGGGTTTCTTTCCTTTCTCCTCGGACAGACGTTTGTCCGACTCTGTGAGCATTTCATCCATCTTCGCGACGACCTTCTCGCCTCTTTCCTTTTCACCCGTAGCAGCGGCGATGATGCGGATGTCGCTTTCCACCTCTTCAATCGAGCGCGGCCCCTTGATGACGACGACGGGGATGCCCATATTCCGGTAGAGGTCGAGCTGCTCGCCCTTCGTGTACGTGGAGGCGATGATGAGGTCCGGCTTGGCCTCGGTCACAAGCTCCATCGAGAGCCCCATGAGCGGCACCGTCATCTTGATATTCTTCGTGTCATTGGCGATATAGGAGATGGCGGGATCCCTGTCCGCTTCCGTCGCAGCGATCAGCTTGTCCGGCGTGACGACGCCAAGGAGCATAGTGTCGATTGAAGCGCTGTTGCCCATGATGCGCTCCGGTTTCCTCGGGATCTTCACTTCCCTGCCCGTCGCATCCGTCACCGTGTATCCGGCGCCCGTGTCCGTGCTGACGCTCTTGATTCCGCAGCCGCCGATAAAAATTGAAGCCGCCAGAAGTAGCGCCGCCCCTGCCATGATTTTCTTCTTCATAAGTCCTCCTCTCTTCATTTGCCTTTCATTGTACACAGAATAACACAAAATGAGAATTCATGCTTTCTTTATTAAAGGGTGTCTTTCTTTTTATTAATATTTTATTTGTCAATTCTTTTATTTTATAAGAATTGCGAGTATAATACTTTTAGTAATTTCAATATGTACGCAGGAAAAGGTCCTTCGAAGGGCAATAGAGAAGCGCGGTGAGGAGATCCGGGAAGGTCTCCGATTCCGCCACGGTCCCGCCGCTGTGACGCTGAGCCGACCCCAAGAAGCCACTGGATGAATCCGGGAAGGCGGGGAAAGCGAGGAAGCGAAGTCAGAAGAACTGCCTTTTCATGCGTGAGATCCCGATGGGATGCGTCTCTCTGCGACCGACAGACGCGCATCCTGCCGGGCTATTTTCAAGCCCCTAAAAACAGGGAAACACAGGGAGGATTTTATGAAGAAGAAGTACATCGCAGCATCACTGGCCGCTCTTTGCGCAGCAGGAGGAGCCATGACCGTCCATGCAGAGGACATGCCGGTCTACACCTTGGACCAGGTCGTCGTCACGGCCAACCGTGAACCGGAAAAGGTCATCGATTCGAACGCCGACATTTCCGTCGTCACCGCCAAGGACATTGAAGCTAACCATTACAAATCCGTTGCCGATGCTGTGAAGCAGGTACCGGGCGTCGTTATCGCGACGAGAGGCTCTTCCAGCCAGACCTATTTCTCCGATCCGATTACAATCAACGGATCGACCAACGTCGTCGTCATGGTCGACGGCATGCGCGTCAACACGAACGGCCTCATGGGCACTCATTCGCAGCTGGGCATTCTGACCAATATGGATTCGGTCGATCATATTGAAGTCCTGAAGGGCTCTGCTTCCACGCTCTACGGCTCCGATGCTGCTGGCGGCGTCATCAACATCATCACGAAGAAACCGACGGACGGCGAAGTCCATACGACCCTCGACCTCTCCCGCGCAAGCTTTGACGGCGAGAAGTACGGCCTTTACAACGAAGGAAATAAGGACGGTTTCTTCTGGACCATCGAAGCAAATAAACAGATCCAGGGCAATTTCAAGGACGGCTGGGGACGCCATGTCATCAACCATCTCAATGCAGAATCCTTCGCAGGCAAGATCGGCTATGACCTGGGCAATGACTCTTCCGTCACATTATCCTATGAAAAATACAATGCCGACTACACCCGTCCTGACTATGGATCCAATGATCCGACAAAAGACTTTGGCAAGAAGGACAGTGACCGCATCGCACTCCAGTACAATGCGCGCATCAATGACCGCCTGACCAACCGCCTCTCCATGTACCAGAACCGTTATCATCTCCAGGATGACTACAATAATGCAGGCAGCTCTGGTACTACAGACCTCCGCCTCAAGACACGCGGTATTTCCGATCAGCTCACCTACACCATGGAAGGCCAGACCATCATCGGCGGCTTCGACCTCTACCAGGATTCCGTTCCTTACTATGCGGAAGTTGCCGGCATGCAGGGCAAGCATGCGACAAACCTTGGCTTCTACGTACAGGACAAGTGGGACATCAATGACCGCTGGAACGTCACCCCTGGCGTACGCGTCGAACACAATACGGACTACGGCACCCGCACCACACCGAGCCTTACCGTCGGCTACAAGATCAGCGACAACACGAACTACTATGCAAGCTACAAGAAGTTCTTCAACGCACCGAGCCTCATGCAGATTTACTATGATAATTATCATACTATACCTAACCCGGACCTCGATCCGGAAGAAGGCTACACCGTTGAGCTCGGCGCCAACCATATCTTCGACGATACCCTGTCCGGAAACATCAGCGTATACCGCCAGTTTGCCAAGAATCTCATCTCCTGGGGTTATTCCAGTAAGGGCACCCAATACCTCAATACAGGAAAGACCATCAATACCGGCGTGAACATGTCCCTCACGAAGAAATTCTCCGATCATCTCTCCGGCACCCTGGGCTACAGCTACTTCGATGGAGACATCAGAAACGATTCCCGCGTTTACATGCCGAAGCATGAACTGAATGTAGGCCTGAATTACACCGATAAGAAATTCGATGCATACATCAATGGCCGCGGCGTCATGGACCGCTATACATCCACAAAGAGCTCTTACGGAGTCAGTGAAAGCAAAACGATGAAGGATTACTCCAGCTTCTGGGTATGGGATATCGGCGCTGACTACAAGATCACCAAGGAAGCTACCATCTATGCCCGCGTGAACAACGTCTTCGACCAGTTCTACACGAACATCGGCTCTTCCTCTCCCAGCTACGGTCCGTCCGGCACCTGGTTCGCAGCTCCTGGAAGAAACTACGAAGTCGGCATGCAGTACCGCTTCTAATCCCTTTCTAATTTCATTTCCTTAAAAAGGTCTTGCAATCCAAGTGGAAAAAGTATAAGATAGTTGGGATAAAATTTTACAGTCGCTTAGAAAACACGGAAGGAGGCTCTTCAGATCACACTGAAGGCCTCCTTTTTTCTGAGCCAGTATTCCTGACGGAGGGATCTATTCATGGAAAAACACATCATAGAAGTAGATGAGAGACTGCCTCTGCTTCCTACCATTCCACTCAGCCTGCAGCACCTATTTGCCATGTTCGGTTCGACCGTCCTCGTCCCGTTCCTCTTGAACGTCGACCCCGCGACCTGCCTTTTCATGAACGGCATCGGCACACTGATTTACCTCACCATCTGCAAATGGAGACTTCCGGCTTACCTCGGCTCCTCCTTCGCTTTCATTTCGCCAGTCCTCGCCGTCACCTCGACCGCAGGCATGTCCTACGCAGACGCGCAGGGAGGCTTCATCGCCTTCGGCCTGTGCTTCATGCTCCTCGCCTTCATCGTCAAGAAAGCAGGCGTCGAATGGATAGACGTCCTCTTCCCTCCGGCAGCCATGGGCTCCATCGTAGCCATCATCGGCCTTGAACTCGCCCCGCTTGCCATGAGCATGTCCGGCTTCATCGGAGACCCTCAGGGCATGAGCGCAAGTACAGCCATCATTATTTCCATGTTCACCCTGATCGTCACCATCCTCGCTACCGTCCTTGGCCGCGGATTCATCGCCATCATCCCGATCCTGATTGGCGTCATTGCCGGCTACCTCCTCTCGATCGCCATGGGCGTCGTTGACTTCACCCACATCGAAGAAGTCGCATGGTTCGCACCGCCGACCTTCTATGCGCCGGCCTTCAACTTCTCCGCCATCATGATGATCCTCCCGGCCATCTTCGTCGTATTCGCCGAACACCTGGGCCACCTCTTCGTCACCAGCGACATCGTAGGCCGAGACCTCATCAAAGACCCGGGTCTCCACAGATCCCTCTTCGCAGACGGCCTCTCCAACATGATCTCCGGCTTCGTCGGCTCCACCCCGAACACCACCTACGGTGAAAACATGGGCGTCATGGCCATGACCGGCGTCTACAGCACCTGGGTCATCGGAGGCGCAGCCGTCTTCGCCATCATCTTCTCCTTCATCGGAAAAATAGCAGCCATCATCCACGCCATCCCCACCCCCGTCATGGGCGGCGTCTGCATCCTCCTCTTCGGCTTCATCGCAGCATCCGGCATCCGCATGCTCATCGAAAAGAAAGTCGACTACACCAAATCCAGAAACCTCATCCTGACAGCAGTCACCATGATCAGCGGCCTCTCCGGCGCCACCGTAGGCATCGGACCCATCCAGCTCAAAGGCATGGGCCTCGCCACCGTAGTAGCCATGATCGTCTCCCTCTGCTTCCTCTTCTTCGACAAAACACACATGTCCAACGAAAACTAACCCGTCATCTCCCAGACCCGCTGTGATATAATTAAATAGACATCGTGATTGACCGGGAGAGCCCCTTTGCTGCCAAGCAGAGGGGTTTTCTCGTGGGAGAAATGGGCAAGCGAAGCGAGGTTTGCTTGTTTTCCATCAGCCAGAGGCTGGTTTAAGGGAGTTAACCTTGCTCCGAAGGAGAAGGTTCTGGCGGAGCCAGGGAATGAGATGCAGTTCCCGCGATTCCATCGCGGTTGTAAGGTGTTTTCGAGCGTAGCGAGGTTGTACTGTTTTAAACTCGCCTTCCCAGACGGGGAAGGCGCCCAGCCTCGATACTGATGCCGGGCGGATAGGGTTGATTATTCATCGGTCTTTAAAATCTAAAAAGGTTTTTACGAGCGAAGCGAGGTTGTATGGTTTTTTATCGAGCAACGCGAGGTTTAAGGGTGTTAACCTTGCTCCGAAAGGAGAAGGTGGCGCCGAAGGCGACGAATGAGATGTAGTTCCCCGCGATTCCATCTCGGTTGTAAGGTGTTTTCGAGCGCAGCGAGGTTGTATGGTTTTAAACTCGCCTTCCCAGACGGGGAAGGCGTCCGCCCCAATTACTGATGCCGGACGGATAGGGTTGATTATTCATTGATCTTTATAAAAGGTTCCACGAGCGCAGCGAGGTTGTACGGTTTTCTCATTTCCCTCGAACCCCGCTCGGTCGTATTGTTTTCCCTTGTCTCCCGATTTTCTCCCTCCCACAAAAAAGGAGCTGCAGAAATGATTCCACATTTCTGCAGCTCCTTCTATATTGTTCTCCTAAATCCCCTCATCCATACAATACTTCTATTTCATGCTCAGCCTCAGAAATAGTTTGTCCGTCAAAAACCCGTGCTTTTTCAAAGGCAGAGACGCATTCGTCCCTGAATGCAGACGTCATGGTAAACAGCATCGAATCAGTATCAATATTACATAACTCCAATGTATACTGATCCCTTGTGAGATATCCGGAAATCATGTATCTCTCTCCCCTGAACATGAACTCCATCTCAGGATTATAGGCCAAATCATCCATAAATTCTGTAAAAGTCTTTCCGGTCATTTCTTGATTCTCCTATAATATCCAGCTTCCGCCACTCTATTCCTCTTCGCCATCACTTCTCCGGCTTTTTAGCCACATCCCACGGTTCTGCCTCAAGAATCGATCCACTCAATATCCTGTTCTACTTCCAAAATTGTTTTTCCATCAAACAGTGGAGCCTTCAGAAGATCCTGCACGCCTTCATCAATCGTCGCGCCGTCATGATTCCAGAGATCATTGTCATCTGGAGGATTGCATGCATACAGTTCCATATGGACCGTATGATCATTTGGCATATACCCTTGATACCAGTATGTTATGCCCTTGTAGATAAATGCTGTGTTCTGGCAGGTATAAAGGTACTCCACGAAATCCTCGACCGTTCCGCCCTTCATATATTTCCCCCCTTTAAAATACGTATTTTATATTTCCGCTCTAAAAATTCTCTTACCATTATTATATAACAGAACCGGCACCTATACAGGAAATAGGAAGGTGTTCCTCCCCCTCCCTTTCTCTATTTCGAAATTTCATGATACAATATAAGAAAGAAGTTCTGTAAGGGAGGCGGGAGCATGCAGCAAGATACCGGAATCGATCCGGACAGCCTGAGAGTGCTGTCCATGTTATCCGAAAAACAGCGCGACTGCGCTTTGACACTTTATGCGAACCGGGAGAAAAAGAAGTCCCTCGCCTACGTCTTCTGGATCGTTGGCGCCGTCTACTACTTCTACCTCGACCGCCCCGCGCGGAATATCGTCCTCTGGATCCTCTGGTTCGTCATCGTCGGCTTCGTCTGGTGGATCGTCGACCTCTTCCACATCGGCCGCATGGTCGAAGAACGGAACAAAGAAGTCATCGAAGAATGCATGCGTGAAGCCGTCCGCATCTACCCCGACCCCGTAAGCATGAGCCCGGAGAACGTCGTTACCATAGACAACGAAGTCTAAAGGAGAATTACCATGGACTTAACAGAAGAAATCGCAAAAATGAATTTCTATAAAACCTTCGAACCATACATCGACCCATCCGTCACCATGGAACAGCGGATGAAAGGCGACATCAGACTCAGAGAAGGCGCACCCGAAGAAGCCAAACAGGCCCTCGCCAAATGGATCGCCATGAAAATGAAGAGCCGCCTCTTCTAAAGGAGAAACTATGACGAGAGGAAACATCCTGACCGAAGAAGAAATAGCGCGCCTCGCCGCCCTCCCCGAGAAACAAAGGGACTACGCCGTGAAGATTTATGCTGCCCGCGAAAAGAAAAAATCCACCGCCTACATCCTCTGGCTCTTCTTCGCCCTCTACTACTTCTACCTCGGCCATCCCGTGAAAAACATCATCTTCTGGCTTCTCTGGAGCTGCCTCATAGGAGAAATCTGGTGGCTCATCGACCTCTTCCGCATCTCCGACATGGTCGACGAGACCAACGAAGAAATCCTCGGAACATGCATCGAAGAAGCCAAAGCCCTCTATCCATAACCCAAAGCAAAGAAAGTACCCGTTATGAGCAAAGAAACCATCAGCGAACAGGGCATAGCCCTCCTGAACGTCCTCACGCCCCGGCAGAAAGAATACGCCCTTACCCTCTACTCAGGAAGAGAAAAGAAGAAATCCACAGCCTACATCCTCTGGATCGTCTTCGCCGTCTATTACTTCTATCTCGGCCATCCTGTGAAGAACATCATCTTCTGGCTGCTATGGACCTGCTTTATCGGAGAAATCTGGTGGATCATCGACCTCTTCCGCATCTCCGGCATGGTAGACAGGAAGAATGAAGAAATCCTCCTCCAGTGCATCGCAGAAGCCCGGCAGCTCTATCCGGGAGTTACAGGAACCATGAAAGTTCAAATCATCAAACCCGACCAAACGCAAGAATAAACAAACGGAGGGAAGAATTGCCTTTGACCTTGCCCTGGAAGGAAAGGTGTAAACGGATACAGCGTTTCCCAGGCTGCAAGCCGGCTGTATGGTTTTTCATGTTTTACTTTTCCCTCGAGCGTAGCTCGGTCGTACGGTTTTAATTTAATTTCCCCCACCAAAAAGGACCGTCGAAATCCTCAATCATTTCGACAGTCCTTTTTCTGTTTTTTGTTTTGTTATTTCGGTTTTTCTCTTTCTATTTTTCTGGCTCTTCACGGAAATTTGGGGGATGAATAATTTTTAGGTAAAGAATGGAATC
>OGYL01003280.1_pt1 | contig 10630 bp, 11 predicted proteins | sample 1576541 | NCBI WGS metagenome assembly OGYL01 (sample SAMEA3541551, study PRJEB24748) | human gut metagenome | biome: human gut; feature: human-associated habitat; material: faeces | place: China | collected 2012 | reverse complement strand
CTCACATGCGTAGCCTTTCTCGTGGGCTATGCTGTTGGCTTTCATCGATGCTGCACGAAAAGGCGGCGGAAAAGCTCGGCGTCAATAAAGTCACCATCTACAGCTATCTGGACGAAGTCAGGGGGAAACGCGGATGAAGGCCATCACATTAGAATCGAAGCTGCCCAACGCCGGGCATTACGTCCCTGGCATGATCTCGGGCCAAACGCTCTATATCTCCGGCCAGCTCCCGGTTCACCATGAGACCGGCGCACCCATGGCCCCGGATCTTGCGCAGCAGACGCAGGACGCCCTGCACAACGTCGAGCGTGTCCTGCTTGCTGCCGGCTGCGGCAGGGAAGACGTGGTCCTCTGCCGCGTGTACATTTCCGATATCGCCCTCTGGGACGAGGTCAACGCGGTCTACGCTGCCTTCTTCGGCAGCCATAAGCCCGCCCGCGTCGTCGTCCCCACCCGGGCGCTGCACCACGGCGCACTGGTCGAGATCGAAGCCGTCGCTGAACTGAAAAACTGAAAGGGAGGAACCGATATGAACTTTGTCTGCACCAGATGCGGCCGCAAAGAGGCCGTCACCACCCGCGCCGCCCACTGCACCTGCGGCGGACTCTGGAAACTGGAAGCCGATCTGCCCGCGTTTGACCTCTCCGGCGCGCCGGGCGAAACTAAAAGAAATGACAGTGGAAGAGAGAAGCACGGATTCAGACCGCGGAATCCAGAAAATAGTAGGAAATCAGATGCTCAATCATGCCGGCGTTTAAGGGATATGCTTTGGTCTCGTACGTGGTGATCAGATGAACGGATGGAATGATGCCGTTTGCGGCATAGAGAGAAAGCTTCGAGCCGGCGTTTTTTGCGTAGGCGGGATCGTCCATCAGACCAAAATGCTCCCAGTAGTAGAGTGCGCCGGTTCCGGGATGACGTATGGTGAAATCCGGAAACAGAGTGACACCGCCAAGGGAGAGCGCACATTCGTAGCGGTAAGGAATGGCGTTTAGGTGGAGCAGCATGGCAATCATGGCTTCCGATTTGGAACGCACCCTCTCGCCGGAGACGGTTTTGTGAAGCAGCTGCTCGGGATGGAGCGGATTGCGTTCGTAGGAAGCGGCAGACCATTCGACAGCGGAACGAGTCAAAATATTCGGGATATCCGAAATATTCGAGATGTCTGGAATATTTTTTGAGGTGGAAGAATAAGAACGAAGCAGATCTTCACAGGCGGGATCAGAGAGAAGATGTGGATCATCGGAAGAGAGGCTGCCCGCGGGGGAGTATTTTAAATAGGCAGTGATTGCTGCCTGCTCCTGCAAGAGTATTTGCTCCTGTTGCTGCAGATACTTTTTCAGCGCAAGCTGTTCGGCGAGAGTGCGGTTCGCTTTCGGAATATAGGTCTTGGAGTGACCGTCGCCCTGATACCATTTGACGGTGGTTCTGTTGCGGGAGCAAATGAGCTTTCCGGGAGGGAGCTTCTGAAGCTGCTTCTGGATGGTACGGAGTTCCTGCCCGTTGCGGTCGCGGGCAGTGAGGATTTGTGTGTGTAAAGGTGTCATGGTATTCTCCTATTCTATAGATGGTGTGTGTTAAGAGGATCCGGTTTATTTTTATGTGCTAAAAATGACCTTTGCTGTTTTAAGTGTAGACGGGAAAGGAACTTCGGATGCGCAGAAAACAGCGCAAAAAGAGGATATACTGGTTTTTATTAAACCATGCTACAAACGAAGAGTAAAGCGAAGGAACGAAAAAGATACCATCTCATATCAAGCCGGGAAGCACCGCATTCTGCCGTCTCCACAGCTTGACATGCGGTTCGCTCCGGATGTAAGATAAGAAACAATGAGCATGAAAAAGAACTGCGGGGAAAAGTAAATGTCAGTCACAAAACAATTTGTCAGGTATGTCACACAGAATATATTCGGAATGTTAGGTATCTCCTGTTATATCATCGCTGATACCTTTTTTATTGCGAAGGCAGCGGGAACGGACGGAATTACCGTTTTAAATCTGGTGCTACCGATCTACAATCTGATTTTTGCGATCGGTTCGATGATCGGTGTCGGTTCTGCGACGCGCTTTACGATCTTAAGGGCGCAGGGCGAGGAGCGGGCGCACGACTATTTTTCCAACGCCATCTGTTTTGTGTGGATGATTGGAATCCTGTTTACACTTGCGGGCATTTTTATCCCGGATAAAATCATTGCGCTGATGGGCGGCGATGCGGGAATTGTGGCGCTTGGAACCGGGTATACGAGAATCTTTCTGCTGTTTACGCCGTTTTTCATGATGAACTACGTCATCATGGCATTTGTGCGCAACGATAACCAGCCGTCCTTAGCGATGGCGGGAACCCTCGCGGGAAGTTTTTCCAACATTCTGTTTGACTATATTTTTATGTTTCCGCTCGGCATGGGGCTAGAGGGAGCGGCGCTCGCCACGGCGGCATCGCCGATCATCAGCATTCTGATCTGCAGCGCGCATTTCCTTGGAAAAAAGAATACTGTGCAGTTCCGGCTGCACGCGCCGTCCATCGCCCAGTTATTCGGGGCGTGTCAGCTTGGCGTCCCGGCATTTGTGGGGGAGATTTCTTCCGGAGTCATCACGACCGTGTTCAATTTCCTGATGCTCGGTCTTGTGGGAAATATCGGTGTGGCGGCTTACGGAGTGATCGCGAACTTTGCGCTTGTGGCAATGGCAATCTTCAACGGAGTGTCGCAGGGAGCGCAGCCGATCGTGAGCGACTGCTACGGAAAAGGAGATGTGAAATCCGTCCGGAAAATACGAAACCTCGGACTTGCCGCGGCTTTGGGCATCGCGGTAGTGCTCATCGGAGCCGTCTACGGATTTACGGATTCTCTGGTAAGTCTGTTTAACAGTGAACATTCTGCGGAACTGGCAGCGTATGCCCACACGGGAATGCGGCTGTACTTTATCGGCTTTCTGTTTGCCGGAATCAATATTGTGGGAGCGGGATTTTTAAGCGCGACAGAACGTGCGCGGGAATCGTTTGTGACATCAGTTATGAGAGGATTTGTCTGCATAATCGGCTGCTCGTTGCTTTTTGCCGCAGTATTCGGCATCAATGGCGTGTGGCTGTCGTTCCCGGCATCCGAGCTTCTCACAGCCATCGTGATGGCTGTGGTGCTCGTGCGGGATAACCGCAGACTTTAGATAAAACCGAAATGTTCCAGCGCAAGGCGGATGCCGTCTTCGCTGGCACATTTTGTTACATAGGACACCTTGTCAAAAAGCGTGGCAGGAGAGGCGTTGCCCATGGCGACACTGTTTGTCAAAGCAGTGAGCATGGGAAGGTCGTTGTTGCTGTCGCCGAAGGCATAGGCGTCCTTTTTGTCTATCTGGTAATAATCAAGCACATAGTTAAGACCGGTGGCTTTGGAGTAGCCGAGCGGAACGAATTCGCGGAAATTGCCGCCCCGGTCAATGCACTCAAAATAGCGGTCACTTGTGGTACGGAAACCGGCAAGCTGCTCGGGGTGCTCAAACCATAGGACAAACTTATCACAGAAAAAATTAGGATTCTCAAGGTGCTCCGGCATCTCATACCCGCGTTCTTCAAACGCCTCATATTGCCGTCTGGCATCCGGGTGCCGGAGCGGTCTTGCCAGATCAAAAGCAACCTCTTTCCTGGATTCAAACAGGATATCGATATCCCACTCCCTGGCTGCGAGAAGCAGCTTCATTACGGTCTCGTGCGTCTGTGCGACATGAAGGATTTCGGCACCGTCGCAGTAGATATCTGTGCCACAGCCGCAGACAAAGCCGTCAAAACCCACATCACGGAAACGCTGTTCCACATTCTGAAAACAGCGCCCGGTATTGATGAACATCAGATTCCCGTTTGCCCGCGCCGCCCGTATAGCATAGACGGCACTTTCCGGAATCGAACCGTCAATCTCGGAAGTCAGTGTTCCGTCGATATCAAAAAAAGCAATTTTTTTCATGAATAATCTCCAATGTAACAGATCTATAGAAACGGGAGTATTGTAATACTTTTTTCCTAATCTGTCAAAGGAAGCGTCCCTGCCTGCCGTGAAACACAGATATTTAACGGTTCCGTCACATAACCGTCACATTACATTCAGCTGCCCTTTAGAAAGCGATGCTATCCTTACCGTGAAACATGAGAGAGGATAAAATGCCGGAAGGGAAAGGATGAAACAATGAAAATAGCGTGGGTACACAAACTCCTGGGAAAACATTCCAAAAAATTTTACGGAATACTTGCCGGGATTCTGACTGCCGCAGTTGCGGGAAGCGGAGTTGGCTATCATGTGATAGCAGCTTCGGGCACAGCGGATCAGGCGGAGGAGGACACACAGATAGATGAGACAGACGGACAGGAAGACGGCAGCTTTTCCGGGACAGGAACCACACAGGTAAAAACGGAGAGCCAGCTGCCTGATTTTTCTGTGAATGCGGTGACCATGACGGTGGAAGAAGTCTACGTGGAAGCGGGAAGCACCGTGGCAGAGGGCGACGCCTTATTCAAGATCGACGATGAGAGCATGGCGGATGCAAAGGCGTACTATGAGGATGCCATTTCAGATGCGGAAACGGCACTGCAATCTGCGAAGATCGATTTTGAGAGCGGCGTGCTGGAGGCGGAGAGCGAGCTTTCCTCCACAAAACTTGCAGCGGACACCGCGCAGGATACTTATGATGCGGCAGTCAGCGAGCTGTCGGTAAAGGCCAGCGAGGCGCAGGAAGCGTACGGCGAGGCGGTGGAGGAGATCTCCGATTATCAGGATGCCATCGACAACGGCACCTACTACACACAGGTCGGGATCAATGAAAAACAGTCGGCAGTCGATGCGGCGCAGGCGGCACTCACGGAAAAGCAGACGCAGCTTTCTGATGCACAGAGCAGCAGTCAGGCGGCAAAGGACGCATATGCAGCGGATATGGCGAATCTGAAAACACAGATTGAAGCCGGAGCGTCCTACACGGATCTTGCGGCGCTGGCGGATCAGCTGGCTGCGGACTATACCGCCGTGCAGGAGGCAGCCGACGCCCTGTCGCAGAGCCAGACAGAGGCGGAGAGCGCAAACAGTGCACTGCAGCTTGCCAATCAGACATTCCAGAAGGCGGTCGAGGAATATAACACGAAGGTGACAGAGGCAAATGAGAAAATTGCGGAGCTGACAGACGAGATGGAGGAGCTGAGTGACGCCTGCGACGAGGCAGAGCGCAATGAGACGACGGCGCAGCCGGCGCTTTTACAGCAGTATGAAGAGGCGGTTCTGGAGGGAAAATATGCGGATACCGAGTATGAAGCTTCGCTGGAAACCTTGCAGAGTGCTGTGGACGAAGCGCAGGATACGCTGGATGAACTGAAGGAACAGCAGAGCGCACTATTGGAGATCGAGGATGGCGTTGTATGTGCGGACCGTGACGGAACGCTTGCATCGGTGACTTACGAGGCGGGGGATACACTGATCAAAAATACCGCATTTGCAAGCTATTACGATCTGGATACGATTCTGATTTCTGTGGAGGTATCACAGAACGATATTGCAAAACTTGCGGTCAGCGACACCGTGCAGGTACAGATCAGTGGAAGCAGAATGGGAGCAATCGACGGAACCGTCTATTCCATCGCATCGGAAAAAACATCCGGCGGAAGCATGTCCAATGTGACGTATGCGGTCATTGTTGCCGTGGACAATACAGATGGCACACTTAGCACCGGTTCACAGGCAACCGTGACATTTGAGACAGAGGAAGCAGGAGGAAAGACAGAATGAAGAAGAAAAAGCTTTGGCTGGTGACCGGAGTGGCTGCGGCGGCAGTGCTTGCCGCAGGAACCGTCACCTTTGCATATCAGTCGGGAAGTGACAGCGAAGAGCAGGCCGTATATAAGGAAGTAACCGTGGAGAAGGGAAATCTGACGGCGGGCGTGACGGAGAGCGGCAGCGTAACGATCGGCACGCTGGATCAGACTCTTGATTTTTCAGAGGATTCTTCCTCTGCAAGCACGCAGAACAACTCGTCCGCGCAGAACAGTGCGGGAGAAAATGCGACGTCGTCCACCAGCACGGCATCGACCCTTGAGGTGGAAACGGTCTATGTTACCGCAGGACAGACGGTTGCGGAGGGCGATCCCATCTTAAAGCTCACGGAGGAGAGCGTGGCATCCTACAAAAAAGATCTTGAGGAAGCGGTGACGGAGGCGAAGACAGCCGTCAGCGAGGCGGGCTTAAGTGCAGAAAAGCAAAAAGTATCGGCAAGCTACTCCTACAATCTGAGCACGGCGGAGGGATCTGTTGCACAGGAGACCTACGAAGCCACCGTCAAGCAGCTGCAGGAGGCTGTGGATGACGCGCAGGAAGCGGTGGATACGTCGGCGTCTCTGATCAATTACTATCAGGAGCAGATCGATGCGGGCGTGGACTTAAGCGCATCGCTTACCGAGGAGCAGGAAAATTACGACAAATTGTACACAAAGCTTGTGGCAGCGAAAAACAACTATACCACGAAGTCCATTGAGGCAGAGAAAACGTTGAAAGAAGCGGAACTCTCGGCAAAAAATGCATCCAGTCAGTACAGTGTGGATGTCTCCGGGGCGGACAATGACATTACCGATGCAAAAGATACGCTGTCCGACGCGGAGGAGGCACTTGAGGAATTTGAAGCTGCCATCGGGGATGACGGTACGATCTATGCGGAGTATACGGGAACCATTACCGATCTGGCGTACGAGGCAGGAGATACCATCCCTTCCGGCGCAACGGTTGCCACTTTTTCCAATACGGATGCGGTGACGATCACCGTCTCCGTGTCGGAGGAGGACATCACAAATATTGCAGTCGGAGACGTCGTGGAGATCGAGCTGTCTGCCTATGAGGACCAGACGTTTGCGGGGGAGGTGGAGAGCATTGACACTTCATCTTCCAGCGGTTCCTCCACGGTGTCTTACAATGTGACCGCCGCGTTTACTGGGGACATCACCGGAATATACACGGACATGACAGGAAATGTCACATTTATCAGCAGGCAGGTGACGGATGTGCTGTATGTATCCAACAAGGCGGTCCAGTCGGACGGAACGACATCCTATGTCAAAGTGAAGGATGCGGACGGAACGATCCGCACGGTGGATGTGGAGACGGGATTTTCTGACGGGGTCAACGTGGAAATTACGTCCGGGCTCACGGAAGGTGAAACTGTGCTGATAGAAAGTCAGGTGACAGAATGAAGCCAAAAGAATTATTGAGACTGGTCTGGATCAATATCACACAGAACAAATTTAAGGTGATCATGACCTCGATCGGCATTATCGTCGGTGCGGCCACCATCGTGATGGTCATTGCCATTGGTAAAGGCGGTCAGGCGGACGTGGCAGACCAGTTTAAAAACTTAAATGCCGGTGCGGTGGACATTTCCTATGACGGCGGGACAGATTTTGGCGGCGGAGGAAGCAGCGATGATTCGGATTCCGGCATGGCAATGATGGCGACGGGTGGCGGAGGAGGCTTTGGAGGCGGTTTTGGCGGAGCACCCTCCGGCGATATGGGAGGCGGTTCCTCATCGGGAGGCGAGGCGCCGGGCGGATCACCGGGGGGAGAGATGCCTTCCGGTGACGGCGGCGGTATGCCGGATATGGGAAGCTTTTTCGGCGGACAGAGCGATATGGAAGACCGCATGAATCAGGAAAATATCGCGCTGAGCGAGGATGATGTGGATGACATCGAAACATTTGCGTCCGGCATCTCGGCAGCGACCATTTCCTACACCACAAAATCCAGTGTGGATGGCGGAGATCTCGATGAAGCCGATACCTATACCATCGCAGGAGCGAAAAGTAACTACGAGACGATCAGCAACCTCTCCCTCGCGGTCGGAAGTTTTATCACCGACGATGATGATGAGAACAAAGAAAAAGTCTGCGTGCTCGGCGCAAGCGTTGCCGAAGAGATTTTCGGCAGTGCCATTGAGGCATACGGAAGCGTGATCTATATCGACGACCGGCTTTATGTGGTAAACGGTGTGCTGGAAAGCATGGGAACGGTCGCGTCCGGTATCAGCCCGGATGACTCCATCTTTATCCCTTATGCGACCGGCGTGAAATATCTGGTCGGATCGTCGGTCAGACCGATCATCACGGTGCTGGCAGCGGATGTGAATAATGTGGAAGGCGTGATCGAGGAAGTGACGGCGGTGCTTGCCACCAGTTATCCGAACGCCGAGTTCACATTTGAGGATGCGGGAAGCAAGATGGAAGCGGCGGAGGCTTCCAACCAGATTCTGACGATGCTTCTGATTGCAATGGCGGCGATCGTCTTCGTGGTCGGCGGAATCGGCATTATGAACGTATTGTTTGTATCCGTAAAAGAGCGGACCAATGAGATCGGTATCTTAAAAGCGATTGGCTGTTCCAAGCGGGACATTCTGCTGGAGTTCCTCGCGGAGGCGGCGGCAATCAGTCTCATCGGCGGCGTGCTGGGAAATCTGGCATCGCTTGTGGTGGCTCCGATTGTGCAGTATCTCGGCGTCCGGGTGGAACTGTCGGCGTCAGCATTTTTGATTGCCCTCGTGTTTGCTGTGGGAACAGGAACGATCTTCGGATTTTATCCGGCGTATAAGGCGTCCAATCTGGTTCCGGTGGAGGCACTTGGTGCGGAATAAATAATTGAAAAGAGGTTTGGCATGATAAAGAAGAAAGCGGTGGCGGGCGGCATTGTGGCGCTTGCAGCAGTGCTCGGCGGCGGAGGCATTTTCGCATGGACCCGCAGGATAGAAGATACGGAGACACTGGCGGATAATCAGAAATATGTATATGCCTATGTGACCAGCATCGAGGGAAATGAATTGACATATGTGGAAGTCGACGAATCGGTGGTGGAGGCATATCTTGCAAGCAGCACGGAAAACACTGAGAATGCAGAAAAAGGCGGAGATGGCTCGGGGGCGCCTGGAGGAAGCGATGGATCAGGGGCACCTGGAGGAAGTGATGCCGCAGGAGCGTCTGGAGATGGTTCGGGGGCGCCTGGCGGGATGCCGCGGGGAACTTCCGGAACAGATGATAGCACGGAGACGTCGGACGGGATGTCACAGGGAATTTCCGGAACGGATGATAGCACGGAGACATCGTACGGGATGCCGCAGGGAACTTCCGGAACAAATGATAGCACGGAGATGTCGGACGGGATGCCGCAGGAAGAAAATGGCGACATGCCGGGCGATGCGACATCGGACGGAACAGGAAGTAACGGCGGAGGAGCACCGGGCGGAAATGGCGGCATGAGTGGTAAAAGTGTGACAACATTGATTCTGGTCAGCACGGTGGTGCACACCACGGCAGGTACCGAGACGACGTTTCAGCGGCTGGCGGCTGGCGATCTGCTGAAGCTTCTGATAGAGACCAGCGAAGACGGTGAGGGGGTTATTATAGAGATATGGATGCAGTGATGGATATGGAGCCGGCGATCTGCACGGTCACAAAAGCAGAAAGTATAGAAAATACAGACGTAATCACAATGAGAAATATCAACAAATCCTACCGCATGGGAACGCAGTCCCTCCATGTGCTCAAAGATGTGTCGCTGACCGTAAAGAGGGGAGAATATCTTGCCATTTTGGGTTCTTCCGGTTCCGGAAAAAGTACGCTCATGAATATCATCGGGTGCATGGATGTGATGGACAGCGGAAACTATCTGCTGGATGGCGTGGCAATCGAACAGGCGAAGGAAAAGGAACTGGTAAGAATCCGGAATCAGAAAATAGGTTTCATTTTTCAGAAATATCATCTGATTCCGACCTACAACGTGCTGCAGAATATCGTTATGCCGCTTCTGATGCGCGGAATGGGGCTTGCGGAAGCGCAGGAGACGAGTATGGATACGATTGACATGCTCGGGCTCTCACAGCGTATCGGACATAAGCCCAATGAGCTTTCCGGTGGTCAGCAGAAGCGCGTGGCGATTGCGCGTGCGCTGGTCGGAAAACCGGCTATTCTACTTGCAGATGAGCCGACAGGCGCGCTCGATGTGAACAGTGGAAAAGAGGTATTGAAGCTTTTTGAAAATCTGAATCAGATGGGAAATACCATTGTGATGATTACCCATGATCTGAATGTGGCAAAACATGCGGGCCGTGTGGTAAGAATTGTGGACGGTGAGATCTATGAAAACTGATTCCAGAGCGGTTGCAGTAGGAAAATGAGGTTATAAAAAACTGATTTTGGGAGGATGCAGCAGAAAATGAGGTTATAAAAACTGCATTTTGGGGCATTTTTGCGGGTCTGAGAGATGCAATTCGTTGTCTGAGACCCGTTTTTGACTTTTACGCGGGTCTGGGAGCACATTTTTGCGCGCATAGACCCGAATCCACGGTTTGTAATATAATATTCGCGGAGGCAAAAGTGAGCATGAGGCAAAGACGGACGCGCATGCTTGCATGCTGCGGACGGATATGTTCCATGCGAACGCGCTTGCAAGGAATTGTCGCAATAAGCATATCGCCCCCTGCTTTGATAAGTAATATTATTAGAAACACACTTGGGAAATTCATGTGGAAATGTAGATGGAAGATTCGTTTGAGAAAAATGTGAGCATTTCTTCTAGTTGAATGTTTGCATCGGATTCCGTGTCTCTTCCACGTTTGAACACTCCCGGAGTGT
>OGYL01003279.1_pt1 | contig 10631 bp, 10 predicted proteins | sample 1576541 | NCBI WGS metagenome assembly OGYL01 (sample SAMEA3541551, study PRJEB24748) | human gut metagenome | biome: human gut; feature: human-associated habitat; material: faeces | place: China | collected 2012 | reverse complement strand
CGCGGAGACCGGCCTGGAAGTCGCCAAATCTTTCAGGAGGCTTTGATGTGAGTAATATCGTCCCCGCAGAAGAATTTTTCTGCAACCGAGATACCTCTTGCTGCTTTACAGGTCATAGGGACAGGGATCTGCCTTTCGGCGGCGATGTCCATAAGCAGGGTATGAAAAATCTCCTGAGTATGCTCGTCCTTATGATAAAGGAAGCATATAGCGAAGGCTGCCGTACTTTTATATCAGGTATGTCAAAAGGTATCGACCTGCGCTGTGCTGAGATAGTCCACAGCCTTTCGGCTCAGCCCGAATATAAGGATATGAAGCTCGTGTGCGTTCTGCCCTATGCAGGCCAGCGTACAGAGATGAAAACACCCTTGGACAGCTATACATATTCGCTTATTCTGAACTCTTGCAGTGCGGTCGTGATAACAAGCCCTAAGTATGAAAGCGGCTGTTATAAAAAGCGAAACAGCTTTATGGTTGAACATTCCTCTCGTGTGATCGGGGTCATAAAAGAGAAAGCCAAAGGCTCAGGCACTTTGCAGACCATAAACATGGCAAAGCGTGCAGGCCTTACGCTGAACATCATATGCCTTGACGATAATCCTGTTTTTTATATCGACTCAGACTCAGACAGCCGTCCTATTTAGTTTACACCTAAATTGCAAATTGTTCAATAGTTTTCGAGAATTTTTCCGAAAAAGTTTATATATGAAAATATGGCGGACAGTATGCCTGCCTGTATATATTTGAAAGTAAGGAGATCAATAACATGGCTCAGACGAAAGCTCACAAGAAAAAAAGAAGATCTCAGGCTCCTATCGCTCTGGTCTACTTCATAACGATGATAATATTCCTCTTTGTTATCGGCATGCTTGCACTGTATGCCCTAAGAGAGTTTGGTGTTATCGGCAATGATGACAGCGACAGCGACGCAGGCATAAAAAGCCCGGTTTATAATACCCTTTTTGCAAGAGTGAACAGCAAGGGTGTTCTTGCAGACGCAACAGTCATAAGAGTTGCACCGGACGCAAAGAAGATAATCATAATGCCTGTTTCAGCGTTCACAGTGAGCGGAAGCCAGACAATGCGTGAGATACATGAAGAGGGCGGCATGGTGAAGCTTGAAGCAGCCGTTGCAGACACTTTCGGTATCACTATAGACAATTACGTTTCTCTCACAAATGACGCATTCGAGAATGCGGCGGATATTGTTGGCGGAATTACATATACTCCTGATGAGGAGCTTTACTATCTCTCTCAGGATAATGACGAGAACGATATCGCTATCCCAAGCGGCGATCTGACTAACCTCAGCGGTCATCAGATAAGACTTATCTGTCAGTATCCTGTTTTCAAAGAGGGCAGGAATGGTAATATGAAGTTTCTTGGAACTGCGGTGACAATGCTTATAAACAACGCTTTCCAGCAGACGAATATCACTAAGGATAATCTTGATAACTTCTATAATATATTCACCGCAAACAGCGATACCGATTGGACAAGTGCACAGTATAAGGAAGAAAAGTCGTATCTCAAGGATATGCTGGATCAGAACCTTACTCCTGCAGAAGCTCTTGTGCCGGAGGGCGAGTGGACGGACGATTCTCACTTTAAGGTGTCTGATAAGTTCAAGGAGAGCGTTCAGACAATGCTCAAAGATACTGCACCGTCAGCAGCTGAGAAGTAAAAACGTAAAGGCTGAAATTTTAACAGGGGGCGATATAACGTGAAACTTCTGGTCATAATCCTTAATAAAACAGACGTGCTTGACTATTTGCTGGAGGGACTTTCAGCAGCAGGCATAAAGGGTGCGACTATAATCGAGTCGTCAGGTATGGCAATGACCCTTTCAAGACTTGACAGCAGCTTTCTCAGCGCCTCTATCCGAGGACTTTTCAGCGGCGACGAGGATAACAGAACTATCCTGTCGGTAATAAAAAATAATCAGCTCGATACCGCACGAAAGATAGTTTATAATACTGTGGGCGATCTATCTCAGCCCAATACGGGAATAATGTTCACCGTTCCGCTGGATTTCGTCGAGGGAACAGTGAAGAAACCCGTGGATAAAGAAAAAGCAAAACCTAAGGATATCCCTGAGGAGAATGAAAAGAACGTCAGTTGACGAAATGTTTACAGACTATTAACATAATATTTAATTCTTTTCATTAAAAACTTTTGAATGTCCTTGCAAAAAACTGTTTTGTGTGGTATAATAATCACAATAGGCTTTTAATGAAAGACTGGAACTTGACTTCCGGTCTTTTGGTTTTGTATGGGGCTTTTTTTCATGGCAAAGCCTGATGACTTTGCTTTGGGAAGCATTAACGGAGGTGCTGTATGGAAGTAAAGAAAACTACGGTAGAAAAAGTAAGAGAGCTTGCACAGCCTATCGCAGACGAGCTTGGCTTTTTCCTTTGGGACGTAAGGTTTGAAAAGGAGGGAGCAACGTGGTACCTCAGGGTGCTTATCGACAAGGACGGCGGCATAGATATGGACGATTGCGAGGCTTTCACAAGACCGATGAACAAGGTGCTTGACGAGGCTGACCCTATATCTCAGAGCTATGTGCTGGAGTGCGGAAGTCCCGGACTTGGCAGAGAGCTTAGAAGACCCGAGCATTTTGAGGTCTGCATAGGCGACGTTATAAGAGTAAGGCTCATAAGACCTGACGAAAACGGTGAAAAAGAGTTCGTTGTGGGTCTTGTGGGATATGACAAGGATAAGATACTTTGTCAGAAGCTGGACGAGGATATGAACGGCGTGGAGAATGTAGAGTTCAAGCTTGCAGATTGTGCTTATGTAAAGCTCAATGATGACGCAGACCTGTTCTGAATGAAGAAATTTAATAAATATGGGCAAAGCCCGAATCAAGTGTGAAAGGATTGATCAGAAAATGAATAAGGAAATGACCAGCAAATTTTTTGAAGCTCTGACGGATTTGGAAAAGGAAAATAATATTGGCAGCGATATACTTATTGAGAAAATAAAATCAGGTATCGAAAAGGCTATCAAGAAGGATTATCCTTACTGTGAGAATATCAGAGTGGATATCGACCCTGTTACAGGAAAGCTCGATATAAGGATACTCAAGGAAGTTATGGACGTTATGTATGTTGACGACCCTGACAACGAGATCTTCCTTGACGAAGCAAAGGTCTATGACCCTAACATCAAGGTGGGCGATATGGTGGAGATACCTCTCGACCCTGCAAAGTTCGGCAGAGTTGCCGCTCAGAATGCAAAGCAGTCTATCAAGCACGATATCAAGGATTTTGAAAGAGCAAGACTTATCGAGCAGTATCACGATAAGGAGCATGAGTGCGTTTCTGCCACAGTCCAGAAGGTCGAGCCTGCTACTCAGAACGCTATACTTACTATCGACAAGAACGAAGTTTATCTTGTAAGAAACGAGCAGATACCAGGCGAAACACTCAAGGCAGGAGATATCATCAAGGTATATGTTGTGGGTATCGCAAATCCTGACAGAAAGCCTTCTATCAAGATATCAAGAACTCACAGAGAGCTTGTTAAAAGACTTTTTGAGCTTGAAGTTCCTGAGATAGCAGACGGCACTGTTGAAGTAAAGGCTATTTCAAGAGTTGCAGGCGCAAGAAGCAAGATAGCGGTTTATTCAAAGGACCCTAATGTTGACGCCGTAGGCGCTTGTATCGGTCCTAGAAAGTCAAGAATAACTTCTGTTGTGAACGAGCTTAAGGGCGAGAAGATAGACGTTATCAATTGGTGCGAAGACCCTGCACAGTTTATCGCAAAGGCTCTTGCTCCGGCTGAGGTAATAAACGTTGTTCTCAGCGAAGAGGAGGGCGTAAGAGAGTGCCGTGTTACTGTTCCAGATAACCAGCTCTCACTTGCTATCGGTAATAAGGGTCAGAACGCAAAGCTTGCCGCAGGTCTGACAGGCTATAAAATAGATATCGTATCCGAAAGCTCTGCAAAGGCTGAGGCTGCTGATGATGAAAACTAAGAAGATACCAATGAGAATGTGTCTTGGGTGCGGTGAAATGAAACCCAAGAGAGAGCTTATCAGAGTGGTGAAGTCAAAAGAGGGCGACTGGAGCGAGATTCAGCAGGTAAACGTCTTTCCGGTGCTCCCTTGACCTCACAGGCAAAAAATCAGGCAGAGGCGCTTATATATGCAAAAGCGTCGAATGCTTTGAGAAAGCAAGAAAAGCAAGAAAGTTTGAAAGAAGCTTTTCCTGCATGATAAGCGAGGATATATATAACAGCATGGAGGGCGAGCTTAGGGAAAATGAATAATAAAATAGGGCTTGTTACAATGTGCAGAAAAGCAGGAAAGCTTGTAATGGGTATGGATATGGTGAAGGACGCCTGCAATACAGGCAAAGCCTGCGCAGTGTTTGCGGCAACGGATTTTTCACCTAAATCTCTTAAAGAGATAAAGTTCAACTGCTACAAAAACGGGATAAAGCTTTACAGCCTTGGCATGACAATGGACGATATCCATTTTGGCCTTGGCAAAAGAACAGGCGTTATCGCTATTTGCGAGGGAGGCTTCGCAAAGGCTTGCGCCAAAGGGCTTGAGGAGATCCCTATAGACGAAAATGAGTTTTATAGCATTTAGCATTTATTGAGGAGGTATTTTACAGCCTATGAGTATGAAAACAACTAAATATAAGCTTAGCGATATGGCTAAGGATCTGAAAGTTACAAATAACGACCTTATCGAGTGTCTTGGCAAGCTCGGCGGAGAGCCAAAGAAAACACAGTCAGTGCTTACCCCTGAGGAGATCTCTTATGTTCTGGAGTATTATACACAGAACAATCAGGTGGACAGCTTTGATGCTTTCTATGCAAATAACGTAAAGCCTGCCAAGGAAGAAAAGAAGGCAGATAAGAAGCCTGTAAAGGCTGAGAAAAAGGAGAAAAAGGCTGAAAAGAAGCCTGAGCTTAAGCCAGCCCCAAAGGCGGAAGCAAAGCCTGAGCCTAAGCCGGCCCCAAAGGCGGAAGCAAAGCCTGAGCCTAAGGCAGAGCCAAAGGTGGAAAAGAAGCCGGAGGTCAAGGCCGAAACAAAACAGCCTGCACCTGAACAGAAGAAAAAGCAGCCAGCTCCACAGAAGCCTGCAAAGAAGAAAGAGCATGGCGTTCGTCAGCAGCTTGGCGGTTTTTCTGATAAGAAAGAAGCTTCAGGCGGATATACTATCTCTGAGGATAACGATTCGTTCGGCACACAGAGAACTATCGACACAAGAGGAAGCTATATAGAGCTTGATAAGTATAACGAGAAGTATGATAACCTTGCAAACTCAAAGCAGAACAAGAGCAAGGATAACTTCACAAAGAAGCAGAAGCTCACCCAGAAATCTCAGCAGAGAAAGAAACAGCAGTTCTCACATAAGAAGGAAACTGAGAGCGAAAAGCTCCGCAGACTGGAGCTTGAAAGAGCAAGAAAGCAGCAGCTCAAGGTCATGATACCTGACGAGATCGTTGTTTCAGAGCTTGCAAGCAGACTTAAAGTAACAGCTACCGAGGTCATCAAAAAGCTTATGGGTCTTGGCGTAATGGCTTCTATCAATGAGGTGGTCGACTTTGATACCGCCGCACTTGTTGCAGAAGAGCTTGGCGCAAAGGTTGAAAAGGAAGTACACGTTACAATAGAAGAAAGACTTATCGAAACTGACGAAGATCCAGAGGAGAGCCTGCAGGAAAGATGCCCTGTCGTTGTCGTTATGGGTCACGTTGACCATGGTAAGACATCTATCCTCGACAGAATAAGAAACGCTCACGTTACTGACACTGAGGCAGGCGGTATCACACAGCATATCGGTGCTTATCAGGTAGAGTATCAGGGCAAGAAGATAACGTTCCTTGATACTCCGGGCCATGAAGCTTTCACAGCCATGAGAGCAAGAGGTGCGAACGTTACAGATATCGCTATCCTCGTTGTTGCCGCTGATGACGGTATCATGCCGCAGACTATCGAGTCTATCAACCACGCAAAGGCAGCAGGCGTTTCAATAATCGTTGCTATCAATAAAATGGATAAAGAAGGCGCAGACCCTGACAGAGTTAAGCAGCAGCTCACAGAGCAGTCCCTCGTTGTCGAGGAATGGGGCGGCGACGTTATCGCAGTTCCTGTTTCCGCAAAGACCGGTATGGGTATAGACGAACTTCTTGAGAATATCCTCCTCGTTGCAGAGGTCAAGGAGCTTAAAGCTAACCCTGACAGACTTGCAAGAGGTACTGTTGTCGAGGCCAGACTTGATAAGGGTAAAGGCCCTGTTGCTACACTCCTCGTTCAGAATGGTACTTTGAAGTCAGGCGACGTTATAATCGCAGGCACTTCTGTCGGACGTATAAGAACGATGACAAACGATAAGGGCAGAAGCATTAAGGAAGCCGGTCCGTCAACACCTGTTGAGATAACAGGTCTGGGCGAAGTTCCAAGTGCAGGCGACGTTTTCAACGCAGTTGCAGACGAAAAGCTTGCAAGAGAGCTTGTTGAGCAGAGAAAGCATGAAGCTAAGGAAGAACTGTTCCAGCAGCATCAGAAGGTAACTCTCGACAACCTGTTCAGCCAGATAGCTGAGGGAGAAATGAAAGAGCTTCCTATCATCGTCAAGGCTGACGTTCAAGGCTCAGTTGAAGCCGTTAAGCAGTCACTTGAAAAGCTTTCAAATGACGAGGTCAGAGTTAAGGTCATCCACGGCGGCGTAGGCGCTGTATCTGAAAGTGACGTTATGCTCGCAAACGCTTCAAACGCTATCATCGTTGGATTTAACGTTCGTCCTGACCCTGTTGCAAAGCAGAATGCAGAGCAGAGTGGCGTTGATATCAGACTTTACAGAATAATCTATGATGCAATAGAAGAAATAACAGACGCTATGAAGGGTATGCTCGTTCCTAAGTACAGAGAGGTGGAAACAGCTCGTATCGAGGTAAGACAGGTATACAAGATATCCAATGTTGGTACTGTAGCAGGTTCTTACGTTCTTGACGGTAAGGTGGGCAGAAATAACGAGATAAGAGTCGTAAGAGACGGTATCGTTATCGCCGAGGATAAGATGTCAAGCCTTAAGAGATTTAAGGACGACGCCAAGGAAGTTGCCGCAGGCTTTGAGTGCGGTATCACTCTTGAAAAGTTCACCGATATCAAGGAGGGCGACATTTTCGAGGCGTTCTATATGGAAGAATACAGAGATTGATAATGATGCTTACGGGACGGACAGCCGCCCCGTAAGAGCATATTTAAGCAGGAGATAAAGATATTATGGCAGGTTACAGAGCAGGACGTATGTCCGAAGATATAAGAAGAATAATATCGGGCAAAATGAGAGACCTTAAAGACCCAAGGATACACGGAGGAGATATGCTCACTATCGTCCGCTGCGACGTGGCAGGCGACGGCTCATTCTGTAAAGTGTATGTTTCAAGCTTTGAGGGCTATGAAAAGGCAAAGGAAGCCGTTAAGGGCTTTGAGTCGGCAACAGGATTTCTCAAAAGAGAGATATCAAATGTGCTGAAACTGAAAAAATGCCCTGAGCTTAAATTTATCGCAGATAATTCTATCGAGCATTCAGCAAAGATAAACAAGCTTCTTAAAGAAGTTCTGCCCGAAGAAGAAAAAGAAGAGAAAGACGGCGAAGAGTAATAGAGGAGAAAGGATATTATGACATTTCAGGATATTCTTAAAATATTTGAAGAAAACGACAATTTTCTTATTTTAACTCATAAAAGCCCCGACGGCGATACGCTTGGTTCAGGCTTTGCCCTGTGCGCTTTTCTGAGAGATATGGGGAAAAAGGCTAACGTTGTAAATTCCGACAGCTTTCCCGAAAGATATGATCTTATCTATGAGAGCTATTACCCTCAGGAATTTGATGTGAAGTACGTTATCGCAGTGGATATCGCAGACACAAATCTTCTTGGCAGCAACCTTTCAAAGTATGCCGAGGAGGGTGCGATCGACCTTTGCATCGACCACCACATCTCAAACAAGTATTTTGCAAAGCAGTCATATGTAGAAGCAGACGCTTCTGCCGCAGCACTTATAATGTATAAGATATTCAAAGCTTCAGGCAGAAAGATATCACGTCAGATAGCGAGATGCCTTTATACAGGCATTGCAACGGATACAGGCTGCTTCAAGTATGAAAACACAACTCCGCAGGCTCACATCGCCTGTGCAGAGCTTATGTCATATGGCATAGATTTTGCTTATATCAACAGAAAAATGTTTGATGTAAAAAGCAAGGGCAGACTTATGGTGGAGCAGTCCGTTACAGCGAATATGGAGTATTACTGCGGTGGCAAATGCTCTATGATAGTGCTTACAAAAGAGCTTATGGAGAAAAGTGGCGTTGACGCTGCCGAGTTCGAGGGACTTGCTTCTATACCATTGTCCGTTGAGGGCGTGAAAATAGGCATAACAGTTAAGCAAAGACACGAGAACGTCTTTAAAATATCAGTAAGGAGCGACGATGAGATAGACGCTTCTGCATTCTGCCGTGAGTTTGGCGGCGGAGGACACATAAGAGCCGCAGGCTGTGAGATAACAGGAAGCCTTGAAGAAGTCAAGGCTAAGCTTCTCAAGCAAGCGGAAAAGGTCTTGGGCTGATGAGCTTGGATAACAGCAAGAATAATATCTGCGGCATTTTGCCTGTAAAAAAGCCCGAGGGCTGGACTTCTTTTGACGTTATCGCAAAGCTCAGAGGCGTTCTAAGGATAAAAAGATTGGGTCATTCAGGGACCCTTGACCCTATGGCAACAGGCGTTCTGCCTGTTTTCGTGGGCAGAGCCACAAAAGCCTGCGATATTATCCCCGACAGACGAAAGGTCTATACCGCAGGCTTTCAGCTTGGGGTAAGCACCGATACCTTAGACAGCACAGGAAAGACGTTAAAAACAAGCGACAAGGCAGTTACCAGAGCCGACCTTGAATGTGCAAAAAGCAGTTTTGTAGGCGATATCATGCAGGTGCCGCCTATGTATTCTGCAATAAAAGTGAACGGCAAAAAGCTCTATGAGCTTGCAAGAGCAGGCAAAGAAATAGAGCGTGAGCCGAGAGCTGTCCATATCGACAGCATTGATATAATAGAATATGACGAAGCTTCACGCAGGGGCGTAATGAAAGTTGATTGCGAAAAAGGTACTTATATACGCTCCGTTATCAGCGACATAGGTGAAAAGCTTGGCTGCGGCGGAATGATGACTTCTCTTGAGCGTTCCTATTCAGGTGGCGTCGATATAAAGGATTGCTATACCATAGAGGAGATAGCCGAAATTTGTGAGCAGGATAAGCTGCCACAAATGCTTATCCCACTTGACAGAGCCTTTGAAAGCTACGAAAAAACTACCCTTGGACAGTGGGAAACAAAGCTTTATAGAAACGGAGTAAAGCTCAGACCTGAGCAGACAGGGATAAAAGATCTGTCAGAGGACAAGCTCTACCGTGTCTACGGCAGTGATAACAGCTTCCTCGGTATCGGCGCTTTTCATGAGGGCAGCTTCAGAAGCTTCAAAAATTTCTGATAATTTGTTTTATTCGGAGGGATATTTTGACGGATATAACAAACAGCGGGTTTATCCCCAAAAAAAGGACAGTTTGCGCTCTTGGACTTTTTGACGGAGTCCACAGAGGACATCAGCTCATAATAACAACGGCTGTGAAAAAGGCTCAGAGCCTTGACGGACATTCGGCAGTTTTCTGTTTCAAGACCGACACAGTGACCTCAAAAGGTCATGACGGCAGGATAGAAATGCTTATGAGCGACGAGGAAAAGCATAAAAAAATGGCAGAGCTTGGGGTCGAAGTGCTTTTCTCACCTGATTTTGCAGAGTTCAAAGGAATGTCACCGGAGGATTTTGTGAAAAAGGTGCTGAAAGAAAGGCTCAATTGCAGCGGTGCAGTGTGCGGAAACGATTTTACATTCGGCAAAGGCGCACAGGGCAAGGCTGTTGACCTTAAAAGGCTCGGTGAAAAATATGATATAGATGTGGAAATAGTAAGTCCACTGCTCATGGGCGGCGAGGTCATAAGTTCCACTGAGATAAGACGATGCGTCCGTGAGGGCGAGATAGCCAAAGCAAATGAAATGCTGGGTTATCATTTTGGATTCTGCCTTGAAGTGGAACACGGCTTTCAACGTGGCAGAACATGGGATTTCCCCACAATAAATCAGCAGATACCAAAGGGCAGGGTAATGCCGAAATTCGGCGTTTATTGCTCCGCTGTTGAAATAGACGGAAATAAGTATGCAGGCGTGACAAATATAGGCGTAAAGCCTACCGTCCATGTTGAAACAGCTCCCCTTGCAGAAACCTTCATCATGGATTATCATGGGGATCTTTACGGCAGAAATCTAAAACTTGAACTGCATGAATTTCTTCGCCCCGAAAAAATGTTTGACAGCTTTGACAGCCTCCGTGAGGAGATAGCAAAAAACAAAGAGCAGGCGGTCAGATATTTTGAGGAAAATAAAATATGACAAGTGAAGATTTGCCAAGACGAAAGAAAATACGTCTTGAGGGTTATGATTATTCTGCGAATGGCTTGTATTTTGTGACAATATGTGTTACGGAAAAATACCAAGTCTTGTGGGTAAAGGAATATGCTTTGTCGCAGAATATCCCCGTTTTTCAGCCGGTGACGATGC
>OGYL01003276.1_pt1 | contig 10636 bp, 2 predicted proteins | sample 1576541 | NCBI WGS metagenome assembly OGYL01 (sample SAMEA3541551, study PRJEB24748) | human gut metagenome | biome: human gut; feature: human-associated habitat; material: faeces | place: China | collected 2012 | reverse complement strand
GAATTATTCTGCACCAGGGCCGAATTGCCGAGATGAAAACAGGTGAAGGTAAAACTCTTGTTGCTACCCTTCCGGCTTACCTTAATGCGCTTACAGGCGAGGGTGTTCATATCGTAACAGTAAACGATTACCTTGCAAAGCGTGACTCCGAATGGATGGGCAAGCTTTATCGATTCCTTGGCTTAAAGGTAGGTCTTATCATTCACGAAAAGACTAATGAGCAAAGGCAAGATGCTTACAACGCAGATATCACTTACGGAACTAATAACGAGATGGGCTTTGACTATCTTCGTGACAATATGGTTCAGTATAAGGAAGAAAAAGTACAGCGTGGCCACGTTTTCGCAATTGTCGATGAGGTTGACTCAATCCTTATTGATGAGGCGAGAACTCCTCTTATTATTTCGGGTAAGGGCGACAAGTCAACAGACCTTTACGCAAAGGCTGACGCTTTTGCAAAAACTCTTAAAGTTCAGCGTTTTGCAGAACTTGACGCAAAAGAGGATATGGAGGAATATTACAAGGAAAACGACATTGATTATGTTGTTGATGAAAAGCAGAAAACAGCAACCCTCACACAGAGCGGTGTTAAGAAAGCCGAAGAATTTTTCGGTATTGAAAACCTTACCGATCCTGATAACCTTACAATTCAGCACCATGTAAATCAGGCTATCAAGGCCAACGGCGTTATGAAGCTTGATGTTGACTATGTTGTCAAGGACGGCGAAGTTATCATCGTTGACGAATTTACAGGTCGTCTTATGTACGGCCGTCGTTTTAACGAAGGTCTTCATCAGGCCATTGAGGCTAAAGAGGGCGTAAAGGTTCAGAGTGAAAGCAAGACTCTTGCTACAATCACATTCCAGAACTACTTCCGTCTTTACAAAAAGCTTTCGGGTATGACAGGTACTGCTCAGACAGAGTCGGAAGAATTCCAGGAAATCTACAAGCTTGATGTTGTTGAAATTCCTACAAACAAGCCTGTTTTAAGAAAAGACCTCCCCGATTCGGTTTATAAGACAGAAAACGGCAAGTTCCACGCTGTTATTGATGCAATTGTTGAGGCTCACGAAAAGGGACAGCCTGTCCTTGTCGGTACAATTTCAATTGAGAAGTCGGAGCTTCTTTCAAAAATGCTCAAAAAGAGAGGCATCAAGCACAATGTCCTCAATGCAAAACAGCATGAAAAAGAGGCTGAAATTGTTGCTCAGGCAGGTAAACTCGGTGCGGTAACAATCGCAACCAACATGGCAGGTCGTGGTACCGATATCATCCTCGGCGGTAACGCAGAGTATATGGCAAAAGCCGCAATGCGTAAGCAGGGCTTTACCGAGGAGCTTATTGAAGAAGCTACAGGTTATGCGGAAACCGATGATGAAGAAATCATCAATGCAAGAAATACATTCAGAGAACTGAATGACAAGTATAAGGAAGAAATTAAGGGCGAGGCTGAAAAGGTAAGAGAGGCCGGAGGTCTTTACATTATGGGTACGGAAAGACACGAGTCACGCCGTATTGATAACCAGCTCCGTGGTCGTGCAGGCCGTCAGGGCGATCCGGGTGTCAGCCGTTTCTTCCTCTCAACCGAGGATGACCTTATGCGTCTGTTCGGCGGTGACAGAATGAAAATGATGATGGAGCGTATGAATGTTGCCGAAGATATGCCTATTGAGAACAAAATGCTCACAAGTATTATCGAAGGCTCACAGGAAAAGGTTGAGCTTCGTAACTTCGGCATTCGTAAGGATGTCCTCCAGTACGACGATGTTATGAACAAACAGCGTGAAATCATCTACGGTCAGCGTGATCAGGTTCTTAACGGTGAGGATCTCCACGAAACAATCCTCAAAATGGTTGAGGATACAATCGCAACTTCAATCAAGCAGTATCTCCCCGAAGGTCCGGCAGAACATTGGAACTTCCAAAGCCTCAAGGATTACTATGCAGGTTGGCTTATCAGAGATGATTCTAAGTACGATTTCAGCCTTGAGGATCTTGAAAATATGGAACCCGAAGAGATCCAGAAGATGCTCGTTGACGATGCTCTTGAAATCTACAAGGAAAACGAAGAACTTCTTCCCGAGGAAACAATCCGTGAGATGGAGCGTGTTTACCTCCTCAAGAATGTTGATACACATTGGATGGATCACATCGACAATATGGATCAGCTCAAGAGCGGTATCCGACTTCGTTCATACGGTCAGCACGATCCTGTTGTTGAGTACAGAGTTGAAGGCTTCGATATGTTTGATGAGATGATTGAAAGCATTCGTGAAGATACTGTCAAGATGATGCTCATTATGCCAAAGCGTGTTTATGAGATTCAGAAAAGACAGGATGCAATTGCAGCGGCAAAGAGAGCAGCTCAGAGGGCTGCCGCAGCGGCAAAGTCTGCATCCGATGATGAAGAAGCTGTTGAACAGTCGGACGCCGTAAAGCAGGCGCTTCACCGTGAGCAGGTTGCTCAGCCTACAGAAACTTCTGCAGACGGTACGGATTCTGTCAACAAGACTATCCGTAAGGGCAAGAAAATCGGCAGAAACGATCCCTGTCCGTGCGGCAGCGGTAAAAAGTACAAGAAGTGCTGCGGCAGAGATCTTTAATATGTTTGCATAAAGCGGTTTGTATAATTGCGATTTAAGTGAATTACATTTTGAAGGGCAGAGAGCAATACTCTGCCCTTTATTTGTGCCGAATTTTCAAGGTATTCGGTGATTAATTTTATCGGATATAGAAACTGATTATAAAAATATATCTGAAAAATTCTGCAAAATGCTGGTTTTGGGGCATTTAAAAGCAGCAATCGCAAAATAATACATATTTCCGCACGCACAGCTTGGAGTAAACCTGCATAAAATTTTTGATATTTTTGAAAAAAGAATTAAAAATCAACAAATTTAGTGCCGAAATTGACTTTTTGACTGCCTGTTAAGGTTGTACAATGGGTATAATTTATCTTAAACACAAAAAATGGCGATAAATAAGTAATAAAATCACATTATGGTCAAAAATATTAAATCGTGCTTGCTGATATGCAAAATAGCCAAAAATATTACCCAAAGTTTGGCTGTATTGCCTCTACAAATATGCAATAAAATATTATATAATTGTATATAAGTCAAAAAGAAGAACAAATTCAAAAATTTGCGTTTCATAATTAGTTGGCAGATATATTGGACTGTCCTATGCAGTTCTGTTTAATTGTACTTTGACTGCCAAAACAAAGTAATCGGCAACGAAGGAGAAGAAAAAATTATGAAATTAAGTAAAAAGCTTTGCATAACCGCAAAGAAAAGCTTTTCTCTTGTGCTTGCACTTACCCTCATGCTTTCGATATGTGCCGTGTCGGGTATGTCGCTTAATGTATTTGCGGCAACATCTTCGGGACAGAAGATTTACATTAACCTGAACAAGAATAAGGAATGGAATGGTTTTTCTTCTGTTACATGTCGTTTTGCTCAGGATGACGGCACGGTTCTTAAAACAGAAAAGGTAAGCAAAGATCCTTCGTCGGGAGTTTTTGAAACCACTGCACCATCCGGTGCAACAAAAATTGAGCTTTCTTACGGGGTTAATTTTACTCTTCCCGAAAAGACTGTTGCAAAAGGTTCCCGCCGTATCTATCTTAATAACAGCAATAATACCTATAATGAAGCTTATGCATATTCTTGGGTAAACGATACTGACTTCAACGCAGAGTGGCCGGGTGTTGCAATGACTAAGACATCTTCAGACAGCGATTACTACTATGTAGATGTTAAGTCATCCCATAAAAATGTAATCTTCAGCAACAAGGGCGAAACACAAACAAGCGACCTCGGTATTAACGATTCATACAGTGCCGATAATGCTCTTTATGATGCTTCAAAAAGTCAGTGGACTAACCCGTTCATCAAGACCATCGACATTTCTGGTGCTTCGGGCAACACGGAATTTTATCTTACAACTGACGGCTCGTTCAAAGAAAGTAAATACCTTTCTGTTGAATCTCCCGACAAACAGTCAAAGGCAACATATAAAACAGTTTATGTTTCAAACGATGACTGGAAGTCGCTTGCAAAGGTTTATGCAACTTTTGACTACAACGATGCCTATGAAGGAACAGTTGAGCTTACAAAAGACACCAAAGACACCAAGGTAAGCGGTTCTGTGGTGTTCAGCGGTAGAATTCCGGCGGGTGCGCTTTTAAGATTCCATCCGAACGAACATAACCTCAACGGTGCATCTTCTGCAACATCATATCCGACAGATTCGGGATATGATGGTTTGGGCTACAGCGATAACACGGCTACATATGTTAAGACAGCCAGAGGCGAAGGCTGGACAAAATTCTCGGAAATAGACAATGTAAACTATGGTGCTGTCGTTGAAAATTCATTCAAAGATAATCCTAACATCGTAGGCGTTGACGCAACATACTTTGACTACTGGTCGGATATGGAGCAGGAGAAAGGGTATCTTCAGTGTCAGGGTTATGACAATGAGAAAAATAATAAGGATGAAATGCATGACTATTGGTATCAGTTTGATAACTTCAACAACTACATAAGCAAGATTGCTTTACCACATAAATCGGACTGGAAGTATCCTCTCTACTTCGGTAATATGTATAGGGGTGGAGGACACTACGAAACATTTAAGACCCACGCAGGAGGACTTACAAACATCAACAATTATGATGATAACTATTACTATGCAGTAAACAACTCCAACGGTATGGCATGGGGCGACGGTAATTATAACCAGTCCTTACAGGGTCTTATGTACGACAGGCTTGACAGTAAGGGCAATCTTCAGGTTGCAAATGGTGTCAAGGCTCCTTACTTTGATGCTGAGGCACTTTCAACCGCTACATATAATGATAAAAGAGTTGCCAATGTTTATAAGTCATCTTTCCCGTTCCGTGCAACTACTGACGGTGATGGTGTTACTACTTATGAATTCACTTCAAAAAAAGCAAAAGATAACATCTACTTTACATGGGACGGCCTTACACCTAAAAAAATTAACTACGGTGAGGGCGAACAATTTGGTGTACATGATGAGTTGTCAAAATTCGCCGGTGGACAAAACGGTTATGGTGTTTTCCCATTCAACAATACTCAGAACACTTCAACGGGCAAGGGTACTAACTATAACCTTAACTATGGCTTTGGTGTCAGACTTGATATAGACTTCAGAGTTCCGAAAGGCGGTAAACTTGCAGACGGTGCAGACGGCAAAGATGTAACCTTTAACTTCAGCGGTGACGATGACCTTTGGGTTTATATCGGTGAAGATCCAACAGGTGCTAACGCAGAGCTTGCTCTCGATCTCGGCGGTGACCATAAAGAGGCAAGCGGTTCAATTAACTTTAATACAATGAAAGCAACAGCTGACGATGTATTTGCCGATTACTCAACTCCGTCATCGACTTCATCATCATCGACAACAGTTACAGTTCCGAGTGATGAGTTTTGGGTTGGAACAGATTCCGCTTATAAAGACTTCTGCGTTTATACATGGGGTTCGGAAACTAAGTATGTTCAACCGTATAAAGTATCAGACGGTTTCTACAAGTTTAAGCAGTCACAGTTTGGAAGCAACACAGGTGCTATTTTCTGTAAGCAGAAGAATGTAGGTGGCGATAAACTTTCAGGTGACCTTACACTTTCAGATCTTTACGGTAAAATGTGGAACGGTAACGGCACTCAGTATTCTGCAGACGGTTCGTTACATCATACAAACCTTGGCACCGTTACAAAGACAATCAACAATGGTGTTCAGCTTGATCCTAACAAGACATACCATATGGTAGTATTCTATATGGAGCGTGGTGAGGCTGAGTCTAACTTCTCAGTAAACTTCACAATGACACCTGCCAACAATGACCTCAAGGTTACAAAGGCACTTGATACAGGCGATGTTGTTTCTGAAATTTCAGATGACCTCAAAGCTAATGAAACTTTTGATTATACAATCAAAGAGAACGGCAAAGATACCTCCGGTAAAAGCTACAAGCTTACAAAATCAGACGAAAGCACAAGCAGTGAAACTCTTTCAAACAGCGGTTTCACACTTAAAGATAATTATATAGCTGACTTTGACAACTCATTCAAGACCGGCAACGATATGAAGGTTAACGAGTCAACAGACAGCAGTATGCTTAAATACACAACGAACTGGGAACTTGTTAACAACAGAGTCGGTTCAATAATCAAGAGCGGTTCAGCTACGGACTCGGAATTCAACCTTGTAGATCCCACTGATAAAAAGGCTTATGCACAGCTCCAGCTCGACTATACCAACAAGATAGTGACAGCACCTCTTGAAATTTCAAAGAATGTTGTTGATGAAAACGGTACAACCGACTACGACACAAGTCAGCAGTTTACATTTGCAATTGCTCTCGACTTTGACGGCAAAGGTTCAACCTATGACTACAAGACCTATCCTCTTGAGTATCAGCTCAAAGAGAAGGGCGCAAGTGATTATTCAAGCACAGCTTACCGTACACCCTTGGACGGTTCGTTCACAATCAAAAAGGGCGAAAGCATTAAGCTTCTCAATATTCCTGTAGGTGCAACCTATAAGATTACAGAGAAAAGAGTTATAGGTTATATTCCCTATAAAGTAGGCGATCAGAACTTCAACGGTACACTTGTCGGTACACTTGCCGAAACAGGAAATGCGCTTAACTTTATCAATAAGGTTAATCCTACAAACATTGCCATTTCGGTAAATAAAACTCTTGACGGTCAGGCTTACAGCGGCAGCAAGTTCGGTTATACATTGACAGGTCTTGGATCAATGGATACAACAAAACTTGATACCGACGGCAAGACTTTTATCAAGACAAACAGCGCAGCAACAGTTTCCACGAATTTGAAAACACCTGACAAAAACGGTAAGGTTGAATTCAAAAACCTCAAATTAGTCACTGCGGGTGTTTACAGATTTAAGATTACCGAGGCTCTTGCCGAGGGTGAAAATGCATTCGATTATAAAATGGATACAAACACCTGGCTTGCCGAGATTGAACTTCTTGAAAACGGTGAAGTAACAGCGCCTACGTATATTAAGGTTAGTAGCTCGGCTATTAAAGACAAAACCGATGCTGAGCTTGCAGGTTACTTCAACGATCCTACTTCTGTTAAAGAAAATGAAGCCCTGTTTGCAAATGAAACAACACACGGAAGAGCAACAGTAAACAAGAAGAACCAGACAGGCGGTAATGTAAGTGATACGGAATTTGCGGTGATGAAGGTATCTAGTGAGGATATCTTTACTGCAGATGATATCAATACAATCATTAATGATGCCTCAATGAAAACTCATATGGTTTCTAAAAAGACAGACAGCAACGGTCAGGCTGTGTTTGACAATCTGACAATCTTCAAGGACGGTCAGGGCGAGTTTACAAAAACAAACGGTAAAGTTGTATGGAACGAAAGTTCCGACAATTATATAACAGGTACTTCAAAATATCAAACATACTGTCTGTTTGAGTACAAACCGTCAGAGGGTTACACCCCGAACTACACACTTTCCTACTTCACACTTCCTGTTGAGGGTAAGTACGATGTTACATATAATTATGTTGACGGCGCAATTACAATGCCTTCGGCAAGCGGTGACGGTATGAACGGTTATTTTGTTCTCGGTTTGTCGGTTGCAGGACTTGCGGTGACAATGTTCACGGGTTACGCAATCTATTACGGAAAAGGTCGCAAAAAACGCAGAGCAAGACGCAGAAAGTAACCCAATATGATTTAACTTGTTAGAACAGGTGATTTTTTAATCATATGTTTCTTTCATAGAAAACCTCTTTGACTGCTACGGACACCGTTGTTAGCCGGTGTCTGCCATGCAGCCACCCCAACCCGTTTAACCATTCGGTTAGAATATAATTACATATATTAAATCAAACACAAAGGAGAAAGAAAAATGAAAACTACAAAGAAAATCTTTGCAGCAGTTCTCGCAGTAATGATGATCGCTCTCATGATCCCATTCTCAGCAAGCGCTGCTACAACACTTACAGTATCATGCAACCCTAATGCCGATACAACAGGTGATAAAGCCGACTATGTTGGTACTTATGAGTACAAATTCTACAAGCTTGCATCAGTTGAGGTTACAAAAGAAGACGGTACTCCTGGTGCCGGTACAGTAACAGTTGAAGATGCTTATGCAAGCAACACTGCCCTTGTAAACGCTCTCAACTCAACAGAAGCAGACAAGAGCCAGAAAATCATCACAATTTGTGATGGTATGTCATGGACAGGTACAGCTGCTAAGACTGTTACATTCAAATATGACGGTTCAGCAGATGTTCCTACACAGCAGATTACAGACCTTGCAGACGGTATCTATTATGTATACTGCTCTAAGAAGCCTGGTACAGTTAAGTCTGTACAGGGTTCACTCATCTCACTTCCTTTCTTCAATGGCACAGACTGGACATATGATTATGAAACAGTAAACCTTGCTTCAAAGATTAATGTTTCAGGTATCACAGTTACAAAGACAGTTGAAGACAGCAAAGTTGGTACACAGAAGAACGCTGAGTACACACTTACAGCTTCAACAGCAGGTTCAACAACTAACAAGGTTGGCACATATGCAATTGTTGATAACATGGACAACGCTCTTTCACTCATTGACAGTACTGTAAAGGTTTACTTTGTTAAGGATGGTGTTGAAACACCTGCAGAGGACGGCGACTTCACAGTAGAATCTAATTATGCTTATAAAGATGCCACTGGCGTTGATGCAACAGCTACATTCGCAGTCGTTGCATCAGAGGCACTCCTTAAGGGTAACGAGTTCTACAGTTATGATACAATCAAGGTGACATTCTCTGCTAAGGTAAAAGCTGATATCGCTGACAAAGTTACTACAGACCTCCCCAACACAGACGGTCTTTACTATGGTAATGAAGGCAACTTCACATACAAGCCAGGTAATAATACTGTAAATGTTGCAACTGCAGGTCTTGATGTAACAAAGGTTGACGGTAACGCAACATCAACAAAGCTTGCAGGCGCTGAATTCACACTTTATAGTGATTCAGCATGCACCGAGGCAATCGTAGTTGAAGGTGAAACTGTTAAGGCAACAACAACAACTAACGGCAACGATAAGTTCTACTATGGCACACACGAGTTCTACTTTACACCTGGCGTTGATTACTTTGTAAAGGAAACAAAGGCTCCTGCAGGCTACAACATCAACTCTACTATATTCAAAGTAACAGCTGTTGCAAAGGCATACACAGCAGTTGGTACAGTTGAAAACGGCGCTGCTACAGTAGTTAAGGATTACCCTGTAACTGTTCCTCAGACAGGTGGTATGGGTACAATGATGTTCTATGTTGGCGGTGCAGCACTTATCGCTTGTGCAGGCGTTCTTCTCTTTGTTCTTAAGAGAAAAAAAGCAGCTAAATAATTAATCGAATATCTTTATCTTAAAATCTGTGATATGATATATGTAATTTTCAGGGGATGCGGCAACGCATCCCCGTTCTATTTTGGCTTTATTTAATGAATAATGAATAATTAAGGTGGCGGTGTTCCGCACCGCATTTGTATATGCTAAAACCGCCTCCCCCCGTCCGTAACAGTGCAAATTATGTGTTAAACCAAATTTTATAAATGTCGCAAACCACCACAATGTTACGCTCGGGCGGAATATGTTTTGGTATTGCACAAACTATCTTCACGAATTGGGAACGGCGGCTCGCCGTGCTACAGATTTGTGGAAACAATTGCAATGCTACGCTCGGGCATAAATGTTTTTTGACATTACAAACTATCTACACGAACAGGGAACGGCGGCTCGCCGTGCAGTTGCGATAAATAGTAAAATATAGTATAATAACAACGGAACAAAAACACGCAGAAAAGGAAAATTTTATGAAACGAAAGCTGTCAATTTTACTAATAGCTTTAATATTTGTTGCGGGAATCGGCATAATGAGCTATCCGCTTGTCAGCTCCGCAATTAATAACTATGTCAGTCGAAGCATGGTTAAGGAGTACACCAACAGGGTTGCTCAGATGCCGAGTGAGAAAACTCAAAAAATGTTTGAAGAGGCTGCTAAGTACAATAACAGCCTTTCAAATAATATGATAATTACCGACCCGTTCGACGAAAAGGCTTTTCAGAAAATCGGCGCAAATTATGAGAAAACTCTCAATGTTGATGATAACGGTCTTATCGGCTATATTGATGTGCCGAAAATCAATGTTTATCTGCCGATTTATCACGGCACAAGCGAAGAGGTTCTTTCCAAAGGTGCAGGACATCTTCAAAATACTTCCCTGCCTGTCGGCGGTACTAGCACACATTCCGTAATTTCTGCCCATTCGGGTTATCCGGGTGAAACATTTTTCGATTATCTCACCGATATGAAAGTCGGCGATGAGTTTTATGTTCATATCCTCGACAGAACGCTGAAATATGAGGTTGATCAAATCGAAGTTGTTTTTCCCTCGGAAATCAATTCCTTGCGGATTGTTGACGGCGAAGACCTTGTAACGCTCCTCACCTGTACCCCATACGGCGTTAATACTCACAGACTTCTCGTGCGTGGCAAGCGTGTCGATTATGACGATACAAAGTATATTGAAACGGGCGAGTCGCTTGCAAAATT
>OGYL01003275.1_pt1 | contig 10637 bp, 12 predicted proteins | sample 1576541 | NCBI WGS metagenome assembly OGYL01 (sample SAMEA3541551, study PRJEB24748) | human gut metagenome | biome: human gut; feature: human-associated habitat; material: faeces | place: China | collected 2012 | reverse complement strand
GAAGAAATTCTTTGTGTGTGATGCGCCGCAGCTGCAGGAGAAACTGCATGAAATGAGCTATGGGCAACCTGGGACAGTGGCAGAAGCGGACTATATCTTTATGCCGAAAGAAAGTACAAGCCTATCTGTTTGCCGTCAGATCTTGTCTCAGGCCAAGATTGGAACGCTGGCAGAACCCCATAAAAGCGCGGCCGTTTTTGTTATGACAGACAGTTTGGAAGGCGGAGAAGAGAGGGAATTGAGCGGCCCAGGCATAGATGGAATGATTCGAATTACCCTGCCGGATGAAGGACGGATGTGGATTGAGGAACGTCAGAAAATGGAGTTTGAGTTTCCGTGCGGCTTAGAACTTTATTTTGTCACCCCACAGGGAGATTTGATGGGCGTGCCCAGAAAAACAAGAATAGGAGGGGTTAGCAAATGGGATATGTAGCGGTTACTGGCGGTCAGGAGGCAATTGACGCTTCTATTGAGCTGCTGAAAGAATATCGTTCTGTTGGAGATATGCCGGTCGAAATCGGTGTAATACGGGACCGCATGGGGCTTTTAATTGACCGAATTATGTCGGAAGCAGGTTTTTATGCACCGGATTACGCTGCGCTGGCGCTCAAGCAGTGTGAGGGCAGTCCGGAGGAAGCCGTATTTTTATTGCGTGCATACCGAAGCACACTTTCGAGAAACTATACGTCCCGGACGGTGCGCGGCGAAGAGATGCACATACGCCGTCGCATCAGTTCTGCTTTTAAAGATATTCCCGGCGGACAAATACTCGGTCCTACCTACGATTATGTACATAGGCTTCTGAATTTCAATTTGGCGGATGAAGCGGAAGCGGAGCTAAAAGCATGGTGTAAAGAATTTGAAGAAAAAACACAAAAGGCTGAACCGGCTGCGCTTTCAGACCAAGCGCCGCGCGTACTGGATCTTTTGCGTGAGGAGGGCCTGCTGGAAGAAGTTGAGGAGGACCACACAGAACCCTGCGACGTTACAATGGAAAACCTTCCTCTGCCTGCGCCGCGCAGTGCGATTTTGCAAACGCTGACGCGCGCAGATACGGGCTTTGTTTCAGGATTGGCATATAGCGATATCCGTGGATTTGGAATGTCGCATCCAACGATTGGCGAACTGCGCTACGGCAGTCTGGAGATTATCGTTGATTATCCTCTGGAGGAAGGCGAAGGGTGGTATGTCGGAGACATTTTTATCACTGAGGTAGAGGGTCTGATGGGTACCCGCCCGGGAAAAGAGGGCATTGGTGTGGGATATGGCTGCGTCATTGGCCGCAATGATACCAAGGCAATTGCAATGTCTGTATTGGACCGTGCGCTGACATTAGATCTGGACAGCCCGACGAGCGATATGGAATTTGTGCTGCTGCATGGAGATTGCCTCGAAATGAACGGCTTTATCTCTCATTTGAAATTGCCGCATTATGTTACGTTCCAGTCCAAACTGGATGGGTTAAGAAATCGGAAAAGGAGCCTTGAAGATGGAAAAAATGACTGATAAAAACGATTACAATTTTGCCTTTTTGGATGAAGGTTCAAAAAGAGAGATTAGACGTTCCATTTTGCATGCGATTGCAATTCCCGGCTATCAGGTGCCCTTTGGTTCGCGTGAGCTTCCCATTGGGAGGGGCTGGGGAACTGGCGGAATTCAGCTTACGATGTCTTTGATTGGCCCCGATGATATGCTGAAGGTGATTGACCAGGGCAATGATGACAGTGTCAATGCGGTCAGCATCAAACGGCTGATTGGCGCCACCACCGGCGTGAAAACCACTGCGGACTCGGCAGAGGCAAATATTATTCAGTCGCGCCACCGTATTCCGGAGGAACCGCTTCGAGAGGATCAGGTGTTGGTGCTGCAGGTTCCCACACCGGAACCGCTGCGAAGCGTAGACGCACACGAAGCGGTGACAAGGCAGCTTCATGCAGATGCGGAATATACGGGTATCTGGGTCAATTTATTTGAACAGCTTCTCATGCGCGGTTCCGCTTTTCGCGGGGCGGATCATCCGGTTATGGCAGACGGCCGCTATGTGATGAATCCAAGCCCGATTCCCCGTTACGATAACCCAAAGCTGAATCAGGCAGAGTGCCTATATCTGTTTGGCGCCGGGCGGGAAAAGAAAATTTATGCTGTACCGCCGCATACCAAGGTAGAATCCCTTGCATTTGAGGATCATCCTTTCCGGCAGGAGGATATGTCCGGGCGAAAGTGCCGGCTGTGCGGCGCAGAAAACGTATATTTTGATGAAATATTCGATGCGAAAACCGGGGAACGCTTTTATCAGTGTTCGGATACCGGATATTGCTTAAAACGGCGCAACGCACAGGAGCAAATGGAGAGGGAGGACCGTATATGAATAAAAAAACACCTGTCATGGAAGGAAAACAGATCACTGTACGTTTCGGAGAGGGATGTGAATATTGCAGAGAACATATAGAGCTGGAAAAGGGAAGATGTCCGGTTTGCCATACCATATGGGCAGTCCGCGATGTGAACTTTCAACTTTATCCGGGAGAGATTTTAGGAATTGTAGGAGAGTCCGGCTCCGGGAAAAGTACGCTGCTGAAAACCCTTTATTTCGACCAGCCTGCAACCTCCGGCGAAGCGCTTCTTTCCCTGTATCAGGACGGCAAAACCAACTTTTTAGAGGTTAGCAGCCAGCAAAAGCGCTATCTGCGCAATCATCTGATGGGTATGGTATATCAGAATCCTATGTTAGGGCTGCGTATGAAGCTTTCTTCCGGCGCAAATGTAGCGGAAAAACTGATTGCGGCCGGAAATCGAAAGGCAGACAGCATGATTGCACGGAGCGAGGAGCTTTTGCAGCACGTTGAGATACCGACAGAGCGGCTGAGAGACCAGCCGCTGGTATTTTCGGGCGGAATGCAGCAGCGCGTTCAGATTTCCAAAGCAATCGCCAATAATCCGCCCATTTTGCTGCTGGATGAGGTGACGACCGGACTTGACCTGAGCGTACAGGCCAAGGTGCTTGATTTAATCCGTTCTATTCAAAAGGAACTTGGAATTGCCATGATGGTAGTCAGCCATGATTTGGCGGTGATACGCATGATGTCCGACCGGACAATGGTAATGCTGGGCGGACGGGTAGTAGAAGAAGGGCTGACGGATCAGATTTTGGAGGATCCCCTTCACGAATATACCCAGACACTTGTGAGCTCGCTGCTTTAACAGGAGGAATTTTATATGCAGGATATAATGATTCGAAACGCAACTGTGGTTTTAAAAGACCGCGTGCTGAACTCCGGTTCCGTTTGGATACACGGAAACCGGATTCAGGAAATTTCTGAAAAACCGGATTTTGCACAGCAAGCGCCGCTGGCAAAACAAATAGACGCGGAAGGCGCCTATCTGATGCCCGGCTTTATTGATATACATTCTGACAACATTGAGACGGTGATACAGCCCAGGCCGCAAAGTATGATTGATTTTGAGCTCGCTATGCGCGAGCAGGAAAAACAGCTTGTCAATCAGGGAATTACAACGATGTTTCATTCCCTGACAATCATGGATGTGGAGGCTTTGGATGAGCAAAAAACGGCGAAAAAGGCACAAATGCGTTCTCCGGAAAATTTGAAACGGCTGGTTGGGCTGATTCGCACGTTTCATGAGGGAGACCATCTCATTCGGCACCGGTTTCACTGCCGATATGAAATTACCAATACAGTTGGCTATGCAATGCTGCTTGACTTTATCCGAAACAGGGATATGCAGCTGCTGTCCTTTATGGACCATACGCCCGGACAGGGACAGTACCGTGATTTAGAGTTTTTCAAAGATCAGGTTATGAGCCCGGAACACAGCGATCAGGAAAAAGCACGGCTGATTCAAGAGAGAATGAACCAGACCAAACTAACGGCAGAGCAGCTTGCACAGGCGGCTGATATGGCAGAAGAAGCCGGCATTCCCATTGCTTCCCATGATGATGACAGCTCGGAAAAACTGGACTATGTCACCAATAGCCTGCATGCGCAAATATGTGAATTTCCGGTTGAGCTTGCAGTTGCAAAGGATGCACATAGCAGAGGTATGCAGGTGGTGGTAGGGGCTACCAATATTTTGATGGGCCGCTCACATTCCAATAACTTATCTGCGCTGGAAGCGATCAAAAATGGCTGCGCCGATATTTTGGTATCCGATTATTTTCCGGCAGCGATTTTACATGCTGTATTTCAATTGTATGAACAGGGAGTATGCAGCCTTCCCGAAGCAGTAAACATGGCGACCTATAATCCGGCCAAAGCGGTTAAAATGGACGACCGTTTCGGCTCTATAGAACCGGGCAACTATGCAGATTTGCTTTTGGTCAGCAAGAAAGGAGCCGTTCCGGTTATATTGTCAGTCTTTATCAACGGCGAGGAAGTAACTAAAATCCATTACCGCAACGATTTTGTCGGAGAAGATGGTGTTCACGATGACTGATTTGTATAACTTTGCAAAGAGATTGGTTCTTTGCTGCGGTGAACAATTGGGGGAGAAACGGCGTCAGCATAATTTCTCGATACAGGAAAAGACAGGGCACAGCGATATTGTGACCGACCATGACATCTGGGCACAGCGTTATCTGTGCGAGCAGATTTCGAAACAGTATCCCGAACACAGCATTGTTGGAGAAGAAAATATGTGCAGGGAAGGGACATCCTGCTGGAAATGGGTGATTGATCCCATTGACGGAACCACGAATTATTGTCAATTTGGCAGAGATTATGCCATATCGGTTGCACTTTTACACAACGGGAATCCAATGTATGGCTATGTTTTAGATGTAGAAAACGGGCGGCTTTACGAAAGCGGCGATTCGCCGCAGAACCATGCGCCGGATGATGAGGAAACAGCGAAGGAAGGGATTTTACATATTGGATTTAAAACCATGCGGGATTTTGCCCGTCAGGGTTCTGACCCTTTTGCGCTGGCGGAACAGTTTCGCGGCGTGCGTTATTTGGGCTGTGCTTCGCTGGAGCTGTGCGGCATTGCGGAGGAACAATCCGGCTTGTATGTTAATTCCCATTTGAAATTATGGGACTTCGCAGCGGCGCAGGCCATACTTCTTGGCAGAGGGTGCCGCATTGCGGCCACCGCACTTCCGGACAAGAGCTATTTTGTCTGTGCGTATCGTACAGAAGCCCTTTATAACCAGTGTCTTCCTTTTTTTCCGGAGGAGATACGCAGAAAACTCAATGAGAACGGAGGAAATGTATTTCATGTTACAAATATGTGAGTTATCTAAAAATTTTATCATGCATATCCGCTCGGATGCGGAAATCTATGGATTTGATGCGGTGAATTTTTCTGCTAAACCGGGAGAACTGGTGGCAATTACCGGGCCGAGCGGCTGCGGAAAATCTTCCTTGCTCAAATGTATTTACCGAACCTATATGCCCACCGGCGGTCATGTTCATTATACGTGTAAGGACGGCAGCGTGATAGATTTGGCAACGGCCGAACCGTGGGAAATGATTCACCTGCGGGAAACAGAACTGGGCTATGTATCGCAGTTTTTCAGTGTGATTCCTCGGGTTTCAGCGCTGGATATTTTAACAAATACGCAAACCGGGCGCGGAGTGGATGTGAAAACTGCACGGGAACGGGCTGCCGAGTATTTAGAAAAAGTGGGCATATCGCCTAAGCTCTGGGATATGTATCCCGCTACTTTCAGCGGCGGAGAAAAGCAGCGGCTTAATATTGCAAATGCTTTGATTACAAAACCACGTCTGCTTCTGCTGGATGAGCCGACTGCATCATTGGATGCCCATAGCAAAGAATGGGTTATGAACATGATTCTCGATTTGAAAGCGGAAGGAACGGCCATGGTGGGCGTTTTCCACGACGAAATTGCGATACAGACGCTGGCTGACTGGCGGTATGAGATGCGGGAGCGAAAAATGGTGCCAAAGGATTATAAAATGGAGTATGCTTCAGAAGCGTTGGCAGAACTCCTGTGAAAAGAGGAGGTGCGGAATATGTGGGATTTGCATACGCATTCTCATTGGTCAGACGGTGAACTTTCTCCATTTGAATTGGTACAGAGCGCTATACAAAAGGGATTATCAGGAATTGCACTGACGGATCATGATACGTTATCCGGAATAGAGGAACTGGAGCGGGCCGGGAAAGAACTTGATTTTCCCGTTTATAGCGGAATTGAGATTAGCTGTATCCAGCAGGATGGCCGTCCGTTGCATTTGCTTGGCTATGAAATACCGGCAGATGGACGGCAAAAAGTGGAACTGTTTTGCCGTCCAATTCGTTTGGCGCGAAACCAGGCGGTTCTGGAAAGCACCAGAGCCTTGCGGCGCGCCGGATATCCGGTATCTGAAGAACGCGTTCAGGCGATGGCGGGCCCAAATGGGGATTTATGCAAGCAATATATTATGCAGGTTTTGATTGATGCGGAGCTGTGCACGGAGCTCTACGGCACGCTGTACAAAACCCTCTTTAAAAAACAGGCGGATGGCACGCCGGGCATTGCGGCGCTTTCTTTTTTAGCGGCAAGCCCTGAAGATGCGGTGGAATGTATTGTTTCAGCCGGCGGGAAAGCAGTTTTGGCACATCCGGGGCAGTATGATAATTTCAGCGCCTTGCCGCGGCTTGTGGATGCGGGCCTCGGTGGTATTGAAGCGTTTCACCCCAAAAATGATGTACAAGACACCGAGAAGTGCTTGGAATTGGCAAAAAAATATGGACTCTTTCTTACGGGAGGTTCAGATTTTCATGGCAAATATGGGGAAGGGGAACAACTTGGTGAATGCGGCGCAGCGTATGTTCCTTTTTCAAAAGATGTAAAAAAGGCTGGTGAGGTATGAAGTGAACATTAGAACAATGTTGGAAGAAGATTATGCTTGTTTATATGCGCTTTGGACGTCCTGCACGGGTATGGGGCTGAATGATATAGATGATTCAAAGGATGGGATTGGCCGTTTTCTGGCGCGCAATCCCCATACGTGTTTTATTGCAGAAAAAGATGGGCGCCTCGTTGGTGCAATCATGGCTGGAAACGATGGAAGAAGAGGGTATATCTATCATACTGCTGTTTTGCCGGATTTTCAAAAACAGGGAATCGGTACAGCACTGGTTCATGCGGTTATAGAGGAATTTAAACAGATTGGTATTACAAAGGTTGCTTTGGTCGTTTTTGAACGAAATGCACCAGGAAACTTATTTTGGGAAAAACAAGGCTTTTCGAAAAGAACGGATATCGTTTACCGCAATAAAACGCTGACAGAGATGAAGCGTTTTGATACTTAGTCTCTCAATGAATTTTGTATCAGAGAAAACGATGATAAGTGCTTTGAACTAAAAGCGGCGATTGGCTGCGCTTTTGCGGCTTATGCCCTTGTAAATGCCTATGAAATTGTAAAACGATAAAAAAACCGCCGCGAAAAGCGGCGGTTTCGTTTTTTACTGTACTTCCAAAGAGAAGGCGGCAGACTGTTTGGTGCCGGTTCCGTCGTATTTAGAAACCATTAACATAAAGTTTCCGGCGTTGTCTACGCCGATGCAGGTTTCCGCCTTGCAGGTTGCGCCTACGGGTGTTTCCTTAGGCTGATTGGTAACCAACGCAGGATAGGAATATCCCATGACGCCTGCGCTGTCCACAACGGTGTCGTCTATGGTCAGAAACAATCCGTCTAAAATGCCAAATTGGTCTTCATAGCCTAAATTTTTGTAGGTGTAGCTGATGAAATATACGGCTGCCGGGTTTTTGTCGGAAAACTGGTTTCGGTATTCCGTGGCGGTGACGGAATCAATGGTGAGAGACCACTGGCCGTCTACCGTCCAGGTTTCGCCAACTGAAAAGGTTGTTTTTTCCTGGGGCAGGGAAGATGTGCCTACTTCTGCCCGGTTTAGCTCTGCGTTCCACGTCACCGGCACGCCCAATGCGTCACCCATGGCGCGGAGGGGGAGATAGGTGCGGTCGTTAATGACCATGGCCGGAGGGTCGGAGGTAAATTCTGATCCGTTCACCAGCACAGGAAAGCCTGCGGGGGTTGCCACATAAGTTGCCGCCAATGCCCCGGCCGTGCCGAACAGAATGGCGCCTGCCAAAAATCCACCGATAAATTTTTTCATATGAATCCCTCTTTCTTTATTTTTGGGGCGATGCCCTTTTATTGCTTACAGACCTTAAGCTTACGGCAACCGGCTGCGATGGATAGCTCGAGCTGCATCGTAACGGCTGTTTAGGTTTGTGATAACAATTGGGGTCGGTGTGTACTACACCGACCGTTTCGGCTTTACAAACGATTTGCTCTCATCCTGTTACTGTGACGTTAGTTTCTGTTGTTTCCGCGGCGGGGCCGATAATAGGCTTTGGCTGCTATGACTTTTTGCAATAAAAAATCCTCCTGCATCGTAAAACGTGCAGGAGAATTTCTTTTTTAAAGGACAAATGAGCCGATTGTCTGGCAGATGGCCGACACATTGGCGTTGCTGACAAATTCAAACTTTACGCTGCCCAGCCCGCTGAACCACAGCTCGAGCTCGCTGTCTAAATCGAAAACACCGGCTGTTTCAACAGAAAAGGCCTGAATTTTACTGTACGGAAGCGATGTAAAATCCTTTTTCTTTCCGGTAACGCCCTGAACGTTCACCGATATAATGCGTTTGTTGGTAAAAATAACTCCGTCTCGAATGCCCTGAAACGCCTCAATAATCTGTTCGCCGTTCACAAACATTGGTGAAACTGCCGGTTCCCAGTTTCCTGCCGGAACAGGCTTCAGTTTTGCATAGCTTGCGTTTTTGAAATCAATCATTTTAAAATCCCCCTAATATTTTTTTGTTATTTTTATATACTGTATCACAAATTTTTATAAAAATCAAGTAGAACATTGTCGTATTTTGTATATTTTTTTGTGAAACTGCGCCTAAAATTCCCGGATTAACAGTTTTGGAATGCCGATGACAGCGCAGTGGGCCAGGTCTTCTCCCTCAATTTGCTGGGGTTTGTATTCCGGATTAATCGGAATCAGCCGCATCCAGTTCTCGCCGGGGGCATATTCCACCTTTTTTATGGTGACAAGCTCGTCGTTATACACAATGGCGCCGATGTCGCCGGAGTGGTTCAGGGTGCTTTGTTTTAAAATGAGCACCTTGTCGCCCTCGTGGTAGAGGGGATACATGCTGTCGCCTTTTACCCGGAGAACAATGAAGTCTTCCTTTTTCCGGCCGCAGAGGTAGGTGTTGGGAATTTCCACGGTTTCGCCGGTCCAGTCCTCCATGGCAAGCCGGTCGTAACCGGCGCCGATGTCGCCGAGAACGGGGAACTGGGTTACCTCCGGTGTGATGCTTGGGCTGGCAAACGTCTCCTTTTTCGGCCGGGGGTTTGGCAGCAGCCCCAAAAGGCAGCCCGCCGCCAGATTCAGGGCCTTTTCGATCAGGTAGATTGCGTCTAGGGGTATTTTTTTTGTGGCGCCTGTTTCATACCGCTGCAGCGTGGATTTTGCAATGCCCGTCATGTTGGAAAGTTTGGACAGGCTCACGTCTTTTTCAGTTCTGACCTCATATAATTTTTTGCTGATGTCTGACATGGTTTCACCGCCTTTTATGTTCAGTATAACTTATTCATCCCAAAAATGCAACAACTTTTTTCGTTTTGGAGGAAAAAGTTTCAAAAATGGGTTGACAATGTAATATTATTGTGCTATGATTGACTTGTCCCAAAAATGAAACGGGGTTATTTTTTTAGAGATGTAGTCCCAAAAATGAAACAAACGGCGGTTTGAAGCGGCGTTTGCCGCAAATGGCGCCGGAAAGAAAGGGTGTGAGGGGGTTTTGAGACCAATTTTTTGTGACAAGTGCAAACGGAGGATTGTAAGGTTGGAAACCTATGTTTGTGTGGGGTGCATTGCCTTGTGCGACGAGTGTTACATGAACATGGGAACCAGGGAGTTTTTAGAACGGATTGGCGGGAGCCTGAAGGTGAAGGAGTGAGTTTTTATGGCCAGTCCTCAGAAAGAAAACGGGTTTACACCCATTTCAAACGAGATTTTAGAGGCTGTGGCGGGGGCTTCTTTAAACGGCACCCAGCTTCGGATTTTGCTTCTTTTGTGGCGGAACAGTTATGGATATCACAGCAAAGAGTGTGCGCTGCCGCTTTCCTATCTTGCAAAAATGCTTCGGGGGAATAAGTCTACCATTTCCCGCCAGATGCGAAGGCTGGAGGAGCTGGGGCTTGTTTCGGCGGTTTTGCCCGGGCCGGACGGCGGCGGGCGGGCTCCGAAACGCTACCGCTTTAACAAAAACTATGACAGTTGGAAAAGCGGCGCGGGGCCTGTTCATTGCAATACCCAGGGTGAGCCTCTTGGCCCACAGGGTGTTGGCCCGCGGGCAAACGGCGGGTGCGCCTGGGGGCGTACCTATAAAGATAGAAAGATAACAAAATATAATGAAGGCACAAAAGGAAACAAAGCTGTTTTTCGCAGCCGGTATGACTATGACGACATTGAACGGAAGACGTTTTTAAGTGTGACAAAACGGCTTCGGGAAGGAGAAATGGAACTTGAAACGGATGAATAGGGATTGTTATTGGTGCGCGCCCTTTGGAACGGAATGTAAGGCGCTGGTGGAGCCGGTTTGCAAAAACGGCCCGTGCAGCTTTTATGAAACGG
>OGYL01003269.1_pt1 | contig 10656 bp, 6 predicted proteins | sample 1576541 | NCBI WGS metagenome assembly OGYL01 (sample SAMEA3541551, study PRJEB24748) | human gut metagenome | biome: human gut; feature: human-associated habitat; material: faeces | place: China | collected 2012 | reverse complement strand
CAAACCATCTGTGGCAGGCAGGCGGATATGCCGGTTCTGACGGTGCATTAAAAATATCTCAGGGAACAAATAAAATGTCGGGTGTGGCGATTAATGGCATAAATACCGTTGTGGGAACAACATATGATATTTCCATAATAGTAAAACCGCCGCAGGATAATCCGAACGCACTTGACAAATGTCATGTGGTGGTGTATCATAGCTGGTATGATAAGGGAGACAACGGCGAAATGGTCATTTCGCCGCAACTTTCAGGCTATCACGAAATGGCACTCCCCATAAAAACCGATATGGGCGGCGGTTGGTATCAGTATTCTGTGAAATATACCGTTTCCGAAACCTGTAATGTATGGTCTTCGGGAGCTGTTTCTGTACATAATGTTTACGGAACGGCAAGTAAACTGGAATTCCGTGGGCAGACCACAGATGTTGAATATATGGTAGACGATTTCATATGTGTTCCCGCAGTTCTTAATGAAGAAACAACTGAGGGGGACCATTCGGTTTTGATTGATATTGATTTTGAGAATGGTTTGGAAGGGATGACAGGGGCAGATTGCACGGTTTCTCTGTCACCTACAGGCGGAGTCGGCGGTTCTGCTCATCTGAAAGCTGCGGCCGCCGGCACCATGGGGGGCGTTAAATATGACGGCCTTACCATTGAACCTGACAGAGTTTATAAGTTGTCTTGGTGGGCTAAGGCAGATAACGAAACGGCATTAAACAAGTATCTTACCGGTTACTTCTTTTTTAGCGGCGGATTTGGTTGGACAGAGGATTATCACGTCAGAGAAAATTCAAAGCTGTTTATGAATAATGAAGACGGTGAAAATCCTACTCTTACATACGATTGGCAGTATTTTGAATGCTACTACAAGACTCAGAACTCGGCCTATGTTGCAGGTGAAACGCTTTCAGCGTACTTTTTTACAAGACTGTTTTCCACGCCTACCGGTGCAAACAACGGCGAGGGTTGTGAATTCTCAATTGATGATATTAAACTGGAAAAATTCGCGTCCCCTTTCAACGGCGCCTTTGATTTGCCGCACACGTTTGAAACCTCCTGGAACTCACCTGTGACCTATTATCCGACTTGGCTTGTCGGGGAAAATACTACGGCATCTTACAATTTCGTTGAAAATCCGTATCTTACGGTAACGCAGTTTGCAAATTCCGCAGGTGGAGAAGACACAGACACTCGTGTGCTGAAACAGTATGTACCCAGAAAAGCAAATACCGAATACAAGCTTACATTTAGGGCGAAATCTGATACAGAGAGTGTCAATCTTGTTCCGGTTTATACAACCTTTGATGGTGAAAAAACAGCAGAGACAGAGTTGTTGACACTTACAGACGGTGGTTATCCCGCACTTTCTGCAGAGTGGCAAAACTATGAGATTCTTTTTTCTACCGACGAAAAGACGAGCAATGCGGTTTTGGGCTTTTCAGCCGAGGCAGGAGGTAACACAGAATCGCTCAGCTACGATATTGATGACATTGCGCTGGTTGAACAAGTTCCCGTAATTGATGCGGTTCCTTTAACCGGAGAGGTAAAAAACGGAGGCGTCATTTCAGCAGGCGCCGTTCCGCGGATAGATGGAACAAACATATTATATCGTATATTATGCTCACGGGATAACGTCAATTATGCAACTTTAAAACATGGCTTTTTGGAAACAAAAACAATAGATTATCTGCTGACCGAAAATGATTCCGGAAGGTATATTAAAATGGAATTTACCGGCATTTGCGGCGACACAGTTACAAATAAAATCGTGACAGATCCGGTATTTTTCGGCGGTTCGTTTGTAAATTTTACATCAGATATTTATAGCGATGAGCTTTCCGCACAGGGCAGTATTATGGATGAAAGCCTTCTGGGAACGGAGGTTTTAGCGATTATTGCAATGTATGATGCAGAGGGAGCGCTGCTTGGTACTTATCAAAATAAGCAGTACACAGATACCATACAAAATGGCAGAATCAACGTATCCGGTCCCAGACTGTCCGGCACTTGCCGGGCGAAAGCGTTTTTGTGGAAAGGAGACGGGACATTGACGCCGCTTGCGCAGACAAAGGAAATATCTCAAATGAAAAGAAATAAAAACGTTATGGTGAACATTGCCGCAGATGGCTTGGAGAGTGCGGTAATCAGGAGCACATCATCCGAACCGGAAGAATATGTGAAAAATACGAAAGAATACATTTCCAATTATTTGCAAAACGCACCGGTAGGCAGAATGTTATTTAATGTTTGTTACAGCCGGTCTGTTGTGGACAGCGATGCAATTGATTCCATGCTATATAACGTAGAAACAAACAGCGACGGAACGGCAAAACGGGATGAAAACGGAAATGTGATAAAAACAGTTGCACCCGTGTGTGAATCTACGAGCATGCTCAGCAAGTACAGGGCAATGATTGAACGCGGTATTGATGTTGTTGACATGGCGATTGACGCAACACATGATTTCGGAGCAGAGGCATGGGTTTCTGTTCGCATGAATGACCATCATTATCCTAATGATCCGGGATTTAATTCCTCGTTCAGGTATAACCGCGCCGCAGAGGTAGGCGTTAACGGTTCAAGAGGTCGCATGGATTATACAAAAAAAGCAGCGCAGAACTATTTTAAGAGCTATATTATAGAGCTTTGTGAAAAATATGATATTGACGGTATTGAATTTGATTATCTGCGTTCCTGCCCGATTATGTCAACAGCAGATGAAGCCGGCAGACAGGAGTTAAACCGCTATATCAAAGAGCTTCGGGAAGCTGTGAATGCCACAGCGGAAGGCCGCGGAAAAGAAATTAAAATTTCTGCACGGATTTACCCGGAAGAACAGATGAACATAAATTATGGCGTAGACGCTGCGCAATGGATTGCAGACGGCTCAATTGATGTTTTGACGGTTGAGGGATGGTATATTCCCACCTACTATCACATTCCTGTTCAGGAGTGGCGCTCGAGCATTAATGCGAAGAATACGGAAAATCATCCATACAGTCTTCTGTGCGGAACAGACTGGGCCGTGCGTTGTGATTCGCGGGCGAAGGAAGGATACATCATGTGGATAACGCTGGAACAGTTTAAGGGATTTGCAAGTGCAGCTTACGAAAAGGGTGCTGACGGCGTTTATTTCTTTAACCATTTTGCACCAAACAGCGACTCCGGAGGTTCAACGTATTATATTGACAAAAACGGCGTAAAAACAAGAAAAAGTATTTTAACCGAAAAACTAATATCTGCGGCATCACAGAAAGAAGCAGAAACAGGAATGCGGGCCTATGTTAATACCTGCAGAGATTATTCAAATACGCTTTATCCAATCGCACTGTCAGACTCATTCAGCTTTGTGATAAACACAGGAAGCAGGCCGGAAAGCGGTTATTACACAGTTTTGGTTGGAATAGACGCAATGGAGGGCTTTGAAGAAAACCTTCTGACAGTAACAGTAAATGGTGCTTCGGCAACGCAAATCGGCGATGTGCCTCATGTTCCGGGATTTATTTGGAGTGCATCAACGTCAAGTGAGCCGGCCGCAAGCCACGTTTCAGAAACGGCACCGCGGGTTATGCAGTTTGTGGTTGATGATCTTTCCGCAATTCGCAATGGAGAAAACACCGTAACAATTACCAATCCATCGGGAAAAACACAGAGCATTAAATGGCTTGAAATTCAGGTGGATTCCACTATTGGGGCTGTGCCGTTAGAAATGGCAAATTAAAAATATAAGCAAATGATGCAGCGGGATTCGAAATCCCGCTGTGTTAATGTGCAAAAGCAATATACAGCAAAAATCGTGTAGCGGCAATTTTAAACATATTAAAATGGAAAATTTTATATTTTAATTTACCAGTTTAATCCTCCCTGTTCTAATTATGGTTGGTATTTATCCCGTAAAAAAGGTTATAATTTTAATGTAGAAGAAAAACAGGGGGGATAAAATGGGGAAAAAAGACAAATTTATCATTCAAAAAACAGACAGGCTTTGCGGGACAGTTGAAGTATCGGGCTCGAAAAACGCGGCCATTCCAATTTTGGCCGCCACGCTTTTGGCAGAGGGAAAATCTACCTTAAATAACGTGCCCGGTCTTACTGATATTACAGTGATGTGTGAAATTCTCAATTGCTTGGGTGCCCGCGTTAGTTTTGACGGCGCTAACAACGTAACCGTGGATGCGCAAAATTTAGACCACACCGTTGCACCTTATGACCTGACATCGAAAATGAGAGGCTCTTTTTTGGTCATGGGGCCCCTTTTGGCCCGTATGAAAAAGGTTCGCTTATCACTTCCCGGCGGATGCCCCATCGGCTCGCGGCCGGTTGACCTGCATCTTAAGGGCTTTGACGCACTTGGCGCTGAGATAACAAAAGGCTTTGGATTTGTTGAGGTCACATGTAAAAAGCTTGTGGGCAATAAAATCTATTTGGATTTTCCCAGCGTTGGCGCCACAGAAAACATTTTAATGGCTGCTGTGGCTGCTGAAGGCGTAACGACCATTGAAAATGCTGCGGCAGAACCTGAAATTGCCGATTTGGCGTGCTTTTTGACGTCTATGGGCGCTGATATCAGCGGCGCGGGCACAGACTCTATCACCGTTCACGGAGTGAAAACGTTTCAGCCGGTGGAATATTCCATCATGCCGGACAGAATTGAAGCGGGCAGCTTTATGATTGCTTCTGCAATTACCAACGGAGATATTACCATAAACGGTGTTATCCCCGAGCATATTAAACCCCTAACCGCAAAGCTGTGCGAAATCGGCGCTGAAATTGACGTAAACGGCAACTCTCTAAGAATTCGGGGAAACGGGCACTACACTGCAACAGACGTAAAAACCCTTCCGTTTCCTGGTTTTCCAACCGACATGCAGGCACAGATGATGTCGCTTTTGTCGGTATCTGACGGCACGGGAATTGTGACAGAAACGATTTTTGAAAACCGTTTTATGCATGCGCAGGAGCTGTGCAGAATGGGTGCAAACATTAAGGTGGAAGGACACTGTGCTGTAATTGAAGGAACGCCGGAGCTTACAGGAGCAAAGGTTGTTGCAAGCGACCTGCGGGCCGGTGCAGCGCTGGTGCTGGCAGGATTAAACGCCAAAGGGACAACAGAGGTATTAGACATTTACCACATTGACCGGGGATATGAAAACTTAGACGGAAAGCTTCGGTCTTTAGGTGCAGACATTCAGCGGGTATCCTATTAATTTTACGGCTGAGACAAACACTCAGCCGTTTGTTTTTTTTGCAAAAAGCGCCATCCGGCATTATGACGGATGGCGCTCTGGTTAAAAGAACGACATAATATAATATACAATACCTGCAACCACCGATGAGGTGATACCATAGACTAAAACGGGGCCTGCGACGGTGAACATTTTAACGGCTAAGCCTAAAACCAGTCCCTCGCTTTTAAATTCCATGGCCGGCGAAACAATGGAGTTTGCAAAGCCCGTTATAGGAACAATGCTTCCTGCGCCGGCATACTTTGCAAGCCGGTCGTAAAGGCCAAGGCCCGTAAAGAATGCACCTAAGAACACCAGTGTGGTTGAGGTTCCCATGGCGGCGCCCTCCTCATCGAAACCCATTGCCTGATACCCATTTAAAATGAGCTGTCCGATCACGCAGATGAGGCCGCCGACGATAAAGGCCCAAATTACGTCTTTCACAATTGGTGAATTGGGTGTTTTTTTATCTACATAATCCTGATATTGTTTATCCGTCATATTATTTTTCATAAACAAAAGTTCCTTCCTACCTTATTTATATGCACAAACCATAACTGCCCGGCTGGACAGTGCGTTGGGACCGCTTTCGGAAAAATTCATGTAAAGTCCGAAACTTAAAGCGCATATAATGAATAAAGCAGCAAGAATCCTGGCATAATTTTTTAAAGTCATAGTTTTAAGTCCCTTCCTTTCTTTTCGTTTGTATACAGGTATTGTTTGAAAAAAAGAAATATTTTATTCCTTTCTTTAAAAATAAATCATAATTCATTTGTTAAAATATGAACAAATACTTACATTTTTAACAATTTTAAGTTTTTCTTGAGGAAAGACTTGAAATCAGTGCAGCCTGTGTGCTATAATACACAAATGAGAAGTTTTAACAGGGAGGATAAAGACATTGCCAGCAATATTAGAAAAGAAAGAAAACAATACGGTAGACTTTACCATTACGGTTTCAAAAGAAACCTTTGGAGCTGCCGTGGACGAGGCATTCAAAAAGAACGTTAAGAAAATTTCGGTTCCCGGTTTCAGAAAGGGAAAAGCGCCAAGAAAACTGATTGAAAAAACTTATGGAGAAGGCATATTTTTTGATGAAGCGGTTGATTCCGTTCTGCCCGCAGCATATGATGATGCGGTGAAAGAACTGAATTTAGAGCCTGTTGACACACCGAAAATTGACATTAAAGAAATCGGAAAAGACAAGGATTTGGTTGTTTCTGCAAGCGTTACCGTAAAGCCTGAGGTAAAACTTGGTGAATATAAGGGTTTAAAACTGGACGACATTGTACATACTGTAAGTGATGACGATGTTGATGCCGAACTTTCAAAACGCCAGGAAAAAGGCGCAAGACAGGTTACGGTAGAAGACCGTGCAGTGCAGGAAAAGGACACGGCAACCATCGACTTTGAAGGCTTTATCGACGGCACAGCGTTTGCCGGCGGCAAAGGTGAAAATTTTGAACTGGTAATCGGCAGCGGTCAGTTTATTCCCGGGTTTGAAGAACAGATTATCGGAAAGTCTATCGGTGACGAATTTGACGTTAACGTTACGTTCCCCGAAGACTATCATTCGGAAGAACTCAAGGGAAAAGCGGCTGTGTTTAAAACAAAGGTCAACGCAATCAGCTATAAAGAGCTCCCTGAGTTAGACGACGAGTTTGCAAAAGATGTGAGTGAATTCGATACGTTAGCGGAGTTAAAAGAAGATATTAAAAAGAAATTGCAGGAGAGTGCTGACGCACGTACAAAACAGGAAAAGGAAAACGCCGCTGTGGATAAGGTTGTAGAAAACATGACGGTAGACGTTCCTGAGTGCATGGTGAACACACGGATTGAAAGCACCATTCGCGAAAACAACGCCCGTATGGCACAGCAGGGCATTTCTTTTGAGCAGTATTTAGGGTATATGGGCACGACTTTAGACCAGTTTAAAGAACAGATTAAGCCAAACGCCGAACTTCAGGTTAAAGGTACACTTGCTTTAGAGCAGATCGCCAAGGAAGAAAAAATTGAAGTGAGCGAAGCTGATTTAGAAGAACAGCTCAAAAAAATGGCAGAGGCCTACAGCATGGAACTGGAGAAGGTTAAGGAATTCATGCGGGAAGAGGACTTAGAGAATATCAAAGCCGACCTTAAAATTTCCAAAGCGTTAGATTTTATTGTGGAAAACACGAAATGGTCGAAGCCTGCGGCAAAGAAACCTGCAGCAAAAAAGGCGGCTGCTGACAAAGCAGACGATAAAACGGCGGAAGAAAAGCCCAAGAAGACCACAAGAAAGAAGAAAACGGAAGAAACAAAAAGCGAAGAATAAATTTTAAGCCTACGGAGGTAATTTTAATGAGCTTAGTACCGGTGGTTGTGGAACAGACAAGCAGGGGTGAGCGTTCCTACGATATCTATTCCAGACTTTTAAGAGACAGGATTATATTTTTAAGCGAGGAAGTGAACGATGTAACTGCCAGCTTAGTGGTTGCACAGATGTTGTTTTTGGAAGGCGAAGATCCTGACAAGGACATTCAGTTTTACATCAACAGCCCCGGGGGTTCCATTACTTCCGGCATGGCAATTTATGACACGATGCAATACATAAGGTGCGACGTGTCTACCATTTGCGTTGGCATGGCGGCCTCTATGGGTGCGTTTTTGTTGGCGGCTGGGGCACCCGGAAAGCGGTTTGCCCTTCCCAACAGTGAAATTATGATTCATCAGCCCTTAGGCGGCATGCAGGGCCAGGCGACGGACATTAAAATCCATGCCGACAGAATTATTAGAATTAAAGAAACATTGAACAAAATTTTAAGCGAGCGGACTGGAAAACCGATTGAGCAAATTCAGCAGGATACCGAGCGCGACAACTTCATGTCGGCCGACGAGGCCGCGGCCTATGGTTTGATCGACAAAGTCATTGTTTCAGGAAGAGAAATTCAAAAATAAAGTGTGAGTCTTACAAAAAGGGGCTGTTATTATGACAGCCCCTTTTTAAGAGAGTGAACCTTTCGGGTAACAAAACAACCCGTGATACATAAAAGTATAATAGTATTATCTTTTTGTTGTGTGCAAATTCTGCCCGAAATTTGTATACAGAAAAAAAGCGGGCAGAAAGGCTGTGTTTCATATGGCAACGAGAAATGATGAAGACTTGAAAATTCGCTGCAGCTTCTGCGGGAAATATGAAAACGAAGTTCTGAGAATGTTTGAAGGCCCAAACGTTTGTATTTGCAATGAGTGCATTGCGCTTTGCAACCGTTATTTGGGCGAAAATTTTGACATTTCCGAGCCGGAGGTAAGTTTAGGCGGACTTCCGAAGCCAAAAGAAATTAAAGAAATTTTAGACCAATATGTAATCGGTCAGGACAAGGCGAAAAAAACGCTTTCTGTGGCTGTTTACAATCATTATAAGCGCATTGAAAATAAAAGCGGGGCACACGACGTAGACATTCAAAAGTCCAACATTCTCCTGCTTGGCCCTACCGGTTCGGGCAAAACACTGCTGGCACAAACGCTGGCAAAAATTTTAAACGTTCCGTTTGCAATTGCAGACGCCACCACTTTAACCGAGGCGGGCTATGTTGGTGAGGACGTTGAAAACATTTTGCTCAAGCTCATTCAGGCAGCAGACGGTTCTATTGAGGACGCTCAGCGCGGCATAATTTATATCGACGAGATAGACAAGATCGCCCGAAAGTCTGAAAATACGTCCATTACCCGCGATGTCAGCGGCGAGGGCGTTCAGCAGGCGCTCCTTAAAATTTTGGAGGGAACGGTGGCCTCTGTGCCGCCCACCGGCGGAAGAAAGCACCCCCACCAGGAATTTTTGCAGATTGATACAACCAACATTTTGTTCATCTGCGGCGGTGCGTTCGACGGCATTGAAAAAATTATCAGCAGAAGAACTATGTCAAAATCTATGGGCTTCGGCGCAGACATTAAAAGTAAAAACGACTATAACGTGGGCGAGGTTTTGGCAAAAATTGAGCCCCAGGATTTGCTGAAGTTCGGAATTATTCCGGAGCTGATTGGCAGACTGCCGGTTGTTGCATCGCTTGACATGCTGGACAAAAAGTCGTTGGTGCGCATTATTAAAGAACCCAAAAATGCGATTTTAAAACAGTATAAAAAGCTGTTTGAGATAGACGGAATTACGCTGAACATGGAAGAAGACGCCATTGAAGCCATTGCCCAGAAAGCCCTTGACAGAAAGACAGGGGCCAGGGGACTGCGCTCCATCATCGAGGAGGCCATGCTGGATATTATGTACGAACTTCCGTCGGAGGAAGACGTTGAAAGCTGCACCATTACAAAAGAATGCGTAACGGAGCACAAGCCGCCGGTGGTTTCCCGGAAACAAGCGCTGATAGACGGCGACTCGGCAGCGTCGTAAAATATAAAGAGGGATGAAAATGGAACTGATTGAAATTGGAAAAATTGTTGGTACCCACGGCATTAAAGGCGAAGTAAAGCTTGCTCCCTGGACCGACGATTTATATGATTTGTTAAATATGGAAGAATTCTACTTGCAGGACGGAACGCCTCTTCACGTGGAGCTGTCCCGTGTGCATAAAAATACACTGATTGTAAAGTTTCGGGAAGTGGCAGACATGAACGAGGCAGAGATGCAGAGGGGCAAGATTTTGTTTACTGAAAAGCTGCCGCTGCCGGAGGGCCGGTATTATATTAAAGACTTAATCGGTCTTGACGCGGTGACGAACGGGTCTGTGTTCGGCAAGCTTACCGAGGTTTTTAACACCGGCGCCAACGATATTTATGAAATTAAGACCATAGACGGCAAAACCCTTTATCTGCCGGTTATTGACGGCGTTATTGACAGGGTGGACCTGACGCAGAACAAAATTTATGTGACAATTCCCGAAGGGTTAGAGGACTGATAAAATGCGGTTTGACATTTTAACGCTGTTTCCCGGCATGGTACAGGCTGTTTTGGGCGAGAGTATCATTGGGCGGGCACAGGCAAGTGGAATGATTGAATTAAATTACATAAATATTCGCGACTATGCAAACAACCGCCACAACCGGGTGGACGATTATCCTTACGGCGGCGGCGCCGGAATGGTAATGCAGCCCATGCCGGTGTACCGTGCATTTGAAAGTATTAAAAACGAAACCGATGCAAAGCCTTATGTGATTTATATGTCGCCCCAGGGCAAGGTGTTTCACCAAACGGATGCGGTGCGCCTTTCTAAAAAAGACCATATCGTGCTGTTGTGCGGCCACTATGAGGGCGTGGATGAGCGCTTCATCGAGGCGTGCGTGGACGAGGAGCTGTCCATCGGCGACTTTGTGCTCACGGGCGGCGAGCTCGGCGCTATGGTCGTCACGGACTGCGTCTGCCGCATGGTACCGGGCGTCCTGTCGGACACCGAGTGCTACACCGGCGAGAGCCATTGGGCCGGCCGGCTCGAG
>OGYL01003267.1_pt1 | contig 10660 bp, 8 predicted proteins | sample 1576541 | NCBI WGS metagenome assembly OGYL01 (sample SAMEA3541551, study PRJEB24748) | human gut metagenome | biome: human gut; feature: human-associated habitat; material: faeces | place: China | collected 2012 | reverse complement strand
GGCTTCTTCTGAGTTATTAGATTCTTCAGAAGTGTATGGGTACACATCCATGATAGCCGTTTCAGCGATGGATGCAATCTGGTAATCAGCCATTGTACCTTTCATTCCTTCGTCCAGCTTCTTCACCGCGTCCCGCAGGTCGGCTGCCTGCACCAATACGTTAGTAGGAGTTTTCTTCTCCGCCCCGCTCTTCTCGTCGAGCGTGATAAACAGTAGTTTGCATTTAAACCAACGATCGGCAGCTTCCTCTTCGCTTGTAAATAGCTCGCTGTAGTTGGCACGTTTAATATCAGATACCGTAAATTCCCCCGTAATGAAAGGAGCCATCTCCTCAATAATACGAGCTTCTGCTTCGGCAAAACTGAGAGCATCTACAAGATAAGGTTCTGTGACCTTCTTGTTCATTCCGTTATCCATTGTTTTTTCGTCGGTGCGGGACTTTTTTTGCGTGAAGCCCTTTTTATGTTCATATATTTAAGGCTTATTAAATTTGTACATATATAAAGCAACGCAATTGTGCATATTGCTTTGAAATGTCAGGTTAATTTAGTACAATCGTGTATAGAAAAAACATCTTTTTTTTGATATAATTACTTTGGGTATTATTGCCCATGGTAAGTTGTTTATAAAAATATTCAGTTAGGAGTCTGAACATGAATATAAAAGTTGATTTAAAAAAGCTTTTTGCTGCCGTAGTATCAGCGATAATGTGCCTCTCCGCAGGGGGTTGCTATCTGCTTCCTGACGAGGAGGAAGTCCTCGATGCGCCGACCGTGAAGGCAAGCGATGTTACATATTCCACAGTGACGGCAAAGAAAAAAGACCTTGAAAAGAAGATAGTCGCAACGGGCACTGTCACAGCGGAAAATCAGTATACTCTTTCTTATGAAAAGCAGAGCGGCACAGTGTCAAAATTTTATGTAAAAGCAGGCGATAAGGTCAAAAAGGGTGATGTTATCTGTGACCTTGATACATATGACCTTGACTATCAGATAGAAGAAAAACAGCTTTATCTCGAAAAAGCAAAGCTTAATGTTGATATAATTTATGAGGGCGGCGGCACTCAGGCAGAGATAGACTCTGCTTATGTTGACGTGCAGCTTCTTGAAAAAGAGCTTGAAAAGCTACAGGCTCAGAAGGAGGATTCAAGCCTGAAATCACCTATAGACGGCGTTGTTTCGTCACTCTCTGACGTAAGAGCAGGTGACAACGTAAATCCGGGTCAGACTATCGCAACTGTTATAGATACTTCGGCTCTTTATATCGCAATACAGCCTGACGACCTCACCCAGTATGATATCGACACAGAAGTGCAGATAAGGATAGGCGAGGATTATTATGACGGTGTTGTTTTTATGACTCCTAAAAAGCTTGCTGATTATCAGGAAGAGCAGAAAGAGGATCATAACAATGTTGACGATACAGGTATAGATTATCAGGCGGACACTATCTATGTTCGTTTCAAGGATACCGCCCCTGCGGAAACAGTGGGTCAGCTTGCAGATACGATACTTGTCCTTGACAGCGTAAAGGACGCTATCGTTATCTCAAATAATCTGATAAAAAAGGTTGACGGCACAAAGGTAGTTTATGTGCTGAAAAACGGTGAAAAAACTGCCGTTGAAGTGGAAACAGGACTTTCTACAGGCTCTCAGACCGAGATAAAGTCGGGTCTTAAAGAGGGCGACGAAATTGTTATCAGATAGGTTTGAAAGGATAAGCTTATGTTCACCTTATTGTTCCGTAAAATGCGAAACACCAAATGGATGGTGCTTTGCCTGCTGATAGGCTTTGTTATGGCATCTGCCATGATGAGCACTATCCCTATTTATATGAACGCTTCTCTGCAAAGAATGCTTGTAAAGGATCTTGAGTCGTTCCAGACAGAATATGAGATCTATCCAGGTGCGTATAATACCAGCTATGGATTGAAAATGGATATCTCAGGCAGTGATCAGCAGAAAGCTGTTGAAAATTATAATAACAAAGTGGAGGCTAAGTTCAAGGAGCTTGGTCTGCCTGAAAAGCTTGATAAGAAGTATATAAGTGACGAGTATCTCTATGTGCGTTCACTTGCCGTTTCAGATGGCAATTCGCAGGCAAGGTTCACTCTCGGCGGTATGACGGATATTTCCGACCATATCAGCATAAAGCAGGGCAGAATGTTCACTGCAGGCAAGCGTTCAGACGGCGTTTACGAGTGCGTTGCCACAGAAAAAGCCATGAAAAGCACAGAGCTTGCTATAAACACAGTATATGAGATAGCCGACGTGTTTGATGATAACAAGTCAATAAAAATAGAGATCGTGGGCGTTTTTGACGTTAAGGACGAAAATGACGCATATTGGGCAGAGGGTCTTGATTCTCAGTATACAGCCGTTGTCTTTACAGATTATGACACAATGCTCGGGGATTGCGTTGATACTGGCGTTGTGAATATCACAAAGGCTGTCCATAACTATGCGGTGGATTATGCTTCCATGAATATGACTGACCTTGCAAGCACAAACGAGATGATAGCAAAGCAAAAGACCTATTTTGGTGAAAATTCCATAGGCTTTTCGATGCCTGCCTCAGATATCCTCAAGGACTATGAGAGCCGTTCATCACAGCTCCAGCTTGTTTTGTGGCTTTTGCAGATACCTGTCATACTTATGATAATATTCTATCTCTTTATGGTGTCGCAGCTCAACGTTGAGCAGGAGCGTAACGAGATAGCGGTGTTCAAAAGCCGTGGAGCAAGCCGCTTGCAGATAATGGGCATTTATGCTCTGGAATCTCTCGTACTGGGCGTTCTGACCGTTATAATAGGACCATTCGCAGGCCTTGGACTTTGCAAGGTACTTGGTGCGTCAAACGGATTCTTGGAGTTTGTCAACAGGCGTTCGCTCCCTGTTCATATGACAATAGAAGCTGTCGTCTATGCGGCAATAGCCGTGGCAGTGTTCTTTGTCACAACTATGATACCGATCTTTCCTGCCACAAAAACAACTATTGTTGAGCATAAGCAGTCAAAAGCCAAAAAGAAAAAGCACGCTCTGTGGGAAAAGGTCTGCCTTGATTTTATCCTTGTGGGCGGTTCAGTTGGCTGGCTTTATTATTACAACAAAACTCAGGAAAAGCTTGTTGCAGAGGGTGTAACAGACACCACCGCAACAGTAAACCCTATAATGTTCGTGGCTTCCACTGCCTTTATACTTGGCCTTGGTCTGTTTCTTATAAGGATATATCCTTATATAATAAGGCTTCTCGCAAGAATAGGCAGAAGAGTGTGGTCGCCTGCACAGTATGTTTCACTGACTAATATCGGTCGCTCCTCAACGGGCAGGGAAAGATTTTTGATGCTGTTCCTTGTTCTTACTGTATCATTGGGCGTGTTCTTTGCAAATACCGCAAGAGCCTTGAACAGAAATGCCGAGGAAAGCGTTGCCTATGGGGTCGGCTGCGACGCTGTTCTTACAGAGCAGTGGTATAGCAGTAAAATAGAATCTGCACAGCAGACCACTCCTCAAAGCGCATCTCAGGCAGCTCAATCAGGCACAAAGCAGACTTCCGAAGAAAGCGACGAAGAAGATACAGAAACTACCATACAGTATGTAGAGCCTGTTTTTGAGCGATTTGAAAAGCTCGCAGGAGTGGAAAATGTCACAAAGGTTTTAAGAAAAGACGACGTGACCATATCTTCAAACAAAATGAACGTTCCAAGACAGCAGACAAAGTCTGACGATGAGGAAAAGACCCGTGACGATTTCCTTGACCAAAGCGTTGACACAAGCTCAGGCAAAAGCTCAACAAGCAATGTCCAGCTTATGACCATAGTGCCAAGCGATTTCTCAAAGGTCTGCAAATTTGAGGACAGACTTCTGCCGGTTCAGTTAAATAACTACCTGAACGCCCTCGCAGAGTACACCCCGGGAGTTATCCTCTCTTCAAGCTTCAAGAGCTATGGTCTGGAGCTTGGTGATACTGTAGAGTGTAAGTGGGGCGGAAACGAGCCCTTTGAAGTGACCGTCCTTGCCTTTGTTGACTACTGGCCGGGACTAAGCCCTTATAAAGAGGCGAAAAACGGCGGGTATATGGACTTTGCCGTTATGAACTACGATTATGTGAACGTTCAGACAAGCATGGAGCCTTATGAGGTATGGTTCAAGCTCAAAGACGGAGCTTCCGTTCAGGAGTTTTATGACTCAATAGACAAAGCAGGCATTAAACCCCTCACCCTTGAATCTGCAAGCCAGCAGACCATAGAAAAGAAAAACGACCCTATGCTCCAGGGCATGAACGGCGCTCTCACTCTCGGCTTTATCATCATCATGGTGATGTGCATAATAGGTTTCCTTATCTATTGGATACTCTCCATAAAGAGCAGGACTTTGCAGTTCGGTATCCTAAGAGCAATGGGAATGAAGTTCAGAGAGATAATAATGATGATAGTCTATGAACAGCTTTTGGTGTCAGGCGTTGCAATATTCGCCGCTATCTTTATCGGCGGCGTAACAAGCGACCTTTTCGTACCGCTGTTCCAGAGCATCTTCGACGCAAGCCAGTCAGTGCCGCCGTTTGCAGTGATACCTGAACGCAGTGACTATCTGAAGCTTTATGCAGTTATAGGAGTAATGCTGCTCACAGCCTTTGTGGTGCTTGGCAGACTTATAAAGAAGATAAAGATAAGTCAGGCGTTGAAGCTTGGTGAGGATTGATAGGAGGAAATTTTATGACAGCTTATGAAAAGCTTACAAAATGTTATGAGTGCGTAAAAAGCAAAATAGACTTTGAGCCAAAGGTAGCCCTTGTGCTTGGCTCAGGTCTTGGCGATTATGCAAATTCCATAGACGTGAAATATACCCTCAGCTATAAGGATATAGAGGGTTTCCCTACGTCAACGGTAGAGGGTCATAAGGGTCAGTTCGTTTTCGGATATGTTGGCGAAGTGCCTGTTGTTATAATGCAGGGCAGAGTGCATTATTATGAGGGCTATGCAATGGAGGACGTTGTGCTTCCTGCAAGACTTATGAGAATGTTGGGTGCACAGGTGCTTTTCCTTACAAACGCATCGGGCGGAGTGAACGCAGGCTTCAAGGCAGGCGACTTCATGCTTATAACAGACCATATCTCAAGCTTTGTTCCTAATCCTCTTATCGGCAAGAATATCGACGAGCTTGGAACAAGATTTCCTGATATGAGCGAGATATATAACAAAAAGCTCAGGGATATCATCTCAGGTGCAGCGGAGGATCTTGACATAACTCTCCGCCATGGCGTTTATCTCCAGCTCACCGGACCGTCTTTCGAGTCCCCTGCGGAAATAAGAATGGCAAGAACTATCGGTGCTGACGCAGTGGGAATGTCAACGGCCTGCGAGGCTATCGCCGCAAATCATGCAGGCATGAAAGTCTGCGGAATATCCTGCGTTGCAAACCTTGCAGCAGGCATGACGGATAATCCTCTCACTCATGCTGAAGTTCAGGAATGTGCAGACAAGGCTGCTCCCCTTTTCAAAAAGCTTATCACTGAAAGCATCATAAGAATAGGTAAACAGCTTTAAGGTTTTGTAACAGCTTTTTCAAAATAATATGTAACAAATGTGCGAAAAGGGCTGATGATGTGTACTTTTTTGCTAAACTTTGTGAAAAACTATTGACAAATCAAACACTTTAGTTTAATATATTATTATGAAGTAAGTATCTTCAAAAAATATATCAAGAATATGGAGAGATAATCATATGGCAAAATTTTGTGGACAGTGCGGAGCTCAGCTTAATGACAATGCGACTTTCTGCACTCAGTGCGGTGCAACAATAGCACCTCAGCAGCCTGCACAGCAGACCGCTTCACCAATGGCAAATCTTCAGCAGGCAGCCAAGAATATCGACATGAACGCTATAAAGGACGCTGTTTCTGTTGAAAACATCAAAAATCTGAAAAACAAGCCTAATAAGCTCACTATCGCAGTTCTGGCAGTTCTGCTCGTGCTTGTTATTCTGGTAGTTGTCATCCTTTGCATGATATTCGGCGGCGGAAGCTGGAAAACTCCTATCAATAACGTTATGGACGTTCTCAATGACGGCGACGGTAAGGCTTATGAAGAGCTTATGCCTCCTTATTATAAGGATATGGCAGACGCACTGGACGGTATCATTGATATAAGCGACGAGGATTTTGATGAAGAGGCTGAAAAGCAGAGAGATAGACTTACAAAGAAATACGGCGATGACGCTGAGATAAGCTATGAGGTAGTTAAAAAGACTGCGGTAGACTCAGACGATATCGACAGCTATAACGAAGTTTCAGACGTTGCGTCAATACTCAGCAGCAAAAAGGCTAAGAAGTATAAGCTTACAAAGGCTTATAAGGTAAAGATCAAGTATACTATCGAAGGCGAAGACGCTGACAAGACCGACAAGACAACTGTCATTGTTGGAAAGATGGACGGCACATGGGTTCTTCTGGACGAGGGCGACCTTCCAATAAGCACAGGTTTCTAAGATATATAAACGATCAGTAACGGGCGGAGAATTTTCCGCCCGTTTTTGAAAATGCGGTGTTTGCACAATGAAAAAATTATCAGTGCTGTGTATGCTTTTGTGTGTGGCAATGCTCTTTTGCTCCTGCGGAGAGGAAGAAAGAGCTGTCCTGGGATATGAACAGCCCGTGGCGACACTTATCACAGCGGCGCAGTATAGCGATACGCAGTCATATCTTTCCTGCTTTACCCCAGAAGCGGAGGCGGAGTATAAAAACAGCGACAGCTATAACGAAGCCCTTGCGGAAACGCTTCTCACAAGGGGCGAGGAAAAAACGGAGCTTTCTTATAAGCTCAGCAGTAAAAAAGAGCTTGACAGCGACGGCTTGAAAGACCTTGAAAAAAGCTATAAGGAAAGCTATCACAAAAATGTGACTATCAAAAAAGCTGTTACAATGACAGCAAAGCTCACAGAGACTACTGACAGCGGCGAGCTGTCTGCCAGCCGTGAGATAACAGTGGTCAAAATAGAAAACAACTGGTATATTTTCGGAAAAGTTATCGAAAAATTTGATCTCAGCCAAAAGGGCTGAGGGGATCAATAATAATATGAAAAGAGGGTATTAATATGGAAAATTGTCCAAAATGCGGTCTGCCTGTTGCCGACGGTGCAAAGTTCTGCGCTGCCTGCGGAACAAGAATGCCGCAGAAGCTTATAAAGAGCAAGGTCTGCTCAGTGTGTGGAAATACACTTAATGCGGGGGCTAAGTTCTGCAACGTCTGCGGAACAGCCGTGCCGCAGGACGAAACGCCTGCCGACGAGCCTGTAGTGGACGAGAGAAATCCTGAAATGGAGTCTATCGAAGTGCCTGAGCTGCATTTTGATGATACTCCTGTGCAAAATCAGACTATTCCGCCAACGACTCCTGATATGCCGACTATGGACAGCGTTTATCTGCCTGGGCAAGAGCCTGCAAAGCCTGTTCAGCCTGCACAGCCGACAGCCGAGGAAGTTGCAATGGCTTCAAGAACTGTGGAAATACCTCAGACGCCTACAGTTGCTGAAACTCCAAACGTTGCTCCACAGCCTCAGCAGCCTGAGAGAGTTCTTACACCAGAGGGCTATCAGCAGCCTGCTCAGCCAGTGAACAATGCAATGACACAGATGAATCAGGGTGGACAGCCTATCCAGCCTAATCAGATGAATCAAATGAACGGCGTTACACCTGGAAAGGGTGCAGGCGCACTTGTGCCGATAATACTTATCATTCTTATACTTGCTGTTATCTGTGTTGACGTTTTCTGGCTTTTCAGAGATCAGATATTCGGCAAAAAGGACGAAAGCTCAAATGGCTGTGCAGTGGTAACTCTCACGGACGAAACTGACTATCCTGCAAACGAAGCATTTTTCTTTGAAGAATAGAATATAATGTAAAAAGGGACGTTTCAAAGCGTCCCTTTTTGTGTGTCAATACTGTACTGCGTAAAAGATAAAGGCGACCCAAGGCCGCCCCTACATTTAATCTTTCATGCTCTCGATTATCTCGTTAGCTTTCTTGTAAATGACCGCAGGTTCTTCGCCTATCCTGAACTCGCCGTCCTCATAAAGCATCTTTCCTGCGCACATCGTGAGCTTTACATTCTGCTTTGAGCCGCTGTAAACAAGGTTCTTGCCAATGTTGTTAAGAGGCTGCATATTAGGCTGAAAAAGGTCGATAACGATAAGGTCAGCCTGCTTGCCCTCTGCGATAATGTCGCAGTTAGAAAGCCCCATTGCCCTTGCAGAGCCTACAGTTGCCGCTTTCAGCACCGAGTCAGCAGGGCAGGCAGAAGCATCATCGCAAGCTATCTTCTGCAAGCCTGTCATAAGGAACATTTCTCTGAACATATCAAGACAGTTGTTGCTTGCAGGGCCGTCAGTACCTATAGCAATGTTTATGCCCATATCCTGCATTTTTACGATAGGCGCAATGCCGCTTGCAAGCTTTACGTTAGAGCCTGCACAGTGAACAGCCCATACGCCCTTGTTTTTGAATATCTCAAGATCCTTGTCGCTCATGTGAACGCAGTGGAAGCCTGCACCGCCAAAGTCGAAAATTCCGAAGCTGTCAAAAAGCTCAGTTGGCGTCATGCCGTATTTCTCTATGCACTCTCTGACTTCTTTTGCAGTTTCCGAGTTGTGCATTGCAACAGGCGCTTTGTATTTTGCCGCAAGCTTGCCAACGCCTTCCATAAGCTCCTTTTCGCAGGTGTATTCTGCATGGAAGCCAAGCATAAAGCTTATAAGAGGGTCAACATTGTTGTATTTCAGATAGTTGTTTTCAAGCCTTTCAAGATTAGACTTGTCACCGCTCACCGCACCGCAAAGCACAGAGCGGAAGCCGCTTTCCGTGCAGGCTTTTACATAATCGTCAAGCTCAAAGTACATATCAAATGCCGCCGTACAGCCTGTTGTGAGATATTCAAGTATAGCAAGCTTCGTGAGCCAGTAAACTTTCTCTCCGTCAAGCTTTGCTTCCATTGGAAAGATCTGCTTAAAAAGCCAGTCCTGCAAAGGCATATCGTCAGCATATGATCGCAGAAAAGTCATTGCCGAGTGAGTGTGCGCATTTTTGAATGACGGCATAAGGAGATTTCCCTTGAGGTCATATTCACGTTCAAAAACCTTTCCGTCAAGCTCCTCAGCCGTAGGCTTGCCAACGAAAACTATCTTTGAGCCTTCCGTCCAGACCTCTATATCCTGCGTTTCTATGCCGTTGGCAAGGGTCATTACCCTGCCGCCGAAAAATCTTATCATGGCTCTTTATCCTCCCTTACTCTATTTCAAGAACAGCCGTCTGCTCTCCGTGGCGTGAGATAACTCTCGGCACTCTTGCAGATATTCCGCAAACTATCTCGTAGCCTATAGTTCCTGTCATTTTGCCAATATCGTCGGCTTTTATCCTTTCATTTCCCTGTGCGCCTATGAGGACAGCCTCGTCCCCTGCCTTTACGTCCTCTACCTCAGTTACATCACACATGAACTGATCCATACATATCCTGCCCGTGATAGGGCATTTCTTTCCGTTGATAAGCACATATCCCTTGTTTGAAAGCGCCCTGGGATATCCGTCTGCATAGCCTGCCGTAACAGTTGCGAGCTTCACTTTGCCATTTCCAGTGTAAGTCCTGCCGTAGCTTACGTCAGTGCCATTGTCTATGTACCTGCGCAACAGCCGCCTTAAATTCCATAGCAGGCTTTGGCTCAAAAGGCAGAGCCTTTGCAGGGTCAGGATAAAGTCCGTAAAGTATTATTCCAAGCCTTGCAAGAGAGCTTCTCTCATTATAATAGTATACTCCGCCGGCTGAGTTGAGAAAATGCACTTTTTCAAGGTGAAGCCCCTCTGCTTCGCATTTGTCAGCAACGGCAAGTATCTTCTCCGTCTGCGCCTTTGTGTATTCCTCGTCCTGCTCTCTCAGGCTGTCAGCCATACGTTTCTCTGCGACCTTGATAGAATCAGAAAGCTCAGGCTGTCAGCCACCGCATAGTGGGTGAAAATGCCCTCCAGCGAAATGTTTTCAAGCTTTGATATCTCTTTAAGCTCGCCGTATATCTTGTCGGTTTCCCCGTGAAGACCTATCCTCGTCATGCCCGTGTCTATAGCGGCGTGTATGCGTACCTTGCCGTCAGCGTTTTCTGAAAGTGCTTTAGCATATGAAAGCTCTGTGCAAGCCTGAATGATGTCAAGCTTTGTGAGCCACTTAGCATTCTCAGGAGGTGTGTAGCCCAAAATGAGTATCTCGCCCTTTATGCCCATATCCCTGAGCCTGTGGGCTTCGTGTATGTTGGATACCGCAAACCAGCGAATGTCCATTTCGTTTTCAAGAAACGGAACTACCCCGTTGTCAAAATGTCCGTAGCAGCTCGCCTTTACAACGCACATTATCTCTGTTTTTTCCCCTATGAGCCTGCGGTATTCTTTCAGATTGTATTCAATGCTGTCAAGATCTACCTCAGCCCATGCTCTCTTCAAAAAATCCATTTTATTTTTCTTCCCTTTCGGTTTTATAATTGTGCCTTTGCACAAAATATTTGTCATTTTCTATTGAAAAAGATAAATCAATGTGTTATAATGTTCTTATCATGGGCATTGTGTCGCCAAATCTTTCACAGCCGTCGGCTCGGCCTACACGCTCATGGTGTTTATAACGTCTGTA
>OGYL01003264.1_pt1 | contig 10666 bp, 9 predicted proteins | sample 1576541 | NCBI WGS metagenome assembly OGYL01 (sample SAMEA3541551, study PRJEB24748) | human gut metagenome | biome: human gut; feature: human-associated habitat; material: faeces | place: China | collected 2012 | reverse complement strand
TGTTCCTGTTTTGGACAATCACGCACCTTACACGCAAGCTGATTCTGAAAGACTGGAGCCAGTTGACAACGTCAAAGCTCATCGCCATCGAGGCCAGCGGCCTTGTGGGAGCACTGATATATACATTCAGCGATACATTCTGGTTCAGCGCCGTTGAGGGCGAGGTTTATGCCTACTCATCAGCGTTCACCGCCATTGTGTTCTGGCTTATTCTTAAATGGGAAGACCATGCCGACGAGCCTCACAGCGACCGTTGGCTTGTGCTTATCACCTACATGACCGGACTGAGTATCGGTGTCCACCTGCTCAACCTTCTTTGTGTTCCGGCCATTGTCCTGGTGTTCTATTACCGCAAGTTCCCCAACGCCAACCTCAAGGGTTCTCTCATAGCCCTCGTAATATCGTTTGTGCTCGTTGCAGCCATTCTTTACGGCGTTGTTCCGGGCATTATCAAGGTTGGAGGATGGTTTGAGCTGTTCTTCGTCAATGTGCTGGGCTGCCCGTTCAACACAGGCGAGATAATCTACATCATACTGCTCGTAGCCATTGTCATTTGGGCCATCTACGAAAGCTACACCAACAAAGACCTGAAGCGCGAGAACATTTCGTTCCTGCTTTCAGTTGCAATGCTCGGTGTGCCGTTCTATGGTTTCGGCATCTCTGCATTCATCATAGGTGTTATTGTTTTGGCCATTCTTTGGTTCGTACTCAAATGGAAACGCGGCAAGAATCTGCTCGTAAGCTCACGCATCAAGAACACGGCCCTGCTGTGCATGCTTATGCTTATGATCGGATATTCAAGCTATGCCCTCATCGTTATCAGATCATCGGCCAACCCGCCTATGGATCAGAACTCTCCTGAGGACATTTTCACCCTGGGAAGCTACCTCAGCCGTGATCAGTACGGCGACAACCCGCTGCTCTACGGACAGGCTTACACATCACAGGTGCAGTTCGACCGCGACGGTGAATATTGCAAACCTCGCATGAAACAGGGCGCACCTATATATCAGCGTAAGGAAAAAGCTTCGAAGGACGAGAAAGACTCTTACTTCATAGTACGCTATAAGAACGACTATGTTTATGCACAGAACATGGTATTCCCGCGTATGTGGGATGCTGCTCATGCCAGCGCATACGAAAGTTGGATGGGCGGTGTAGACGGCACACAGGTGCCTTACGACCGCTGTGGCGAACCTGTTACAGTGAAGATGCCTACACAGTTTGAGAACATACGTTTCTTCCTGTCTTATCAGTGCAACTTCATGTACTGGCGTTACTTCATGTGGAACTTTGCAGGCCGTCAGAACGACATCCAGGGCAACGGCGAACTTGAGCACGGCAACTGGATTTCAGGTATTCCGTTCTTCGACAACTGGCGTCTGGGCGACCAGAGCAAGCTGCCTGACGACCTTAAGATGAACAAGGGACACAACGTATTCTATTGTCTGCCGCTGTTGCTCGGTCTCATCGGTCTGTTCTGGCAGGCTTACCGCGGACAGCGAGGCATACGCCAGTTCTGGGTAGTGTTCTTCCTGTTCTTCATGACAGGTCTGGCCATCGTAATATATCTTAACCAGACACCTATGCAGCCGCGTGAGCGCGACTATGCTTATGCCGGTTCGTTCTATGCCTATGCAATATGGTGCGGTATTGGTGTTGCTGCAATAATCGACCTGCTGAAGAGACTAAAACTCAACGGCACAGCCGTATCTGCAGTGGTTTCAATCCTCTGCCTGCTCGTTCCTATACAGATGGCAAGCCAGACATGGGACGACCACGACCGCAGCGGACGCTACACATGCCGCGACTTCGGACAGAACTATCTGATGTCAATGCAGGATAAGGGTAACCCGATAATATTCACCAACGGAGATAACGACACATTCCCGCTTTGGTACAATCAGGAGGTTGAAGGTACAAGGACAGACGCACGCGTCTGCAACCTGAGCTATCTGCAGACCGACTGGTATATCGACCAGATGTGCCGTCAGGCTTACAACTCTCCGTCAGTGCCTATCACATGGCCGCGACTCGACTATTGTTCAGGCACCAACGAGTATATAGAAGTTGTCCCTGAACTCAAGCAGCAGATTCTTGACTTCTATAAGACTAACCCGAAAGAGGCAAAAGCCACATTTGGCGACAATCCGTTTGAGGTTAAGAACATTCTTAAGCATTGGGTACGCGACGGAAAAGACGACATGCACGTAATTCCTACCGACACTCTATATCTGACTATAGACAAAGAGGCCGTAAGAAAGAGCGGCATGATGATGGCGAGCGACTCAATACCTGACAAGATGGTCATTTCGCTCAAAGGCAAGAACGCTCTCTATAAGGGCGACCTGATGATGCTCGAGATGATTTCACAGTGCAACTGGACTCGTCCGGTATATGTTGCAATAACCGTTGGCGACGAAAACTATATGAACCTTGGCGACAACTTCATTCAGGAAGGTCTTGCCAACCGCATCACTCCTTTCACTACAAATGCTCCGGGCATGAAGAACTTTGACACTGAGCGTGTTTACAACAACCTGATGACACGCTTCAAGTTCGGAGGTCTTGACAAGAAGGGACTGTATCTCGACGAGACTGTAATGCGCATGTGCTACACACACAGACGCCTATTTGCACAGCTCGCGCTCAACCTGATACAGGAAGGCAAGAAAGACAAGGCTGCCAAGGCCCTGGCTTATGCCGAGAAGGTTCTGCCTGAATACAATGTGCCGATGAACTATCTCAGCGGCGGTATAGACATTGCCAAGGCTTACGCTCTGCTGGGCAACAAAGCTAAGGCTAAACAGGTTATCAACTCTGTGTTCAAGAATACTCATCAGTACATGGTGTGGTACAACTCGCTCAGCGGAAGCCGTTTCATGCAGTCGCAGCAGGATTGCATGATGCACCTGTACGTCATGAACTCTTGTATAGACATAGCTCACATGGTTGACAACAAGTGGGCAGCAAGCCTCACGAAACAGTTCAACGCAGACGCCGCCACTTACCAGAGCAAGGGCGGACGCCTGATGGGCGAAGAATGATTTATGATTGAGAATTGAGAGTTGAGAATTGAAAATTATGACTACTCTCACGGTCTGGCACAGCTGACAAGCTAAAACGTGAGATATGAGAGTAGTGCCTAACGGGGCTAAACATAATTGGCTGACGCTGAAATTTATTTCTCCTGTCTCAACTTTCAATTCTCAATTTGATTCATTTCTCAATTTAAATAACGCTTAACATCAGAAAGAAAAAGAAGAAAGATGATTATAGAACAGCCGGCCAAATGGCTACGTTGGCTTTACCCGAGGGCAACATGGAGAATGGATAAAAACGAGAAGGCAGTTTATCTGACTTTCGATGACGGTCCAATACCCGAATCTACGCCATTTATCCTCAAGACTCTTGCCGAATATGGAGCCCATGCCACATTCTTCATGGTTGGCGACAACGTAAGAAAATATCCCGAGCTGTTCAAACAAATTGTTGAAGCCGGCCATCAGGTGGGCAACCATACATACAACCACTGGGGCGGTTTTAAACATTCAACCAAAGCCTACAGCGCAAACACCGAGAAGGCTAACCGCCTTATCAACGCGCATCTGTTCAGACCGCCGCACGGCTGGATGCTGTGGGAACAGTATTTCTGGCTGGGGCGCAAATACCGCATCGTGATGTGGGACCTCGTTACACGCGACTACAGCAAATGGCTTACTGCCGAAGACGTGCTGAAAAACGTGAAGCGATACACGCGCAACGGCTCTATCATCACGTTTCACGACTCGCTGAAGAGCATCGACAAACTGAGATACGCTCTGCCGGAGGCGCTGAAATGGCTAAAAGAACAGGGATATGAGTTTAAAACTTTCGAGTGAAACGATAAAAGCCGAGGCACGCAACCTCGGCTTTTTTGCATGTGGCATAGCCAAGGCTGAGCCTGTTGACGCTGAGGAGGCAGCAAGATTCGCTGCATGGCTCGGCCGTAAAGGTCATGCCGGGATGGACTATATGGCTGCAAACACAGACAAGAGGCTCAATCCGCAGTTGCTCATGCCGGGCGTAAAGAGCATTGTTTGCGTTGCGCTCAGCTATGCTCCTACGAGTAGAATACCAGCTGACGAGCCACAATTAGCCGCCTACGCCTTAGGCCAAGACTATCACTACATAATGAAAGACAAGCTGCGCAAGCTGGCCTCAACGCTCGGACTGACTGAACGCACAGACAACAACGCCGCACAGACGGCAACACTCCCCAAATCAGATAAGCCATGCAGTGCAAATGCCACTTCACAATCCTCACACGCCCAAAACTTAAATAATCCCCACGTCACCCAAAAACAGAGTAATCATAATTCTCAATTCTCAATTCTCAATTCTCCACTCCCCACCTTCCGCGCCTTCTGCGACACAGCTCCCGTGCTTGAACGCTATTGGGCGATGAAGGCCGGACTGGGTTGGATTGGGCGCAACCATCAGCTCATAATCCCCCATGCCGGCAGCATGTTCTTCCTCGGAGAGCTGTTTGTCGACGCAGAACTTGAATATGACACTCCCCCGCCCTCACGTTGCGGCAACTGCCACGCCTGCACAGACGCCTGCCCTACCGGCGCACTGCATCTGACAGACAACAGCCTGTGCACAGAGTTCAGCTCAAACCGCTGTCTCTCTTACCTGACCATTGAGAACCGGGGCGACATTCCGCAGGAATATGCCTGCAAGATGGACAACTGCATCTACGGCTGCGATCGCTGCCAGGACGCCTGTCCGTGGAACAGGTTTGCGCAGGGCACAACTGAAGAGCAGCTCCGCCCGCGCGAAGAACTGCTCAACATGACGCGCGAGAAATGGACATCATTGACCGTGGACGACTATCGCCGGCTCTTCAAGGGCAGCGCCGTGAAGCGTGCGAAATACGACGGACTGATGCGCAACATAAAGGCTGCGCTGCAAGATAACGACAACAATAATAAGGATAAGATATGAAACAGATCAGCAAAGACATCGTGCTGGCGGCCATAGTGAGAAGTTTCTTCAAATACTTCGTCACCGGAATAATAGAGTCGCAGCACGGCACCGACATCCAGAACGGCTTTGAGCCGATAAACGTAAAGAAAACCATGCTCAACCACTATGAGCACATTTCGCGTTATTTCAATCGCGAGGCCTTCTTTGCCCTGATGCGCCTCAACTTCGCAACAGAGGAGATGGAGCAGCAGCTGCGCGAGTTTATGAAGCCCGGAACCAGCGACATGGAGCTTGTCCGCTTTGCCTGCCGCACTGACGACTTCTATCAGGCCATGGTGAACGAATATAAGCGCAACTTCGAACTGCTGTTGTGCGGCCGCCTGGAGCAGCAGGATGAGCACGACGCCAACTACACACGCCTGCCCGAAGGCGGCACGATAGATGCCGAAATGGCAGAAAAGATTATCGGCGAAATTGCCGCACACGCTTACTCGCACGGCAAGAACATCGGCAAAACTCATTGACCACGAGAGCTGATTAATAAGGGTAAGAGTTCCCATACAACATCTTTATCCACACAAATCACAATGCAAGCAAACACAACCATTTGCTTACATTGTGATTTTTTGTAAGCATCAGTAACCACATTCTTCCCGAAAAATCGCAATCAGGCACGAAAAACAGCCATTTCTCGTGTGCATCTGTAATTATCTTTATAACAACACGATATGCATATATCAATAATTATGTGCAAAAATCTCATATTGTTAAAAAACATTACTCGCCCACTTTTGGGTCGTAACTCATAGAGTAACGGTTAAAAACCCTGCCACTTTTGATAAGAAACTCACCCATCTACCTCGCCAAAAACGGCATAATAACGCACAACATCACGCTTTTTGCACATAAAAACCCGTCATTTTAGCACGCAAAACGCCATAAACTGCATAACAGAAACAATAATAAGCATTAAAAATTATCTATTTTCCAACATTCACATAAAGATAGTCAGCTGACGTTTTGATATGATTATCATCATTTGTACAAACATAATGATTTTACAAAAATAGGACAAATTTACTTTCTATAAATATTTCATCTTACTATATTCATAAAATTGCTCAAATGAAAAAATAAAAATATCAGCGTAAATTATTATCTTAAATTATTTGGACAAACCATAAAAAAGCTATATCTTTGTGCCGACTCAGTTAGCCCTAGTGGAGGGCATTGGGTTATTTACTGGTAAAGGACGTTTACGGACGTTATCTTTTGGTCTTCAAATCTCGCAAATTTGACAACCACCGAAAGAGATACGGCAACGGGAACGTCTACGTTGGGTGTATTATATTAATGTATGTGGAAATCACATACAAATATTGTAATATGTCATGACGTGGGCTGACTGCGTTGCTTATCCTTTGGTGGTGGGCAATGCGAGAGCCTGAAGACTGGGATAAGCGAGAAGTAGAAACTCCCACGTCTTTTTTAGTATCTTATAACTTACATTTTTTGCCTAACTTCGGGAGTTCTATAAGGCGTTATAAAAATATTTTATATTATGGAGAATGAGAAAATCAAAAAACATGAAGAATTCCAGTCACGTAGAGATTTTTTCAAGAATGCAGCAAAGAAAACATTGCCAATTCTAGGAGCATTATTTTTTGCGAGCATGCCTACTATTGTAAAAGCTAATGAAGAAGCAGCTGGATGTAAATGGTGCTCTTATGGATGTTCAGGTAGCTGCACGTCTTGTACAGGCAGTTGTAGAGGCGGATGTTATAAAGCATGTTCAGGTACTTGCCTATATACTTGTACAGGCTCTTGTTCTGGTTCATGTTCTGGTTCATGTTATAGTTCTTCATATTAATGAAGATTTTGTATGATAATTTATGTGGGCTTCTGTAGTGCAAAGAGTCCATTATAAATAAACAACATAAAATCGGGACAAAACATGAGTATGAAAATAAAGGAAATTGGTAAATCTTGGCAATCTGGTTCTGCCAAATCCATTACCTTCATTGTAACAAAAGATTGCCAATTAGCCTGCAAGTATTGCTACCTCGTAGGGAAAAACTCGAAAGAGCGTATGCCCTGGGAGGTGGCAAAACAAGCAATAGACTATATCCTCGACCATGAGAATGATATGAAAGAGGAAAGCGTTGTGTGGGACTTCATCGGCGGAGAACCTTTCCTCGAAATTGACTTGATAGACAAAATATGCGACTATCTTAAAACCGAAATGTTCCGCAGAAACCACCACTGGTTTAACTCTTACCGTTTTTCATTCTCAACAAACGGAATAAACTATCACACGGACAAAGTGCAGCGTTTCATTGAAAAGAATCGCGATCATCTGTCAATAGGAATAACCATTGACGGCACAGAGAGCAAACACGACCTCAACCGCATATATAAAGGAGACGGACGAGGTTCTTATGCCGACGTGGTGCGCAACATTCCACTGTGGCTGAAGCAGTTTCCGAATGCCGGAACAAAGGTTACTATAAGCAGTGCCGACATCCCTTACATCAAAGAGAGCGTGCTGCATCTTTACGGGCTCGGCATTCACGAGGTGAACATCAACTGCGTATTTGAAGACGTATGGAAAAAAAACGACGACCTGCTGTTTGAAGAACAGCTGATGCAGCTTGCCGACGCAATAATCGACGGGGAATACTACCGCGATTACGCATGCTCGTTCTTCTCTGAACGCTTGGGCAAACCGCTCGACTGCGTTACACAGAACCAGAACTGGTGCGGCGCAGGACGTATGCTTGCCGTAGATGCCGAAGGCAACTTCTATCCCTGCACCCGATTCGCACAATACTCTCTGCGCGACAAGAGAGCATGGATAATAGGCAATATTCATGACGGAATAGACAAGAACAGGCTGCGCCCGTTTATTACGCTCGACCGCTGCACGCAAAGTCCGCAAAAGTGTATCGACTGCGAGGTGGCCGAAGGCTGCGCATGGTGTCAGGGCGAAAACTACGACGCCGCCGACACACCTACTATATACCAGCGCTCAACGGCTATATGCCTGATGCACAAAGCGCGCGTAAGGGCCAACAACTATTATTGGAACAAACTGTTCCGCAAGTTGGAACTTGAAGACGCACGCGAGGAATACGAGGAGAACAGACTGAAGTTGAACCCCAAAACTTGCTAAAGCCATGATACAATATCTTGTTATCCTGCTCGATGACACGTCTGTGTCGTTCTGCCACTACGGCAACGGGCACAAAGAGCCCAGGCTCATGCCTGCGGACACTCTGAAAGCCGGCATACTATACGGAATGAAAGAGAATCTGAACATACAGTTTGTTTATCCCGACTATGACCTGCCGGAAGAATATGATAAAATAATAGAATCGGTAGATCACAGCAAGATAAAGCCGGCAAGCCGGCAGAAAGGTGCCGACGTGGTTGTGATTGACGGCATGGAAGAGGCAGGCAGAACTGACGTGAGAAGCGGAGCGGCATACGTGCTGCGCACCGACAAGGCAGGGCTGTTCGGCGGACACGACATAATAGTAAAGCTGCTTCAGAATGCCGACAGGCTGAACATAACGCTGACAGACGTGGACACATTCACCGACGACGACTTTGACAAATACAAGGACATGCTGAAACTGCTGGCTGCAGACGTTGAAAAAATGTATGCCGAAGGACTTTCACCTCAGCTCAACATACTGACAGACCGCATGATGCTCGACAAGATGAACAACTGCGGTGCGGGTGACATGACAATAACACTTGCGCCAGACGGCAACTTCTACGTATGCCCGGCATTCTATCAGCAGCCCGGCGGATATGCTATTGGAAACCTGAAAGACGGACTCGACATAAAGAACAGCCAGCTCTACAGACTCGACCATGCACCGCTGTGCCGCATATGCGACGCCTATCAGTGCCGCCGCTGCATATGGCTCAACCGCAAGACCACGCTTGAGGTGAACACGCCGTCGCACGAACAGTGTGTTGTAGCGCATCTTGAACGCAATGCATCGCGCGAACTTCTTATTGCAATAAGAAAGCACGGAACGTTCTTGCCCGACCGTAAAGAGATTGACAAAATAGATTATTTAGACCCCTTTGACGTAAAAAAAGAATGGTAAAGAAAGTAATAGGACAGGTAACTGTCGAAGAAAAAAACGAGATTCAAACTTTGTTTGAACGTAAAAACGGCCTTAACGAACTAGCTAAGATTCTGACAGCCGACAACAACGAGCTGTATGAGAAACTGGTAAAGGATCTCGGCGAGACCGGCACCAAATTTCAGGCATGGTGGGACCGCATGAGCGACAAATACCAATGGGAAAGCGCTGAAGGCGGCAACTGGGAGATAAACTTCGAAACATGTGAAATTTATTTAGTACAACAATGACATCATTATTTTTGTTTATAGGCACCACCGAACTCCTGCTCATAGGAGCCATAGCCCTGCTGCTTTTCGGAGGCAAGAAACTGCCCGAAATGATGAAGGGCCTAGGACAAGGCGTAAGAGAATTTAAAAAAGGAGTTAACGACATTAATACATCCATAGAGGAAGATACGAAAAAAGAATCTGCTGAAAATGCCCCTGTTGAAGATCATAATAATACAGAAAAAGGCAACAAAGTAAATAATGAAAAATAGCGAAAATAATGGAATGATGACTTTTGGCGGACATCTTGAGGTGTTGCGCCAAATGATTTTTAGAATACTCGGAGTAAGCAGTATGTTTGCAATAATTGTATTTTGTTTTAAAGATACAACTTGGAACATTCTGCTTGCGCCAAGTGAATGGAATTTTGTTTCTTACACATTTACCGAACATATTATGCACATGTTAGGGCTGCATAATTTCCATTTTGACGAATTTCACGTTAAGCTGATAGCAACAGATTTGTCAAGCCAATTCATGACACATCTTTCCACATCCATATATTTAGGTCTATTGATTTCATCCCCATACATTCTGTACGAGCTGTTCCATTTTGTTTCACCTGCATTATTCGAGAATGAGAGAAAATATTCGGCAAAAGTAATTTGCGCAGTATATTTTCTTTTCATCATCGGAATTCTGATAAGCTACTACATGCTGTTCCCTATTTCGTTCAGATTTCTTGGAACTTACAGTGTCTCAAACAGAATAGAAAGCACAATAACCCTTGACAGTTATGTCTCTACATTCATCACCATGACTTTACTCATGGGGGTTGTGTTCCAGTTGCCCGTAATATCCTTTGTCCTTGGTAAAATGGGAATAATAAACGCGACAATACTTTCAAAATACCGTAAGCACGCATTTATTATAATTCTTACAATTGCCGCAATCATCACGCCCGGCCAAGACATTCTAAGTCTGATTTTGGTTACTCTGCCTTTGTATTTGTTATACGAAATAAGCATCAGAGTAGTAAAAAAGGCATGCTGATTTAAAATTACATCTCAAGAAATTATTTTATAAAAGGATACACCAAAAGTGTACCATAATCAGAATCAACCTGTATAGACCGGACACACGTTTTTACATAAAGTAAACTTTCTGTAGCAGCAGTCTGTCAAATTTTTCATAACTTTAAGTAAGATATGATGCGGCTCGGCAATGCAAAATCAAAAAACATCAGTTTTTTGTTTGCCATTGCTCTCGCCTTTTCGTATATTTGTTGTAATCAGGTAGGTTTTATTTGACTATCAACAGATTGGA
>OGYL01003263.1_pt1 | contig 10669 bp, 9 predicted proteins | sample 1576541 | NCBI WGS metagenome assembly OGYL01 (sample SAMEA3541551, study PRJEB24748) | human gut metagenome | biome: human gut; feature: human-associated habitat; material: faeces | place: China | collected 2012 | reverse complement strand
ACACATTCGAAGGTCACGACAGACAAGGGTATCATGGAAGGATCGGAAGTGAAGTCGGTGCGCCAGTCCCGTCCACTGTTCGGACAGGCGGCCCATGTGGCAAATCTCTCCCTGCTTTTCAAAGAGACCAGGCACGGCTGGGAGGGCCAGGTGTCTGCCAGCTATACGGGAAAACGTCTGAGCGACATTTCGAACTGGTATGAAGATGATATATGGGAGGACGGCTACGCCCAGCTGGATGCTTCGATAGAAAAAAGTTTCAAGAACGGCATCAGTATCTTTGGCAAGGCCTCCAACCTGTTGGATATCCCGCTCTTGCGCTACATTCAGAAAGGACCGCATACGGAGAGTGTGGATTCAGACCGGCATAATGGGAATGTGATCGAACGGAAAGAATGGCACGGTCAGTCATTTATGCTCGGCATCCGGTATAAACTTTAACATAGCAATTATATTAATATTTACATTAAGCATTTATTTTATGAAATTCAATGCATTATTAGTGAGTGCAGCCATGATGGTCATGACTTTGGCTGCTTGTGGTGACGATGATCCTGTTAATCCGGATAATAATCAGGGTGGAAATGAAGATACGGAGACTGTGGAGGGGGATGTCGAGGGGACTTGGAAAGCCAATTCCATCATATTGGTATCAGGCCATATCACAGTACCGGCCGGTAAATTCCTGATCTTCTAGTGTATCTATGTCTTCTCCAATAGTTGTTGCTAATGCTTCTATTCCAATTGGTTTTCCTTGATATTTTATTATCATTGTTTCTAGAATTTTTCTATCTATTTCATCTAATCCGAGTTCATCTATTTCTAATTTATTTAATGCTGTTTTTGCAATATTTAAATCTATGCTACCATTTCCTAAAACTGTAGCATAGTCTCTAACTCTTTTTAGTAATCTATTTGCAATTCTAGGAGTTCCTCTAGACCTTCTTGCAATTTCCAAACTTGATTCTTCATCTATGTTTATGTCCAAAATTCTTGCCGACCTTTTTATTATTGTAACTAAATCTTTGTCTGAATATAATTCTAATCTATGTACTATTCCAAACCTATCTCTTAGTGGTGTAGTTAACGAACCGGCCTTAGTTGTTGCTCCTATTAGGGTAAATTTTGGTAAATTTAATCTAATGGATTTTGCAGTTGGTCCTTTTCCTATTATTATGTCTAAAACATAATCTTCGAGTGCAGGATATAATATTTCTTCTATGTTATTATTTATTCTATGAATTTCATCTATGAATAAAACATCATTTTCCTGCAGATTTGTGAGTATTGCAGCCAAATCACCAGGCTTTGTTATTGCTGGCCCTGTTGTTACCTTAAGCTTAGATCCCATTTCATTTGCAATTATTCCAGCAAGTGTAGTCTTACCAAGTCCTGGAGGACCATATAACAAAACATGGTCTAAAGACTCTCCTCTTTGTTTTGCGGCTTCTATATATACCTTCATGCTTTCTTTTACTTTTGTTTGTCCTATGTATTCATCAAGCATTTGCGGACGCAACGTTGTTTCAAGTTTTTCTTCATTATTATCGGTAATTTCCGGATTTATTACTAAGTTTTCTTTCATCTTGCACCTTTCTAGTAATTTTCTATATTCTTATGTTATTTTTTCAAAACCTATTTATCATTCATTTCTTTTTCTCCATTGTATTCGTTTACTAAATATAATGGTCTATGTTTTGATTCATTGAATATTCTTCCTAAATATTCCCCCATTATTCCAATTAGTATTATTTGTACTCCAGAGAAAAATAATATTAGTAATATGATTGCTTGGAATGCTTGTATTGCAGTATGAGTAACACATGCTTTTACAATTACATATATGAAATATATAAATAATGCTAAAAATGTTGGAATGCTCAAGAATGTTGATATTCTAAGTGGTGATGTTGTAAATGATGTGATTCCGTCTATTGCTAAGTCTACCAATTTTTTGTAGTTCCATTTTGTTTTTCCGGCAATACGTGGATCTCTATCATACATTATTTCTTTCTTGTTATAACCAATCCAGCTAAACATGCTCTTAGAGCATCTACCTGTTTCTCTCATTTTTTTCAGTGCATTTACGCATCTTCTATCTAATAATCTAAAATCACCTGTATCTTTTTGTATTTCAACCTTTGTTAGGCTTTGTAATACTCTATAGTACATTTTTGATGTGAATTTTTTTAGCCATGTCTCTCCAACTCTAGATCTTCTCTTAGCATATACGTCATCATAACCTTGTTCCCATAATTTTATCATTTCTGGAATAAGCTCTGGTGGGTCTTGAAGGTCTGCATCCATTATTATTACACAGTCTCCTGTTGCATAATCAAGCCCTGCTATCATTCCTATTTCTTTTCCAAAGTTTCTTGAAAAATCTACATAGCATACTCTTTTGTCTTGCTCTCTTAATTTTTTTATTTCATTTAATGTGTTGTCTTTACTTCCATCGTTTACAAATAATAATTCGAATTCATAATCTTTTACTTCATTCATTATTTTGCTAACTCTTTCATATAAGAAAGGTAATGATTCTTCTTCATTATACGCTGGTACCAAAATTGTAATCTTTTTCATATTATCGTCCTTTTCTACAAATTTATATATTTTTATCAGTTCTGTTTGACTTTAGCTTTTCATTTTCTATTTCTTCATTATCTCTTAAATGTACTATGTCTTTATATCCTATTGCAACTATAGCAATTACAAGCAATGCAAATGATAAGGCTTTCCATATGCCACTATCAAGCAATATTATTGCAATCATTCCAAGTGTTGCAGTTACTCCATATAAGATTAAAACAGCTTGCCTTTGTGTATATCCTTTTGCCATTAGCCTATGGTGTAAATGTCCTTTATCAGCTTTAAATACTCCTTTTATTGACTTTGTTTTTACAATTCTTCTTACAATAGCCCATAAAGTATCGAATATTGGAAGTGCAAGTACTATTATTGGAGCAATAATTACAATTGCTGTGTATGTTTTTGCGACTCCTAATATTGATATTATTGAAATTGCATAGCCCATAAAGTTTGAGCCAACGTCCCCAATGAATGTTTTTGCAGGATTAAAATTATATGGCAAAAATCCAACTATTGCTCCAGCAAGAGCTGTTATTAATATAATTGCAATTAATGGTGATTCATTCAAAGAGAATATTATTAGCATTGAAATACATGCAATTAAGGTTATTCCAGATGATAAACCATCTAATCCATCAATTAAGTTTATTGCATTTGTTATTCCTACAATCCAACCAATAGTTAGAATATAGCTTATTACCTCATTTATCATTATGCTGTTTTCTTTAAATGGTATAGTAAAGTTATCTATGCGTACTCCACAACTTACTACTATTATTGCAGCAATTAATTGTCCTGCTAATTTAACTAATGGGCTTATTCCCTTAACATCATCAATATAACAGGTAATTCCAAGAACCATTGCTCCAAATAAAAAGCCTAATAATTTCTTTCCTAGTCCATCTGTTATAAAATCAATATTGTTTTCTATTCTCATTGTTATTATTAAATAAATTGCTGATACTAAAAAACCCGCAATTACAGCTATACCACCAAGCCTTGGCATTGGTTTTTTATTTACTCTTCTATCATTTGGATAATCTACCGCTCCTACTTTTTTTGCCCACCTTATAGAATATGGCGTTATAACAAATGCTGTTATAAATGCAAGTAAAAACGCAATGGCAATGTCTCCCCACATACTAAAAAATTCCTTTCAAATCTAATTGTTTTTTCATTAAAATTATATCATATTACAGCCATTTTTCAACTTTATTTGTCAGTTTTATATATTTTTTGCAATTTTTTTAGCTCTGTTTCTTCATTCTTATTTTTGTTGTAATTTTGCCTGGTATAAATAAAATTGAAACCATTATTTTATTTATTATTCCATTAACATTTTTTATTGGATGTTTTTCCTTTGTAAGCACGCTAAACAATATGTAATGTTTATACACATATAATCTCTTTTTAAAAGTTACACCATGCATATCTTGGTTGAATATCTCTTTAAAATAGTTATAATATCCGAATGGACTCGTAGTAAATAATTTACTAATATTTTTAGTGTACCCTTCTTTTTGATATTCGCATATCATTATAGGCTTATTAAAGCATCTTACTTGATATTTCAAATCCATTTCGTGGTGTAATCTTGCCTCTGTTACAAATTTTTCGTCATGTTCAAGCTTGTATTCAAATTGTTTTCTTATTGAAGCATTGTACACTAGGGCTTTTTCTCCTGTAATACCATTTTTAAAGTACAAATCAAACATTGTGCTTGGATAATCATTTTCTATAAAATTGTTGCCCATATTTTGTCCATCTTTAGTATATTTTAAAAATACTAAAGCATAAGTTTCACCCATATCTTTGCATTCTTGCAAAGACTGCACAATAATCTTAAAAGCATCTTTTGTAAAGAAATCATCAGAATCGCATTCCACTATTAAATCTCCTGTTGTTTCTTTTATAAGGTTATTTATAGCTGTCATTTTTCCTTGATTTTCTTGATGAAAATATTTAACATCTATTAAATTTTCTTTACAATATTCTTCCACTATTCTTCTAGTATTATCTGTAGAGCCATCGTCCATAACCAACCATTCGAGCTGTACCTCTGGGCAATTATTACTGTTTATTAATATGCTTGCATATAATTTATCTAGAAGTTGTGCTCTATTGTATGTGGCTGTAAGTATTGATATTTTCATTTTTTCTCCTTTTATTCATCCAGATTTATATTATTTTTCCTACTCTGTCTGGATGCTTGCTGTTTTCTTCTATCATTTTTTCTATTTTGCCAATAATTCTGTCATTTTGATATTCATATTGGCTGTTTTGTTTATCTTTTTGTTTGTAATTTTTAACTGCAAACTTTAAGGCTTCTTCTACTCCTTCTTCGCTATTCGAAACAATGTGGCTCTTTCCTGCATAATCTATTAGTGCCTCTCTCGTAGCCGTATTAGTTGTAAGAATAAACTTATTTAATATTTTAGCTTCTTCAACAACCATTGGATATCCTTCAAAATTTGATAACAAACAAAAGAAATCGGCTTTTTTTACTATTGGATACGGATTTTCTCTTGCTCCTATTAATTTGAAAGTTTCTTCTACTCCCTCTTCCTGAATCTGTTTTTCTAGTTTTTCTCTTAGAGGTCCATCTCCAATAACAATAATTTTGTGGTTATAGCCTTGTTTTATTAGTTTGGAATGAACTTTTATAAGTCTATCTATGGCCTTTTGGCTAACTAACCTAGAAACCTGTACTATTGTTGGTTCAGATTTTTTTCTGTTTTCAAACAATTCATTGTCTTGTTCATCTAGCTTTTCTTCTGCCAACTTAAGTATTCTTTCGCAATTTATGTAATTGTTAATAACCTTTTCATGAGGTAAATCCATATCATCATAAACTTTATTAAACTTGTCCAAATTATCTATACTAACAAATACAAGAGTATCAAACTTTTCATATATATTTCTGTCTAAAATTCTTTTAATTTTAGATTTTGGTCCTTTCCCAAAAACTTTAGAAATATCATTGTGAATCCAAGCAATCTTTGTAGAGTTTTTATCTTTAACACTAAAAATTCTAGTAACAGGCCCTTCTAAAAATGCAATTTGTGTAAAATATTCTCCGCTCTTTACATATTTTTCGAATATTTTTTTCTTTTCTAATAAAACCTTTATTGGAACTGTTTTTTTCTTAATTTGACTCATGTCATTATATTTAAAATCAAACAAACTTACAAGCTTAATCTTTGAATCTAGTTCCTTTTCAAGCTCTCCACCCGAATAAATTGTAAAAATTGTAACATCATATTTTGCGGTAAGTTTATTAGCAATATCAACAAGTACTCTCTCTGCGCCTCCAAGTGTAAGACCAGTTATTCCAAAAATAATTTTTTTCATATTGTAGTTTTCCTCCACCATACAAATCCGATTTTCACGTTATATTTTTATTCATTTTTTATTTCATAAATCTTCATTTCATCATCTTCCAAATCTTTGCATCCATTAAATATAAGAGTTGCAAGCACTATTATAATCATCATGCTCGATGAATTGAAAAATGTATATCCAGATAGAAATGATATGAATATGGCAAACCATAAGCCTAAAGTGCTCATCATAAATTCAATATTCATATTTTTTATTTTCTTTACTGCCATATAAGTTCCATACATTGCAATAGCTAAAAACGGCATAAAATATAAGAAAAATCCTATTACTCCAAAATTATATAAAAATGCTGGAACTTCCATTTCAAAAATCATCTCATAAAAATGTACCATATATCCATTACCGAAAAGTAGCATTGGAATACTGTCTTGATTTTTTATTAATCTACTATGGTATATAAATTGCAATGCTCTCATATTAGTATTTTGAATTTGCTTTTCATTTGCAATATCATATAATTCTAAGTAAGTTTTTTGCATACTCTCAGGCATATAGCCTTCATCAATTTCGTTATTTTTTATTTTCTTCACAATATCAACAATATCACCTGTCACATGAGCAGTTTTTCCAGTCATTGTATCTATAATTTGATTTTCTCTTTCTTGAAGATCTTTTCTTCTCTCAATAGTTTTTGAGCCAAAGCCCACAACTAAAATTCCTATAATAGCTAGTGCCAATAAGAAGGCAGGCAACACCTTTTTATTTAGCTTGTTATTTTTCATTAGACCATTAATTATACAGATAACACAGTATAATGATATTACTATTATAAATCCAAATAATCCCGTTCTCGTACCTAGTAAAGTACATAAATATGCTCCAGCAAGAACAACTGTCATAAAAGTCCATATTCTAATTCCAGTTTTATTATTTTTTCCTAAGTTTGGCAGAATAATAAACATTTCTAATAACATTATTGTACCTATACTATTTCCAGATTCAAACCATCCCTTATAACCAATTTGAACTTCGCTATATGTATATGAAGATGTTCCTGTAATTAGAGAAATATACATAAGCACAATATATACTGTAAACGAAATTAGCACAGACAATTTTAATTTATTTATAATCTTTGTACCATCTTCATTTTTAAGCTCTTTTTCTCTGTTTTTATAAACAAAGAAATAAATGTAAATAAATAAATTCATTATCATGAAAGTGTAATTAACCAAATACTGAATTTCTTGAGTTATACCTCCATATGCACATTCCGTACTCTTTTTATAAAATATGTAGAGATGGCATATTGCATATATAAAATACGTGCCTCCCGCCATAAGAATATAAGGCTTTAACTTATCTTTAAAAAATATATAACAAATTGCAATTATTGGTATAATTGGTCTTATAAATGTAGATATCGAAATATTAGTGTTAAAATAGTTTCTAAACAGGAAACTTGCAGCATCCAATATCGGACATATTATTATTAAAAAACACAATAAATTTTCTATTGTGATAATATTTTTCAAATTGAATTTCTTTTCTTTTTTGATATTATCTTCCATAATTAATATCTTCCTCACTAAACATATATTGAATTGCAAAAGAAAAAATTGTAATCTTTTTTCAACCCTTTTCGATTGTAATTTTTCAAGATTATTATATATACTAAACGCTAAAAAAGCAATAGAAAAAGCCAGAACAATTTGTATTTTTTAAGTTTCAACACGTTGCTTTTGTTCGGGGCTCCTTCGAACTCCTCAAAAGGTGAACTTTTAGTTTTGTTTGAAAAATACAAATTGTTCTGGTTTTAATACTTGCATAAAAAAGGTTTTAGTATATTTTCTGCCTTTTACAGTACATACTAAAACCTTTTCTTTTACAATTCTTCTGCAAATCTTCTTTCTAATTTTTTAAATACAAAATATCCAACAATACAAAGAACTATTCCCATTATAAATGCAATTAGCAATCCTCTAAAATCTGGCATTGTTTTACTATAGAATATAGATCTATAGCCATCTATCAAATACGACATTGGATTTAATCTTAATAGCCATCTAAAATTTGCTGGTACAGCATCCATCGAATATACGATTGGTGTTGCGTAAAATAACAATTGCATAAATACACCTAGTAAGTGTAATAAATCTCTAAAGTATACTGTTAAACTACTTACAAGAAGTGATATTCCTATAGATACAATGAATTGTATTGCAAGTATTAAGAAATACCATAATATGTTCCATGATAATCCGATTCCACCAAAAACAACAAATCCTAGTATAATTATTGTTGCAATTAAAAAGTTTACGCCTTCACTTGCAACAAGTGATATTGGCAGAATTTCTCGTGGGAAATACACTTTTTTTATAATATTGCCATTATCAACCATTACAGCTGCACCTCTTATAACAACATTAGAAAAATATTGCCACGGAATTAAACCACAACACAAGTAAACGGCATAGTTCTCTATATCACTTTTTAATATTACTTGGAAAACTAATGCATATACAGCAATTTGAAGTAGTGGATTTAAAAAAGACCATAACACGCCTAAAAATGAGTGTTTATATTTTCCACCTACATCTTTTGTTATATTTGTTTTTAATAGTTCTCTATATGCGTACAAATCCTTTATTATGTTCATTTACAAAGTCTCCTTCAAATATTCTTCTATTACATCATCTGGTTTTCCATCCATTTTTACGACTCCGTCGCATAACCATACTGCTCTAGTACAAAATTCTTTTACTGTTCCCATACTATGAGTTACAAATACCATTGTTTTTCCTTGAGCCTTTAATTCTTTCATTTTTGCAATACATTTTTCTTGGAAATGTTGATCTCCAACAGCTAAGATTTCATCAACTAATAGTATGTCCGCATCAACATTAATAGCAACTGCAAATGCAAGCCTCATATACATTCCAGAAGAATAAGTTCTTACAGGGTTATCTATATAAGAACCCAATTCTGAAAATTCTATAATATCATTAAGTCTTTCATCTATTTGCTTTCTTGTTAATCCAAATATTGATGCATTAAAATATATGTTTTCTCTTCCAGAGAAATCAGGGTGGAATCCTGCGCCAAGTTCCAATAATGAAGTTAATTTTCCATGAGTTTCAATCTTTCCTTTATTTGGATAAATTATTTTTGTCATTAATTTAAGCAAGGTAGATTTTCCACTTCCATTAACACCTATTAATGCAACAGCCTCACCATTTTTTATGGTAAGATTTATGTCTTTTAATACTTCTCTTTTTTCTTTTCTATTTCTGTTCCAAAATAATAATTTTTCTTTTAAACTATTTGCCTTGTCCATATAAATATTGAATGTTTTATATACATGGTCCACAACAATTCTATTTTCTTGTTCAGCTTTTGACATCTTACTTTTGCCTTTCTTTTTATTTTTCGATATCATTATATTATATAATGTTTATATTGTCAAAATTTTTAGCTATTCATTTTAATGTTTTCTATTTTTCTTCCTTGTAAGCAACATAAAAATTACAATTACAGCCAATACCATTATTACACAAATAGCTGTTTTATTATCTTTTTTGTCTGTCGGAATATTAGAAGTTTCTCGACTGCTTTCTCTTATAACATCTATTTTATAAGATACTGTTTCAGTTTTGCCTTCTTTCGATACAGTTATAATAATAGTATTTTTTCCATCTTTTAGATTTTCATTTCCCTCTACTGTAATTTTAGCATTTTCATTTAAACATGACGTATCAACATCAATTTTTGAAGCTCCGTTATATATTTTTGCAGTGTAACTAAATATGTTTTCAGAAAACGATGGTGATAAATCAACTTCATCTTTATTTCCATTTTGGTCAACTGCATTTAATTTTATAGAAGAAAGTCTTAGAGTTTCATCTTGAATTTTTCTAGTTACTTTTATGAAATAAGTTCTTACAGTACCATTTTCTGCAGACACGTCAACTCTTAAATTATTTTCTCCAGTCTGAAGCTTTATATTACCTGTGCCTGTAATGTTTGCTCTTTCATCATCAGCAATTGCCTTTATAGTTACATTATCTTCTTTCGTATCTGAATCTAATGTATATTCTTGAATTTGTTTATCAAATTCAGGTAATAATCTATATCCTTCTACTTCCAATGATGAAAGATAGTTATTACTTGATTTATTAGCATTTTCACTTTCTGCCTTTTGTTGATTTGTAAGTTGTTCGTTTGCAAGTGTATCTGACATTTCATCTGTTAAATCTGCCATTCCAGCATATGATTTATTCATTGCTATCATTATCACCAATAGGACCATCAATGATATAACTACCTTTATTTTACTTTTCTTCATATTTTTTCCTCTCCTCAAGGTATAAAGCAGGCTGGAAATAATTTAATTATATTCAGCCTTTTTTATACTTTATAAATTTATCTTAAATATTTGCTTGGTATAAATGCTTGTCTTCCATCCGAAATTATTATTCTATACCAATCATAACCATTTATATTTTTATAAGTAGAATTATCTATTACAGTCACTTCTGCATTTTCAGCTAATGCTGTAAGCTTTGCGACATCTGTACTTGGTCCAATTCTCACATTGCATCCATATCCATCATTAGTCTTTACATTAGCTTTATAGTCACAAGTTTTAACATCATCTATTTGCTTTAAATATTTTCCAGACATATAGCCTATAGTTCCATCTGGTGTAACTACTTTCTGCCAATCTGAATTTATACCT
>OGYL01003262.1_pt1 | contig 10671 bp, 5 predicted proteins | sample 1576541 | NCBI WGS metagenome assembly OGYL01 (sample SAMEA3541551, study PRJEB24748) | human gut metagenome | biome: human gut; feature: human-associated habitat; material: faeces | place: China | collected 2012 | reverse complement strand
AGTTGGTTAGAGCGTCAGATTGTGGTTCTGAATGTCGTGGGTTCGAGTCCCACCTGCCACCCCAGCGGAGATATTCTTCTAAAGAGTATCTCCGCTTATTTTTTGCACCAATACGAACGGTATCCGCACAACAGACAGGTATAAACGAATATGAACAAAGAAGAACCGGACGAAGCATGACAACGATGACTGCACACCTTTGTTTATAATACTCACACCCATGCCCGGTTTCATCCTCCACTATACTGACATGATGCTGCTACGACATAAGCCGCTAGGGAAGGCAGTATCAATCTTATGAAGATCGGTTTTATTCATGGAATGGCATAGATTTCCTGGAAACCTCCGGCTCAGCGCAAATGCAGTGTGTAACGGTTCATTAATGAAGTCACGCATATTGTCGGAAAACTTTCAGACGATATAGGCTGATATTAGCCGTACCGACATGACCATCACGCTGTAATAAACGGATATCACAGGATAATAAACCGACATTGTCACGACCGATAAACCATTACAGCACGTCATACTCATATCTTTTCGTGCTTTTTCTTATACCTGATACCGGCGTTTTTAAAGGAAAACTACGAAACGTACTTACTGTTTTTCTTGATTTTATTTTGACAAAATATTTTCGCGAAAGAGATGTAAAGGAATGTTAAATATAGCATTATGATGCCTGTTTCATCCTGTATCGTCTGATGATATACCCCGAACCATAGTCCGAACTGCTGCGTTTTACTTTCTGATATTGCCCATTTCGTGTTGCAATAAAGCCTATATTAGGGTGCGATATGGTGCATTTCAGCCTCTGAAATGGGCCATTTCGCAAGCCGAAATGGTGCATATTGCAAAACGTTTAAATACCCCTTAAACATAAGTCATTGACATTCAGCGCATTAAGAAAGCCTCTTATATTTCGCGTATTTGCGCCCGAAGGAATGTCTGTCCGCAAATACGCGCTTATTTTATGGGGTATAATCGGAAACTCAGACCGAAAAATCAAAAACTGCTTACAATTTGAAAGTTGCCCATATCGGCTTAACCCGAATCGATAATCAGACGTCCTCTGAGTTCCGTTCCATCATCGGGAGGATAGGTTTTACGTATTTATTTAATGTGTAAAGGGCTGCGTAGAGACAGCTTGCCTGACATGTTGAAGGCAAAAAAATGGCATACACAATACGGGCAATAATCATGATACATAATAAATATCTGTATGCCGACGGACGGTTTACCGGTTATTCCTGCAGAAGGAAGCAACGCCATCCGAGGATTAAGCAGCATCTTCTTATTGATACAAATCTCCTCAGAATTCCAGCCGAGAGCTTATCCGCATTAAAAAGACTGCTGGCCTATATACGACATGTTTAAATCATAAAATCAAAAAAGTTTATTCTTCTGTCACAATATTAACTTTTTTTAAGTGCTATTTTCATCAACCAATCTTTATTTTAACTATCTTTGCGAATATACAAATAAATTATGTATTGGCAATGAAACACCTATTGATCTTTTATATACCGGGAAGTTAATTAATAATTAGCGTTAAAGAGACGTTAATTACAATGATTCGTACATAATTAATACATTATTTTATACAACATTTTAATCCCAAAAACAACATGAAACATTTTTTATCCTACAAAGATTTCCGTAGTTGTACATACAACACGTATTTATGCAAATATACAAGAAATCTGTATTTATTAAACTATAATTTATTAACTAACTTTCTAAAACTATGCAAAAATCAGGTAGAATAAGCATTATCACTTTCGTCGGCTTGATGCTATGCCTTCTTATAGGGGGGGGTGGAGAAATCAAAGCCCAGAATGTGAAGGAAATCTCCGGAACGGTCACCGATTCCAAAGGAGAGCTTGTTATCAGCGGAACCGTAAAGGTGAAACATACGACAACCGCAACAATCACCGATATCAACGGTAAATATAAGATATCGGCACCTACAAACGGAACACTGGTGTTCTCTTATCTTGGATACCAGACAAAAGAAGTACCGGTTTCTTCCATATCAGGCAACACGCTCGACGTTGTGCTGCAGGAAGAAAGCAACATGCTTGACGAGCTCGTAGTCGTTGGTTACGGTACGATGCGTAAGTCAGACCTGACCGGTTCGGTATCCACAACAAAAGGTAAGGATATCATCAAACAGCAGTCGTTCAGCGCACTCGAAGGACTCAAAGGTAAGGCCGCAGGTGTGAACATCTTCACCAACACAGGTCAGCCTGGTGGTGAGATGCGTGTCATAATCCGTGGTATATCCACCATCAACGCATCGGCAAGCCCGCTGTACATCGTCGATGGCGTTGCCATGCAGGACTTCAACCTCCTCAACCCGAACGACATCGAGTCTATCGAGGTTCTGAAAGACGCTTCGGCAGCAGCCATTTACGGAGCGCGCGGAGCCAACGGTGTGATCATGGTTACCACAAAACGCGGAAACGCGGGTAAAGGCGTGCACATCTCTTACGACGGTTCTGTATCAATCAGTTCAATGGCAAAAAAGATGGACGTGATGAACTCGGCAGAGTGGATGGCAGCATTCAAGCAGGGACTTGAGAACGCCAATGCATGGCAAGGCAAGAACTTCGACACCGACCTGTCCAAGATCTTCACAGACCAGAGATTCTTCACCGCAGACGGAACACCTATCTATGATACAGACTGGCAGGACGAGGCAAGCCGTACAGCCATATCACACAACCATCAGCTGAGCATACAGCGTACAGGTGAAGACAGCTCTGTAGGAGCATTCCTCAACTATACAGACCAGCAGGGTATCCTTCTCAATTCTTACTACAAACGTATAAACGCCAAACTCTCTTACGACGACAAACCCACAAAGTGGCTGTCAACCTCTATCAACCTCCTTGTGAACCACACATGGGGTAACAGAACATCAGACAACCCGTACGGACAGGGAGCCCTGCGTACAATGATCGAGCAGCTGCCGTTCCTGCCTGTCAAGTATGACGGCGTTTACATGCAGAACAACGACATTCTTACAACAGCCATTCTCAACGACAAGAACGATCCTAACAGCGGCTACCAGAACTTCAGTCCGGAAGGCGTAGGTAACCCGGTTGAGCTTCTTGAGAGAATTAAAGAGATGAGCTACAACACTCAGATCTTCGGTAACGCAGCACTTACATTCCACATCATGGACGGTCTTGACCTGAAGACACAGCTCGGTATCGACTATCACAACAACCGTGCAAACAGCTACGTGCCGTTCACTCCGCGTCCATTGATCAACCAGAACTCTGAAGGTTATGCTTCTGCATCAACATCAAGTACACTCTACTGGCAGGAAGAGACCTACCTCACATGGCTGAAGAACTTCAACAAGCATCACATCAACGCCATGGCCGGTATGTCTTGGCAGGCACGCAAGTACACATACTTCAGTGCATCAGACAGCAAGTTCGTTGACGACTATTACGGAATTTACAACCTCGGTTCAGGAACCAACCGTCCGTCAGTAGGCAGCGACTACGACAAATGGGCTATGAACTCATACTTCCTGCGTATCGCTTATAACTACGACGACACATATCTGGCAACAGTAACGGCACGTTACGATGGTTCTTCAAAGTTCGGTGAGAACAACAAATACGCGTTCTTCCCGTCTATCGGTCTCGGATGGCTCGCTTCAAACGAAGCATTCCTCAGAGACAACAAGACCATAAGCAAACTGAAACTGCACACATCATTCGGTGTAACAGGTAACTCTGAGATCGGTACATACCGCTCACTCGCAACCGTAAGCCAGTCGAACACCATCATAGGCGACCAGCTTCACCTTGTTTCTTACCTCGACAACATGCCTAACCCTAATCTGAAATGGGAAAAGACAGCACAGTGGGACTTCGGATTCGAACTTGGTTTGTTCAACAACCGACTGAACTTCGATATCTCTTATTACTATAAGTACACATCAGACCTTCTGCTCAACCGTCCTGTTCCTGAGTCAACAGGTTTCTCTTCAATTATGGACAACATCGGTGCAGTATCCAACCAGGGTCTTGATATTCTCGTAACAGCCTACCCGATTCAGACTGCTGACTTCCAGTGGACCTCAACTCTTAACATGGGCTTCAACAAGAACCGCGTTGAGAAACTTGACGAGGCTGCGACAGTAGATCCAATCTCAGGCAAGCGTCAGATCACAACCGATGGATTCGTAGGCTACGATATGCTTATCAGAGAGGGCGAACCGCTTTCTTCTTTCTACGGTTACAAACGTGCCGGCATCTATGACGGTCATCCGGAGAACTGGGATCCAGAGACAATGAACATCCCGTCAACCATCGGTGAGAAGGTTACATACAAAGATCGTCAGATCATCGGTAACGGTCTTCCAGACTGGACAGGTTCTTTCATCAACACCTTCAACTACAAGAACTTCGATATGACAATCGACTTCCAGTTCACTTGGGGTGCTGACATCATGCAGGAATTCTATCACTCAACAGTTGCCCGCTTCCTCACAAACGGTCTCGACCGTCTCTACGAAGAGGCTTGGCACCCGACTCTCAATCCTGGTGGCGTTGAGCAGGCAATACGTCTGAACAACTTCGGACAGGGCGCAAACAACCAGGCCGATGACGACTGGGTATGCGACGGTTCATATCTGCGTTGCAACATGATACAGATAGGTTATACATTCGACAAGAAACTCATCGAGAAGATCGGTCTGTCTGCACTCCGTGTATATGCAAACGTAAACAACCTGTTCCTCATTACATCGAGCGATTATCTTGGTTACGATCCTGATAACTCAACACGTCTGGGCGACAACAACTGGGGTGCTAACCGTCAGTTCTTCTCTTACCCGCGTCCAAGAACATTCACTCTCGGTTTAAACCTCACTTTCTGATAAAAACAAAAAATATTGTAGAACATAAAAGAACAACAGAATATGAAAAAGCATAAATTTATTTTAATGCTCGGCTTGCTTGTTGCTGCTTTCAGTTTCAGCTCTTGCGACAGTTTCCTTGAGGAGGATCCGAAGGACATGAAACCGTCCGGAGAATTCGGGAAGACAAAGGCCGACGCTGAGTCAGGCGTGGATGCGCTCTATTACGGCGGCGTGCCTTATCTCCACAACACAGACCTTGATGGAGGTTGGACACCAAAAGCTACCATGTGGCCAGGCATTATGTCAGGACTTTATGTTGACAAACGTAAGGACCGTACATTCACCACAGCTTCAGAAGGATGCACATTCAACATCGAAGCATTCGACGATGCAGCATTCAAGATGTGGCACGAGTTCTATAAAGGAATCTCACGTGCTAACTTCGTACTGGCAAACGTACCGAAGATGACGGATGTTCTGACTCAAGCCGAGATAGACAACTATGTGGCACAGGGAAAATTCTTCCGTGCTTACGGATACTTCTATCTTGCAAAGGAATTCGGCGACGTGCCGTACATCAGCGAGCCTTACACAGCTCCGGAGAACATGTACGTAGAGCCTACACCTGCTGCTGAGGTGTATAAGAATGTAGAGAAGGACTTGCTCGACATCGTGAACAGCGACGCACTGCCTGACATTACATTCTATAACAACGGATGCTACGTCACAAGAGCAATGGCAGAGACTCTCCTTGCTGAGGTTTATCTGCAGTGGGCAGGTGCTCCACTCAACGGAGGAAACGAATATTATGAGAAAGCTGCACAGATGGCGCTCAGAGTTATCAACAGTGGCAAGCATCACCTGGAGCAGGCTTCAGGCAGCAGCGACGACCTGAACTCAGCCTTCAACGTGATTAAGACCTCAAAGTCTTCAGACGAAATAATCTACGCAAAGGAATATAACTACTCTGACTACAGCGTTGGTAACTCATACGCATGCCGCAGTATAGGTACAGATGCCTTCCAGTGGAAAGACGCAAACAACGAGACCGTGTTCCATCCGGCAGGCGATGTGCTGTACAATGCATATCTGCCGTGCGACATGATCATCAACAGCTATGCCCCTGAGGATATCCGTGGTCACGAGAAGCAGTTCTTCTTCAAAGAGTACACCGACGCTACAGGCGTAACACACACTCTCAACAACATAGGCAACTGGATGTGGTTTGACGAGACAGCCCTCAAAGACGGTCACGACGGCGACTACAATGTTCCTATCATGCGCTACTCTGAGGTTCTCCTCATCGCAGCTGAAGGTCTGGCACGCACAGGACACGAGAGCAACGCTGAAGGCGGAGCACTCTACTATCTGAATCAGGTTCGCAAACGTGCAGGTCTGCCCGACGAGACAGCAACAGGAGACGCCCTGATACAGTCAATCCTCACCGAGCGTCTGCATGAGTTCCCGCTCGAGTTCAAGGTTTGGGATGACATCCGTCGTACACGCCTCTATCCGGAAGCTGACGGCATGAACTCCGGCAAACTGAAATGGACTCCGCTGGCGAACGCAACAATCCAGAACAAGCCTGACGGCAGCACAAAGGTAGGCGCACTGCCTGACTACGTACTGTTATGGCCGATTCCACTGGATGAGATGCAGAGAAACCCGGCTCTGAAAGGACACCAGAATCCAGGATGGAAATAATCGTAGGCTGACAATGTGAAAAACATCTTGCGGCAACGACCGCAAGATGCCAAAACATAGTCTATATTAAATCTCAATGCCGATATGTGATATATCGGACCAAACAAAAGATTCCCGGAACAGAGAGATGCTGTTCCGGGAATTTTATTTCCTTAAAAAATATAACTTCTCGAATAAATAAAATGCATAATACGAAAAGGACAATATCAACGGAATACTCTTAATACTCGGCGAATAACACAACTTCATTCCGCGAAACATGTGACATCATCCCGACTGACCATGCAACACCATTCAGCAAAACACATAACTTTATTCCACAAGCAATGCAATATCATTTCAAAAAACACATAAAGCAGAAAGGATATTTAGCAGTAACGTCATCAATATATACTCCAATGCCATAAATAACGGACTTGTCAATAAACGAAATCCACCTGCGACCAGTCCTCGTCTATTGTAAAAGTGAAACTACGTCCCGATCCGGGCGACTCGCCAAAGAAGTAACCCGAATATTGCGTCACCTGATTTCTTTCCACCGGCACATCGGTAAACTCACGTTCATCCACCACTTTGTCTGACGCGTCGAGTGCCGAGACAGTGACATTGAGCGTGCGTCCGTCACTATGTGGGAACGTATAAACTTCATACACCGACTCCGAAGAGTGAGCATCGTCGGGCACATCGCGAAACTCAGTCTGACGTGAATCGACACATCCGCATCCGCTGACCGCATCGAATGTACTGCTGCCACCGGTATAATAAAACTTCATACGATTCACCTTTTCCGGCACATTGTCCTTAACGACAAGTCTGAACATAGCCACCGCACGCTTCAGCGTCAGATCGTAAGACGTCTCATCGCCCACCGTGATGTCACCACAATAATAAAAAGTATCCGTCACCTTATTGTTATTAAACTTTATTTGTTCAGGCGATGATATCGTTGCCGAGCCCTCACCATTGTGCGCAATGACCACCACTGTATATGTTCCCTCGTCAAGTCCAACCGTAACATGTCCGAAGCCGGCATCACCTGCGGCCTGCCTTACCACCGTAACTCTATTGTCGCCATCGAACACGGCAAGCTCAATACGGGTGCAAAGTTTGCTGATGTCGGTCACATTACCAGCCTCATACCCATCACTGTTCCAAGGAACCATCTCAACATTGCACACGTTGAACACGACTTTCGTGCCGTCCACCACATTCGGTTCGTCAGCATCCGTGCCGTCATCATCAGTCACAGGCTGCTCGCATGACGTGAAAAACAATGCACACGCCACGCATGCCATAGCAGGTATATAGTTCCATCTTACATTCATATCAAATCAGGTTTTTAGTAATACAATTTAAGTCAGGCAACAGACACGTCGCACACTCATAACTCTACATATATACATTCCGTGCGTACACGCGAAAAGTCTAAACAATAAATGCCGTCAAAAGATTCTTTACTTGGCCGAATCTTATATTCTACAAATATATCGAGAGGCGAGTGCAGAAACAAAGATGAAGCATCATTGCTTCGATACTTTGGATTTGCCGAGCCGAATCTTATATTCTACAAATATAGGAAAACTCCTAATACAAAACAAGTTTATTTTATCATTTCGGTAAAAACAACTACATATTATTATATAAGCACCCATAATTAGGGCGCAATAATGAAAAGAAAGGACATAGCTAACGACCATTGTCTAATGCCGCACAGCATCCCGTATTCAGAAATATACAAAAGAACAAGCCACAACCTACCGTTTATTTGCGATCGTCAGACATAGCCATGCTCCATTAAACACAGCAATATGACGATACGTCGCATGTCCGATAAACACGCACGTGCAGCCTAACCATCTGCCATTCAACGCGCCACGCGTTCGTGACGCTGGAATGCTATGCGCGGCGTACCGTTATGACAATAAATTATTCCGCATCTCACGAAACCCGCCTTACGCAGAAACCCGAGCATCGGAGCATTGTCGGCATGAGTGTCTATGCGAATGTTTCCGCAACGTGCAATGCTCCACTCCACCGCCGTCTCTGCCACTCCGCCGCACACTCCGCGCGACGCCAGACGATGAATAGTGGCATATGCATCGTCGTCGAGCCACCGGCCGTCCTCTATCACAACGTAAGTCGGGTCGTCACCCTCAATGAGACAGAACGTGCCGACAGGTCCCAAGGCACGATGTTCCACCACATAGCAATGTCCGGCAGCCACATCCGACTCCACCAAACCGAGCTCCGGATAGCTGTTTCCCCACTGAGTAGGATTGCCGTTATCGACCATAAACTGTCTGGCATGAGCAAATATATCGAGCAAAGCGGGTATGTCAGACATCGTCGCCGGCCTGACACTCAAAAGCGAATCATCATTTTCCATATAATAAACATCACGAAAAATTAAAACAATCTTTATACATCGGCCGGAGCCAAGATGAATTACAGTCCGGCAAACATTGCGAAGGCCGACATACTCCAACACAATGTGTCTCTCCAAATCAATGGCAAAGATACAGAAAGGTAAGTGCTGAGACTAATCGGAGAAACTTTATTTTTCCAAATTTGGCACTGCCGAACCACATCATATCTTATGCAAAGATACAGAAATGTGAGTACAGAGACAAAACGGGAAAACAACGTTTTACCGGAATTGTCTATGCCGAACCGCATCATATCTTCTACAAAGATACAGAAAGGTGAGTGCAATGGCAAAATAAAAAACAACGTTTTTTCAGTTTTTGATAAAAACGGTGCGCGAGAATATGCAATGAGAAAAATCGAATTTTTGAGTCCGGTCCGACGGATACGAACGAACGTTAAACAAAACCAGCAAAAACAAGCGCAGCACGAATGGTGATTATGCACACACAGAACAATATATGTCAGAGGTTTATATCCTTATCATATTATAAACATATTCGCGTCCGTTGCTTTCAATTGTCCAATTATCAGTATAGCAGCATAGTTTATGATTCTTCTTTCCACCAAATGCCAATAACTGACGGCCGCGAACAATCCGTCTTTCGAGGCAGAAGAAAATCAAAGGGGACGAAAATAATGCTCAGCGATTCTAAGGCGACTGAACGTTTTACGTAAATCATAAATTCGGCCATGGATACATATCTATGACGACGGTTGCTGTGCTCCCTGATCAGCGGTGTTTCCTTCAGTCGGTATGTGCCGATATGGACAACTTTCAATTTGTAACCGGATTTTGAATTTTGGCTCAGAGTTTCCTCATATACCCCGAAAAATAAGCGCGTATTTGCTGACAGACTTTCCTCCGGGCGCAAATACGCGAAAAATAAGAGGTTTTCATAAAATATTGGATATCAATGATTTATATTTAAGGGACATTTCTTCACATTGCAAAAAGCACCATTTCGGCATACGAAATAGGCCATTTCGGAGGCTGAAATGCACCATATCGCACCCTAATATGGGCTTTTTCGGACTGCGAAATGGGCTTTATCAGACAACGAAACGAGTGATTTCGGACTATGTTATAGGGTATATCAAAAGGCGATACATACCGAAATAGCCCTCATAATGTCGAATTTAACATTCCTTTACATCTCTTTCGCGAAAATATTTTGTCAAAATTTAGTCAAGAAAAATTGTAAGCATGTCGCCCGGTTTTCCAATTCAAACACAGATATCGAGTGTCAGTAAAGGTAAGGAAAATATATGCCTTGTCTGCGTTGATGATTTATCGGTTGTGGTGGTAATGATTTATCATGAAGTGATATAAATATTCTGTCCCGATTAATACCGCTTTACGCAGTCGGGACGTTTCCCGATATTCTGAGATACTTGGTGAATAAAACAAACATGCCGTGAATTTCTATTGTCCACGAATATGCACGGGGTTACTGGCAAAAGGTTCTTTCTTTTCAGAATTGCGATGTTGTATGTATATCCCCAATGATTTTCCATAGCCCTCATCTTTCCTCCGTATGAGTCTCACGCCACATAAACAAAAAATCCCCGAACTTGCGTCCGAGGATCATATCTTAGGAATAGTGGAGCTGGAGGGAGTTGAACCCTCGTCCAAACAGGGAAACCATACGCTTTCTACA